>RRZU011736518.1_pt1 | contig 21458 bp, 22 predicted proteins | sample 2165561 | NCBI WGS metagenome assembly RRZU01 (sample SAMN10456909, study PRJNA506462) | wastewater metagenome | isolation source: wastewater sludge | place: USA: Moscow, Idaho | reverse complement strand
GAAGAAGGGCAATAAGACATCTTGAGAAGGGAAGAGTTGTCATATTTGCTGGTGGAACTGGAAATCCATATTTCACAACAGATTCTGGTGGAGCATTAAGAGCGTTAGAGATAGGTGCAGATTTACTAGCTAAAGGAACAAAGGTAGATGGAATATACGATAAAGATCCAATGAAATTTGAAGATGCTATAAAGTATAATGAAGTTTCTTTTGAAGAGGCGATATCAAAAGATTTAAAAGTTATGGATACTGCAGCATTATCATTATGTAAAGAAAATGATTTACCAATTGTAGTTTTTAATGCATTGGAAGATGGAAATATATTAAAAATGGCAAAAGGTGAAACTATAGGAACACTTGTAACTATAAAAAATAAATAAAATTGACTAGGTGGTGTATTTACAATGCAAGATGCTATTATGAAAGAAGAAGAAGACAAAATGCACAACGCTCTTGATAATACAAAGGAAAAATTTTCTCATGTTAGAGCTGGAAGAGCAAACGTATCAATGTTAGATGGATTATTGATAGAAGTATATGGTGCAATGACACCAATTAATCAAGTGGGTACTCTATCAGCTCCTGAAGCTAGATTACTAACTATTGATCCATGGGATAAGTCAGTTATTCCAACAATTGAGAAAGCTATAATGCAAGCAAATCTTGGATTTAATCCTTCTAATGATGGTAGAATTATAAGACTAGTTGTACCAGAGTTGACAGAAGAAAGAAGAAAAGAATATGTTAAACTAGTGAAAAAAGAAGCAGAGGAAGGTAAAGTAGCAGTTAGAAATATAAGAAAAGATATAAATAATAAACTTAGAAAATTAGAAAAAGATGGAGAAATAACAGAGGATGAATTAAAAGCAAAAGAAACACTTACTCAAAAAACTACTGATAAATATATTGCAACAATAGACGAAGCTTTATCAAAAAAAGAAAAAGAATTATTAAATATATAATACCAATCTAAAAGGAGATGATAATAGTGTTTAATAGATTTACTAATTTTTTTAGATTGAATAAAAGTATATCGATTGATTTAGGAACATCAAATGTTTTGATATATGATAAACAAAAAGATAAAATAGTTCTTAATGAGCCTTCAGTTGTAGCAAAAGATAAAAAGACTAATCAAATTATTGCAGTAGGAAGAGAAGCAAGGGAAATGTTAGGAAAAACACCAGATAGCATAATGGCTGTGAAGCCATTAAGTGATGGGGTTATTTCTGATATTGACTCTGCAAGGGCAATGATTTCTGAATTTATAAGAAAAATATATGGAACTGGAATAGCAAAACCGCAGGTTATGATTTGTGTTCCTATAGAAGTTACGACTGTCGAAAAGAGAGCTTTATTCGACACTATTATTAATGCCAAAAAAGTATATCTAATAGAAGAAGGTAGAGCAGCTGTTATGGGAGCAGGGGTTGATATTTCAAAACCTGAAGGAAATATGGTTATAGATATTGGTGGTGGTTCAACAGATATTGCTATATTATCAATAGATGAGATAGTAGCAAGTAAATCAATTCGTGTAGCAAGCAATACCTTTGATCAAGATATAATTAGATATGTAAGAAATAAATTTAATTTATTAATTGGGGATAGAACAGCTGAAAAAATAAAAAAGGAAATTAGTACAGCTACAATAGAGGAAACACCACTTACGATGCAAGTGAAGGGAAGAAACTTATTAGATGGGATACCAAAGGAATTAACTATTAATTCTAATGAAGTTAGAGAAGCAATTATTGATTCTATTAATTTAATTATTTCAGCAATAAAAGAAGTTCTAGAAAAATGTCCACCTGAGTTAGCAGCTGATATACTTGACAATGGTATTATACTTACAGGTGGAGGATCACTTGTTAGAAATTTAGATATTTTGATTGAATCTGAAATGCAAATAAAAGTAACAAGACCAGAAAATCCATTGGAATCAGTAGTTTTAGGAGCTGGATTTGCATTTGATAATAAAAAACTTTTACGAACATTACAAATGAGAGAGAATTAATAGAATAAGAGTGCTTTGTACAATGACCATTTGTGAAGAGCACTTTTTATTTATATGCAATTATATTTATAAGAAAAATATTGGGATGTGAGTTAATTATGAAGAAAAAAATAACAATATTAGGATCTACTGGAAGTATTGGAGAAAATGCGCTTAAAATCATAGAGAAAAATACAGATAAATTTGAGGTTGTAGCTTTGAGTTGTCATGAAAATTACAAAAAATTAGCTAAACAGATAGAAATATTTAAACCTAAATATTTAAGTGTAGGAACTAAAGAGGGATATAATGAATTAAAGGCAGAATTTCCAAGTATAAAAATATTTTTTGGAGAAGAAGGTCTAAAAGAATTAGGTGCTCTTGATGAGACAGATACTATTTTAACTGCAGTTAGTGGATCAATTGGGTTAGCAGCAACAATTGAAGCTATAAAGAAAGAGAAAAGAATTGCACTTGCAAATAAAGAAACACTTGTAGCAGGTGGATATTTAATAAGGAACCTTTTAAATTCGTATAATTCTGAAATAATACCAGTTGATAGTGAACATAGCGCGATATTTCAATCATTAAAGTCCGGAAATAAGGATGAAGTATCCAGAATATTATTGACAGCATCAGGAGGACCATTTAGAGGAAAAAAGACTGATTTTTTAGAAACTGTTAAACTAGAAGATGCATTGAAACATCCAAACTGGTCTATGGGAGCCAAAATAACTATAGACTCTTCAACACTTGTTAATAAAGGACTAGAAGTGATAGAGGCACATCATTTATTTAATATTGCTTATGATCAGATAGATGTAATTGTCCACCCTCAATCAATTATTCATTCAATGGTAGAATTTAAAGATAAGTCGATAATAGCACAATTGGGTGAACCAGATATGAAAATACCAATATTATATGCATTTTCATACCCTAATAGAATAGAAAATACTTTAATGAAACATTTTGATTTCTTAAAATATAATAATTTGACATTTGAAAATCCAGATTTTGATACATTTAAAGGCCTTAAATATGCATATGATGCAGGAAAAACAGGTGATTCAATGCCAATAGTTTATAATGCTGCAAATGAAGTAGCAGTAGAATTATTTCTAAAGAGAAAGATAAATTATTTAGATATATATAAAATAATAGAGGAATCTATGAAAAATCATATAGTTACAAAAGCTGAAGAATTTGATATAATAAGGCAGATTGATACAGAAACACGGAATAAAATTTATTTTGAATATAAATAAATATAGTTAAAGTGGAGGATAATTATGAAAAAACAAATTTTTTCATTATGTATACTAGTTTCAATATTCAGCTTCTCTGATGGTGATAATAATGAATTAACATCAGAAGAACTATATAATAAGGCATTAGAATATCAGATTGATAAAAATTATTTAGAAGCAGAAAAACTATATAAAGAGTCTATGAAAATAAAAGAAGATCCAGATACAGCTTATAATTTAGCAGTTCTATATGATACTTTAAAGAATAGTATACAGGCAGAAAATTATTATAAAAAAGCAATACAATTAGGACAATATAAGGCATACTATAAACTAGGTTATCTTTATTCAAATCAAAAAAAGAAGGATTTAGCAATTGAGAATTATAAAAAAGCAATTGAATTAACATCAAATACTTATGCAATGTATAATTTGGGTGTTATATATTCTGAAACAGATAAAGAAATGGCTATAAAATACTTTAAAATGGCTGTAAATAATGGGGATAAACAATCTTATTATAATTTAGCAGTTTTATATGATGAGATAGGAAACGATGATTTAGCAGAAGAAAACTATAAACTAGCAATAAATAATACTAATAGTAATTTGGCAATGTACAACTTAGGAATTTTGTATGAAAATAAGAAAAATTATAAAAAAGCAATTGAATATTTTGAAAGGGCCCAAGCTAATGGAATAGAAGAAGGTATATTTTACAAATTAGGGTATTTGTACGATGAGATTGGAAATTTAGAAAAAGCAGAAGAGTACTATTTAAAATCAATTACTAAAGATAATGATGAATTTGCTATGTATAATTTAGCATTAATTTATAACAAACAAAATAAATTAGAAGAAGCAAATAATAATTTTTTGAAAGTTTTAGAAAAATCAAAAAATGCAAAAGCAGCATTTAATTTGGGTATTAATTATGAGAAACAAAAAAATTATGATTTAGCTGAAAAATATTATAAATTAGCAATATTATATGGAGATAAAGAAGAAGCTACATATAATTTAGCATTTTTATATCAAATGATGGGTAAGCCTGAATTAATGGAATCATACATATCAAGTAATAATGGAACTAATAATGCAGAGATATTGTATAATTTAGCATTGTCTTACGATAATTCTGGAAATAAGGAAAGTGCAGAAAAATATTATAAACAGGCAATAGAAAAGGGTCATTTAACTAAAGCAATAAAAAATTTAGCGATTCTCTATTATGAAAAAAATCAAAAAGAAGACTCACTTATTTATTATAAGCAACTAGTTGATAATTATAATCTTTATAATGAAGCATACAATACAGGAATGATATGTAATCAATTAAAACAAAAGGAAGAAGCATTAAAATATTTTCAAATAGCTTATGAAAAAGCTAATAATAAAGATGCTCTTTACCATTTAGGAGCTATAAATTATGATTTGGGTAATATAGAATTAGCAAAAAAATATTTAAAAATGGCAGAAAAAAATGGAGATGAAGCAGCAAAACTAATGCTAGAAGGAATGGAGTAAATTTTAATTTTTGAAAACTTCACACAATTATCACATATATATATTATAATAGATATAATTTAAGGAAGGTGGAATGACATGAAGAAAAAAATATTATTTATTCTAATGGCAATGAGTTTGTTTATTTTTGGGAAAGATAATGTAGTTAATGTAGAGAGCCATATTAAAAATGTAACAGCAATTACAGAGGTATTTGGAGAAGGACAAAAAACAACTGGAGTTATATTAGAATATGACAATCAAATCAATAGAAATACTATTTCTACATCAACATTTGCAGTTGATGGAAGAACAATTACAAAAGTGTATGTAAACAAATTGGCAGAAAAATCTGGTAAATCAGTAGATGGAAAATATGTAATAATAGAATTATCAAAAGACGATGTAAATGCAAGTACTTTAAGTCAAACGAAACCAAATGAAAATGGTACGGCTAATGCAACACAAGAAACTATGGGACCACCTGCAACAATGCCAGAACTGAAAATAACACCACCAAAATTAAATGTGATACAAATAAAGGATATAAAAACAATAAATGGTAAAGTTTACAAATCAAATACAAATGTGATGGTAAATAATAAAGTAAAAAACTTAATAGTTGATGATTTTATAAAACTTGAATATAAAGATCCTATAAATGGAAATATTTTAAAGTATAACTTGTATGTACCTAAAAATTATAATAAAAATAAATCATATCCTTTAGTTCTTTTTATTCATGATGCAGGAAATGTTAGTAATAATCCAAATGTAACATTAATTCAAGGTCTTGGGGCAGTATCTTTTGCAAGTCCATCTGATCAAGCGAAACATGAAAGTTTTGTATTGGCACCACAATATGAAAAAGCAACAGTTAATGATAATAATGAAACAACAAACTATCTAGATACAACAGTTAATTTAATAAAAGAAATAGAGAAAAAATATAGTATAGATGAGAATAGACTGTACACAACAGGACAATCTATGGGTGGAATGTCATCAATAGCACTTAATATAAAATATCCAGATTTATTTGCAGCTTCATATTTAGTGGCATGTCAGTGGGATTCACAATTAATGTCAAGTATGTATAATAAAAATATGTGGATTGTAGTTTCACAAGGAGATTTGAAAGCTTACCCTGGAATGAATGCATCTACAGAAGTATTTGAGAAATTAGGAGGAAAAGTTGACAGAGCAGTTTGGAGTGGAAATTCAACTAGAAAAGAAATATCGACAAATGCAGCAAAAATGATTGATACGGGTGCAAATATAAAGTATGTTGCACTAGAAAAAGGAACAGTTGTTCCCAGTGGTCAAGATGACAATGGTGGAAGCAATCACACGAATACATGGCGTATAGCTTATACATTTGAACCTATTAGAGATTGGTTATTTACTCAAGTTAAAAAATAATGATAAATATATATTTTAATTTAAGAAGATGCAAATTATTTTTTATATAATTTGCATTTTTTAATTTATGGAGGTAAAACTTAGTAATGGAAATATAAATAATTTTTAAGAAAGCATTTTGTAATAAATGTAAGAATGTACATAGTTGATATTTTGGGAAATAGTCATAATAAATCTAAATTATCTCTTATATAAGGAAATATTAAAATATATGAAGAAGAAGTAAAATAATTATTTAAGGAGTAGAAATGAAAAGATGGATAAATAATAATAGTAGAGAAGAAGAATATTATACAGAAGAATATACACTTTTAAAGTGTAGAGTAAGAGAAAGAATAAGAAATAAAATAAAATATATATATATGAAGACTAACTTGTTTAATAAGGAAAAGATAGTTTTAAAAATTATGAGTAATGATGAAAAAGTAAATAAACTAAATATAGAATATGATGTAAATGATTTTATTGGATACTCTGTTTTTATAGGGGAAGGACTACCTGCACTTGAAGGTTTTATTGAAATTAATAAAAATAGTTTAAGATATTTGATTGTAGATTCTAAATTGGATGGTTGGGGTATAGAAGATGGAAGAAATGTAAAACACAGTATATTTATATTTGGTGATAGGCAAAATGTTCTGACAAATGAAAATGATAATTTTAATATAGTTAAACAAGATATCAATGAAGAAATTATAACAGTACCTTTACAAAATAAAATAAAAAATATTTCTAAAAAATTGTTTAAAAAAAATGAATATAATTTAGTTTTCAGAAATAAGAAGAAAGAGGATATATTAACAAGTATGATATTGTTAAAAGATAGAAAAAAAATTATATTTAAAGGCATGGAAACATGGATATCGGATATTCCCACTTTAGGTTATGAAGAGGTAACAAATTGGTACTTAAGAATATATTTTTTATTAAATGATAAATATAAGATTATGATTGAATATGATTATGATTATATTAATAATTATATGTTTGTCAGAACTAATAAATCAAGATATTACATAAGTGAAGAAGACTCAGTATTTTTATGGAGTTCAAATAATTCGGAATTTAAAAGAAGTTCTTATGAGAGTAATTTTTATAATGAATCTTATAATAAAGAATGTTTAAGTCATTGTTATATTGCAGATGACTATAGAGTTGAAATAATAGTAACTTCATTAGACTATTTATCTAATATACTTATATTAGATCAAGAAGGAAATGAAGTTTCAGAAGATGAGATATTTAATAATGGAATATAGAAGTAATGACTCAAAAAAAATATTATGTTAGAAAAATTAAGGGATTAGATGAATATTTATCTTAGCTTTATTTGCTTTTTTGAAATAAATTAATCTTAGAAGTATAGTCATTAGATAGTCTTGTAGAGAATTTTAAATTCCAATTTATCAAAAGAAATAACATCCAAAATATCTTATGATATAGAAAAGTATAGTGTTAAATATAGTGTAAATATTAAAATTAATAGGAGATAGATTGTTAGAGTTAATGGAGGTTCAGAAATGATAGAAGCAGTAATAATTGAAAATTTGAAAAAAATAATATTGAAAAACAATATAAGATTTAATTTGTATGAAGAATTAAAATTTAAAAAAGCAGAGTATTATATAGAAAAGTATGGAAATGAAGTAATACTAGGACCAGATTATGAAACCAAAAATAGATTTAATCGTTCAAAATGGAGAAAGAAATTACAAGGATTATCTATTCTGATTTTCAGAATAGATAATCCTTTTATATTTAATGCAAAAGATAATATGATAATAAAACCTTCCTCGCTATTTGTATTAAGTTAAATTAAAATTTTAATTTTTTAATGCTTGAATTGGAGGAGCAACTCTTCCACCTCTATTAATTAACGTAGAGCAGTCTAAATTATTTATATTAATAATATCTGCCTCTCCTAGTAAGCCACCAAATATAACACGATCTCCTGCTTTCTTATTTGGCACAGGAATAATTCTCACAGCAGTAGTTTTACTATTTATCATCCCAATTGCCATTTCATCTGCTATTATACCTGAAATTACAGCTTCTGTAGTATCTCCTGGGATTGCAATCATGTCTAGTCCAACAGAACACACACAAGTCATAGCTTCTAATTTTTCTAACGTTAGGTAACCTTTACTTGTAGCTTCAATCATCCCTTGATCTTCACTGACAGGTATAAATGCTCCTGTTAAGCCTCCTACTCTAGAGGCTGCCATTGCACCACCTTTTTTAACTGCATCATTTAATATTGCAAGGGCAAAAGTAGTACCATATGCTCCAACTGACTCTAATCCAAATTCTTCAAGGACATTTGCAACACTATCGCCAACAGCAGGTGTAGGAGCAAGTGATAAATCAATGATTCCAAAATCTACATTTAAATTTTGTGCAACCTCTTTTCCAATTAGCTCACCCATCCTAGTTATTTTAAAACTTACTTTTTTAATTGCTTCAATTATTTCATCGATTTTAGAATTTTTATCTATTGCTGCTAATGTATGTCTGACAACTCCAGGACCACTAATACCGACATTTAATACTGTGTCACCATTTTCAACACCATGAAATGCACCGGCCATGAATGGGTTATCAGGTACTGCATTTGTAAAAACTACAAATTTAGCAGCAGCTAAACCATCTTGGTCAGCAGATAATTTTGCCAAATCTTTGACAGTTTTACCCATCATTTTTACAGCATCAAGATTAATACCAGATTTAGTAGATCCAACATTTACAGAAGAACATACTCTAGATGTTTGGCTAAGAGCATTAGGGATACTATTTATTAAATTAATATCACCTTGCGTAAAGCCTTTATCAACTAGAGCAGAAAATCCACCAATAAAGTCAATTCCTATTTTTATAGCTGCATCATCTAATGCCTTTGCAAAAATAGTATAGTCATTAGCATCGGTAGCATTACCTATAATCGCTATTGGTGTAACTGAAACTCTTTTATTGACAATAGGAACATTATATTTTGCTGCCACATCATCTGCTATTTTAACTAAATCTTTACCTTTTGTAACAATTTTATTATATATATTTTTTGCTGTTTTTTCTGCACTTGGGTCAATGCAATCAAGTAAACTAATTCCTAATGTCACAGTTCTAACATCAAGATTTTGCATATCGACCATATTAATTGTTTCTAGAATTTCATTTGCTAATAACATTGTAAACCTCCAGTTAATAAAAATAATTATATTCTATGCATAGCATTGAATATATCTTCGTGTTGAGCAAATATTTTAACTGCAATTTCATCTTCTAATTTTTTTAGTTCATCCTGAATAAATTTCATATTTACATCTTTATCAGTTTCTGCAAGCATAATCATTGCAAAAATTTCATTTTCAAAAATAGTTTGTGAAATATCAATAATATTAATATTCATATCTCTTAGTTTTGTAGATACTGAAGCAACTATACCAGTTTTGTCTCCACCTATAACGGTAACAACAAATTTTCCTTTCATAAACAACCTCCTTGATTATTATACTATTTAACTATATTATACTAGCAATTATCTCATAAAATAGAGATTATGTAAACATTAAATTATTTTTCAATTATTCTGTTGCAAAACAACTAAAAAAAGTATAAAATAGAGTGTAATATAAGGAGAGTTAATAAAGATGATAATAGGAATAACTGGTGGTATAGGTACTGGAAAATCAACGGTAAGTAATTATTTGATTGAAAAAGGATATAATGTTATTGATGCAGATAAAATTTCTAGAGAAATAATAGGTAATATTCAAATAAAAAAAATTATTATACAAACATTTGGAAGTCAGATATTAGAAGATCCATTAAATATTAATAGTAATATATCTAGAAATAAACTAAGAAAAATTGTTTTTAGTAACAAGAAAAATACTGTTAAAATAAATGATATAATGCATCCAGCTATAATAGAAGAAATTAAAAGACAAATTGATTTGCAAAAAACTAGAAAGTTAGTTTTTGTTGATGTTCCACTACTTTTTGAGACAAATTTAGAATATTTATTTGATAAAATATTATTGGTTTATGCAAATCAAGAAATTCAAATAAAAAGGGTTATGGAAAGAGATGATAAAGACAGAGAAGAGACTATAAAAATTATAAAATCACAAATGAATATAGAAGAGAAAAAATATAAAAGTGATTATATAATTGAGAATATATCTACAGTAAAAGATTTAAAGATAAAAGTTGATAAATTTTTAAAAGATTTGGAGAATATAGATTAGGAGAGTAAATGAGAATAAGAAAAGCAGAATTTGAAAAATCAGCAGTACTAGTGTCAGACTATCCAGAAGATAGAGGAGTTGAATTTTCCTTTATAGGAAGATCGAATGTTGGAAAATCATCTCTTATCAATTCATTGACAAATAGAAGAAGCTTAGCAAGAACGAGTAAAACACCGGGAAGAACACAATTAATCAATTACTTTTTAATTAATGATGAAATGTATTTTGTTGACTTACCCGGATATGGATTTGCAAAAGTTCCAGAAGCAGTAAGAAGAACTTGGGGTAAGACAATAGAAAATTATTTAATATCTAATAGGCAAAAAATAGTATTTTTATTACTTGATATAAGAAGGATACCTTCGACAGAAGATTTACAGATGTTAAGATGGTTAGATTATTACAAAGTTGAATATTATATTGTTTTTACAAAATCAGACAAATTATCAAATAACGAAAGATTTAAGCAGTTAAAAGAGATAAAAAAACAATTAGAGTTTAAAAATGAAGATGTATTTTTTTACTCAGCACTTAAAAATACTGGTAGAGAGGAATTAGAAGAATTTATATTTGAAAAAGCAGGTAAAATTCATGAGTTAAACAGAGAAATTTAATTTATATAAAAAAACATAGAAAGAGGTAATGAAATGGTAATAATAATAATTTTAGGGATAATTGTATTACTAGCAATTATTGCTGTTGGAGCTTATAACAAGTACATTAAGCTAAAGAACCTTAATCAAGAAGGTTGGAGTGGAGTAGAGGTTTATTTACAAAAAAGATGGGATTTAATACCAAATTTAGTGAATACAGTTAAGGGTTATGCAACTCATGAAAGTCAAACATTGGAAAATGTTGTTAAGATGAGATCACAAGTTATGAGTATAGATACAAAAGATATAGATAATATTGAGAAAGTTCAAAAAATAGAAAATGAACTGACAAAAACATTGAGATCTATAATGATGTTGCAAGAAAGTTACCCTAATTTAAAAGCAGATCAAAGTTTTTTATCACTTCAAAGTGAGTTATCAAATATTGAAAGTGATGTTCAGAGTGCAAGAAAATATTATAATGGAACAGCAAGAGATTTAAATACATTTGTAGAAACATTCCCAAATAATATAATTGGAAAATTTTTAAATTTTAAGACTGCTAAGTTTTTTGATGCAGATGATCAAGTTCATAATGCTCCAGAAGTGAAATTTTAGTACAAAATGAGGAGAAAAAATGAAAAGATTTTTTTTGATGGTATTCTTTATAGTGTCATCATTTTGTATAAATGCAGAAGACATAATATATGAAGAAGGCATAAAGAATTATATAGTTGATGTACAAATAAATAAGGATGAGACTTTATTTATTACTGAATCATTGGAGTATTATCACCCTGAAGAGTATTTAAAGCATGGTATATACAGAGACATACCAACAACAGATATTAAAAGTTTTTTAGGTGTAAATAGAATACTATTAAGAAATATTGAAATTACAAGAAATGATATTATTGAAGACTATTCAATTCAAAATTTTCCTGAAGGTATTAGATATAAAATTGGGTCAGCAGATAGATATATTGATAAGGATAATAAATATGTTATAAAATACACTGTTAATAATGCAATAAAGAAAAAAAATGATGTATACCAAATATATTGGAATGCAATAGGACAGTCTTGGGATTTTCCTATAGAAAATATAATTGTTAATATTCATTATCAAGATAATTCCATTATTTCAAATAATGAGATTCAAAAAATTGAAGTGTACACAGGGTTATTTGGTGAAAAAGGAAAAGACTACGATATAAAAAATGAAGGAAATAATATAAAAATAACTTCAAAAAAGAAATTTAGTCCAAATGAAGGTTTAACATTTATGTTAAATTTGAGAACAAATAATATAAATCCAACAATATTTGATAAGATATCAAATTATTATTTAGTTTATAAAAATTTATTTCTTGGATTGATTCTTTTTATTGGTTCACTTATTTATGCAATTATTTCTTGGATATTTTTTGGTAAAGATCCTAAAAAAAAATCAATAATACCAAGATTTGAAATACCCAAAGACATATCAGCGATGCAAGTTGCATATACCGAAGGAGAGAGAGATCCTAAAGTAATATTAAATATTGGAGTATTATCACTTATATCAAAGGGATATATAAATATTTTCAAAGAAGAAAATAAGGCGGATAAAATAAAATATGAAATATCTGAATCGCAAGAACCATTATTTGCAGTTGAAAGAGAGTTATTAGATACATTATCAAAAAATCCAAAAGATATTTTTAAAGATGAGGAAGCTATTTATAATGTATCAACGAAAATAATAGGTCTTTTAGAGGCAGAGTATAATTCAGTAATATATGAAAAGAATACAATATTTGCAACACCAATAATATTGTCTATAGCTTTATTTACGTTTGTTGCTGCACTTCCAATGATTTTGTCTGGTGAAAGTGGATATATAATAATAGGAATATTTGCATTAATATTTTTGTTTAATACTGGATTTTTTAGAGAAAAGTTATTTGGAGTAATTGTTTATTTCATATGTATTGCTTTTGTTATTTTAATGATATTTAAATTAAACTTTTCGCCATTCACAGAAATATTACTAATTATTATGTTGTTAGTGAGTTTACTGGTTTGGTATTTAAAAATTATTGGGAAACCAACAAATAAAGGAAATGCTATTATAGAGTATATTGATGGAATGAGAATGTACATAAAAACAGCAGAGAAAAATCAAATTATGAAATTTAATGATCCTAGTGAATTAGTGAGATACTTTAAACAAATTTTACCATTTGCAGTTGCACTTAATGTTAAAAATGAGAGTATAAAGTTAATGGAAAATCAAATAAAGTTAAATAACTATAATTTTGATAATTTGAATACATATAATGGAGGATTATTATATTCAGACCCATTAACAGAAATGTATTATAGAAATAGAATATTTAATTCAGTTAATAACAGTTATGACAAAGGGTATAACAAAGTTTTAGAGGAAAAATTCCATAATCAAAGTAGTAGTAATAGCAGTAGTGGTTCTAGAGGTTTTGGAAGTGGTGGATTTAGTAGTGGTGGTGGATTTTCTGGCGGCGGCTTTGGCGGCGGCGGGGGAGGAAGCTGGTAATATTATATATAAAAAAAATTTAGGAGGAAGTGTAAATGTTTAAGAAATCAAAAATTATTTTAGGAATGGGAGTTATGGCAATCTCAACGTTTGGTTTTGCTGATGCAAAATCTGACTATGAATTAGCAATGGAAAATGCAAAAAATAATAAAATTGAAGAAGGTGTAAAGTTATTAGAGAGTGTTACAAAGACGAAAAATAATGTATATGTTGCAAAAGCAAATTATCAACTTGGAACATATTATTTATCACAAAAAAACTTAGACTTGGCTAAAAGTTATTTTATTAAAGCAACGACTGACAAGAAAGATGATTCTAAGGAAGTTCTAGATTCTTTGGTGAATTTATCAAATATATATTATAATGAAAAGAATGTAGATTTAGCAGAGAAAACAATATTGGACATGGAAACAAGAACTCAGGGTAAAAATGCTCAGGTACTGTCATATATAGGATCATTTTATCTAACAGGGAAATCAGATTATGTTAAATCGGAATCATACTATAAGAGAGCATCAGATTTAGAACCACAAAATTTGAGATATAAGGCTGATTTAATTCAATTATATGAAGCAAAAAAAGATCAACAAGCTGTTACAAGAACAATATCAGAATTGAAAGAGATAAATAGTCAAGTTTCAAATAGAGATTTGGGAGTTTACTTTGCACAGTATGGGAATATAGACTTAGCCAATAAGTATCTACTAAAAGCAGTAAATGAAGATAAAAATAATGATGCAATATTAAATTTAGGAATTTTTTACTATAACATAGATAAAAAAGATGAAGGAAAAAAACAAATAGCAAAAGCACAATCATTAGGAGTAAAAGGTGCTAATGAGGCAATGGAGCAAATAAAAAAATTAGAAGCAAACTCAAATAAATAATTGATATTTTTTTAGTCACTACTTGAAATATTCAAAAATCGAGATACAATGTAAGTACTAAACTAAATATTTGTGATTTTGAGAGGAGTATGAGTAATGACTTATAAAGAAATAGCACAGAAGTTGATAACAAATTTGGGAGGTAAAGATAATATACTGGATTATGCAACATGTATGACAAGATTTAGAATAAGTTTAAAAGATATGAGTAAAGTAAACCATGAAGAAATAACAAATACAGAAAAGATTTTGGGTATAGTTAATGATGAAGAGCAGTACCAAATAATAGCTGATATTGATTCTATACCATTTATATCAGAAGAATTTGAAAAGTTATCTGGTGCAAAACAGAAATCTATGGGGGAGATGTTTCAAGAAGAAAACTCAGAAAAAGACAAACATAAAAAAGAAGAGCATACAATTATAGAAAAAATAAAGGAAATTTTTTAATCTAATTAGAGTGAGTAATCACTCTAATTTTTTATTTAATCCTTTTATTTTTATGTGCATTAATGTATAATTATAAACATCTAACAAAAATTATTTTAAGCAGTTTAGGAGTAAAATGAATATAGATATATTGAGGTTAATTGCATTTAGTTTTATAGTCATGATACATACACTTATTTATCAACATAATTTTATAGAGTATAATACAATTTTTTCTATAGTTGGAACTGGTGTAAATTTATTTATTATAATAAGTGGCTATTTGATATTAGATAAAGAAACAAATGATATAAAAAGTTTTTATAAGAAAAGATTTATAGTTATTCTTATACCATTTATATTTTGGAATATAGTTTATATGATTGTTTATAAAGCAAGTATATTTCAAATACTTACAATAGTAGCAGGATATAGATTTGCATTTAGTCATTTTTGGTATGTATATATGCTTATAGGTCTATATTTGTTGACACCTTGGTTACAGAAAGTGTTAAAGTATGCTGAAAAAGAAACTTTTTTTATAGTAGTTTTATGGTTCATTGCTAATGTTTTAAAGACATTTTTAGTAAGATATAAGTTACCTTTTTTAAACTTATCAAATTTTCCTATAACTGGTCTTCTCGGATATTATTTATTGGGGTATTACATAAAAAAATATTATAAAATAATAAAATATAAATATGTTATTTTTGGAATGTTATTTGGATTTATTATAACCTTTTTAATTTCTTATCATTCTTTTTATTTTTTAGATAAAAGAGATCCAACAGCGTATGATAAGAATACGTTGGGAATATTTATATTATCAATATCAATATCAATATTTATAGTAAAATTAGTAGATAAATACAGGAGAAATAATCAAATTTCAATTTTATCAAACGCTACATACAACGCATATTTTGTTCATATATTAGTTATGTATGAAATTGCTAAATTTAGTTCTAATTTTTATTTTATAACTGTTTTATGTATTTTTATAAGTTTAATTTTAGGGATTATTTTTGATATATTATTCCAAAAACTTATATTTAAACATATTTTATAAAAATGTAAAAATATGATATAATAAGTCAATTAGATAATAAATTGTATATTTGAAAAGGAAGATTATGGATAAAATTAAACAATACTATAATAAATTTAAACAAGAAAACTCTAAGAATATAGGATTTAAAATACTTGTAATAATAGTGTTACTTATATATTTACTTAGAAATGCAATTACTGGGATATCAAATTTTCCAATAGAAACATTACTCATATCATTTTTAGCACTTATTATATCTATGATTTTGCATGAAGTTGCACATGGCCTTGCTGCATATGCATTTGGCGATGATACTGCGAAAAAAGCAGGGAGATTGACTCTAAATCCAATAAAGCATATTGACTTAAAAGGATTGCTACTGCCTATTATATTGTTATTAAGTGGATTTCCATTTGCATTTGGATGGGCTAAACCTGTTCCTGTTAATTTTAATAGATTAAAGCCTAATAAACTAGGAATGTTTGTTGTTTCAATTGCTGGTATTACGGTAAATGCAATAATAGCTACAATGTCATTTTTCATACTAAAAAGTGGTGTTATAACAAATGATATAGTAGGAAGATTCTTTTTTTATCTTTATTTCATTAATATTATTCTGGCATTATTTAATTTAATACCAATTACACCATTAGATGGTGGAAGGATTGTATATTCAGTTGGTAATCAAGCTGTTAGAAAATTTTATGATAAAATGGAAAAATATGGAATTATTATTGTATTTATTTTGTTATATTTATTAAGCTCAACAAATATTTTTGATAATATTATAGATTTCTTTATGAACTTGTTAGGGTGATTCTTTTGAACACAGTAAAAAAGGAAACAGTCATAGAATTTGAGGAGAAAAAATCAAAATTTATAGGATATATAAAACCAGTAAAATCAGTTAAAGATGCTGAAATATTTATAAATGATATAAAGAAAATGCATCCAAATGCAACACATAATGTACCGCTTTATCGTGTTATTGAGAATGGACAAGAGTACTTTAAATATAATGATGATGGTGAGCCAACGAATACAGCAGGTAAACCAATGGCAGAGATATTAAATATGTTAAATGTATATAACGTGGCAATTGTAGCAACTAGATATTTTGGTGGTATTAAGTTGGGAGCAGGTGGATTAATTAGAAATTATGCAAAAACTGCAAAAATAGCGATTAATGATGCAGAGATTATAGATTTTTCACCAAAAGCACAATATATTATAGATTTTGATTATAATTATACAGCTGAAATAGAATCATTTATTAGTGCAAATAGTTCTAAAATTAATATAGTTGAGAAAAATTATGCAGATAGAGTTACAATAAAATTAGAGACAGAGTTAGACATGGAGAAAGAGTTAAAAGATTATAATAAAATAATAGTTATTAAATGTTAAAAAATGATAAATATGTGGAAAGAAGGAAGTATTATGAAACCAATAGTAGCAATTGTAGGGAGACCTAATGTTGGGAAATCAACATTATTTAATAAATTAATAGGTGAAAGATTATCAATAGTAAAAGATGAACCGGGAGTTACAAGAGATAGACTGTATAGGGAAACAGAATGGTCAGGAAAAGAATTTATACTAATCGATACAGGTGGATTAGAACCAAAGACAAATGACTATATGCTCTCAAAGATTAAGCAACAAGCTCAAGTTGCAATAGATGAGGCTGACGTTGTTTTGTTTTTAGTTGATGGGAGAGCAGGAATAACAGGGCTTGATGAAGATGTTGCGACAATTTTGAGAAAAAGAGATAAAAAAGTAGTTGTGGCAGTAAATAAAATTGACAACTATATGAAAGATAGAGATAAAATATTAGAATTCTATTCTTTAGGATTTGAAGATGTCATAGGAATTTCTGGGGAGCATAAAACAAATTTAGGAGATTTATTAGATGCAATTGTTGAAAAATTTCCTAAGAAAAAAAATAAAGAAATAAGTCAAGGACTTAGTATAGCAGTATTGGGAAGACCAAATGCTGGGAAATCTTCGCTAGTAAATAAGCTGTTGAATGAAGAAAGAAGTATAGTTAGTGAAATAGCAGGAACTACAAGGGATGCAATAGATTCAGATCTTAATTATAAAGGTGAGAGATACACATTAATTGATACAGCTGGAATTAGAAGAAAATCAAAAGTTGAGGATGATGTTGAATACTACAGTGTTTTAAGGGCTGTAAAGTCAATACAAAGGGCTGATGTTTGCGTACTTATGTTAGATGCAACAGAGTTATTAACTGATCAAGATAAAAGGGTTGCTGGACTCATATTTGATGAAAAGAAGCCAATAATAATAGCAATAAACAAATGGGATTTAATAGAAAAAGATAATAATAGTGTTAAGTCATTTACAGATTTAGTAAAAGCAGACTTAGCATTCTTAGATTATGCACCAATAGTTACCATGTCAGCATTGACTGGGAAAAGAACTATTAATATTTTAGATATTGCAAAAGATATAAATGAAGAATATCATAAGAAAATATCTACAGGCTTATTAAATCAAGTATTAGCTGAAATGATATCTCAAAATCCAGTACCAACAAGAAAAGGAAGAGCAGTTAAGATAAATTATGCAACTCAAATAGGAGTAGCACCTCCTAGATTTGTATTTTTTTCTAATAATCCTGAGTTGGTTCATTTCTCATATAGAAGATATATGGAGAATAAGTTAAGAGAATATTTTGGTTACGAAGGATGTCCAATAGAAATAATAATTAATAAAAAGAATGATTAATATTGAGGTGTAAAATATGCAAAATGAAGACTTATTTCTAAAAATTATAGATGTTTTGAAAAAATATATTAAAAGTAAAGGTATAGAAATTATTTATTTAATAATTATTAGTTTTTTAATGTTTAGAATGATTGGATTGAAATATGCACTTTTATTTTCAATTGTTATAGGAATAAGTAATGTTATACCTTATATTGGGCCAATAATTGGTGGAATACCAGTTTGTGTGTATTCATTGTTTCAATCAGTTACAATGTTTTTATGGACAATAGTTATACTTATAGCTATTCAAATTATTGATAGTTTTATATTAATGCCATATATAACTAAGAAAACTGTAAAAATAAATGAATTAACAACAATTATTTTAGTGTTTTTGGGAGGTAGTATGTTTGGAATTCTAGGAGTTATACTATCGATACCAGTATATTTAGTTATAAAGGTTATTTATCAACACTACAATGAAGAGTAGTATTAAGAAAAGAGGTAAGAGATGAAATCTAAGAAAGATAAGATAGAATATATAAAAGATATGTTAATTATAACGGTTTTATTTTTATTAGCAATTTTTTTATTTTTTCAAGTTTATGTATATTTCTCTAAAGCAATAAATATAGTGTTAGGAGCACTTTTCCCATTCGTCCTATCATTTATAATAGTTTATTGTTTAATGCCGTTTATAGATTTATTAAATTATAGATTCAAAATTAAAAGAAAAATAGCAATGTTAATAGTTTTGACCATATTTTTATTTGTTTTTGGTTATGTTATGTTAACTTTAGTACCAATAATAATAAATCAATTGTCTGGATTTATTAATTATTTTGTTGAAAACCAAAATATGATACAAGTAAAATTATCAGAATTTTTATATTCAAATAATATTAATATACAAGAAATGATAATGAAGTCAAAAGATTTCATTTTAAATAATATTTTAGGTGTTTTGAATTTCAGTGTTTCATTTCTGACAGGAGTATTTAGTTTACTATTTATGACACCAATATTTACAATAATGCTATTATTTAGTTTTGATAATATTGAGAAAAACATTAGAAATACTTTAATTAAGCTTAATAAAAAAGAGATTCTTCCACTAATTAAATCAATTGATGAATCTATTGGTAAATATATAAAAGTTACAATGATAGATTGCCTAATTATTGGAGTAGAATCATATATATTATTTTCATATTTAAAGTTGCCATATTTACAACTTTTTGCGTTAATAATTGGCATTGGTAATTTAATACCATTTATAGGGCCATTCATAGGTTTGATTCCAGTTTTAATTTATGCTATGACTAAATCTTGGAGTTTATTCTTAACAATATTAATAGTTATAACTATTCTTCAAGGAATAGAAGCAAACATTGTAAAGCCACTATTAACTAGTAAATCTGTAGATATACATCCAATAACAACTTTGATTACTGTACTAATAGGTGGAGCTTTATTGGGAATTCCAGGAGCATTCTTAGCGATTCCAGTGTATATGACTATAAAACTATCAATACAATTTCTATATGAAAAACACGAGAAAATAGAAAGTGATTGACATAGTAACAATAATATGATAATTTGTATATACATATAACAGTATGCATTTAATGTCTGTTAGTGTATATTTGATTATATAAAAAGTAAAAAAGGAGTTAAATGTATGAATGATTTTGAAAAGGAGATAAAATTTAAAAGTTGCTTATTTTTTACCATTTCAAGGCTTTTTAGAGTGGTGAATAAATTCGCTGAAGAATCTTTTGCAGACATTGATATATGCCCAACTCATGGATACTTAATGATATTACTTGATGAAAAAAGAGAAGGACTTTCAGTGAATGAAATTTCTGAAAATTTAACAATAGCAGCTTCGACAGTAACAAGATTTGTTGATAAATTGATAGAAAAAGGGTATGTCGAGAGAGAGAAACAAGGTAAGAAGTCATTTACACGTATAACTGATGTTGGAATTGAAAAGATGCCAGATGTTTATATCGCATGGAGAAAAATATATGATAGATTTGAAACTGCGATAACAGATAGTGATTATTTGAAAGAAACAACTGCTAGTATGAAGAAGTTTACTGAAAGACTAGAAAATAAAATCGACAAGGAAATAAAAAAAGATTAATAAGATAATAAAAACGTGGGGTAAAGTAACAAATAAACCTCGCGTTTTTAATTGAAAAAATTAAAGTAATGATGTATAATATAGCATACAATAATGGTAATAGAAAGGAAATTTATATGGTAAAAAGAAAAAGAATGTCTCCTTATAGTATGATACTTTTATCGTTTTTTATAATTATAATAATAGGAGGGACGATTCTTTCTTTACCTATATCGACAGTAGATGGTCGAGGTACTAGATGGATAGACGGCATATTTACTGCAACATCAGCAGTTTGTGTAACTGGATTAGTTGTAAATGATGTCAGTAAAGTTTATAATGTTTTCGGACAAACAATAATAATGATATGGATACAGTTAGGTGGGCTTGGGATAATGACATTTTCATCTGTTATTGTTCTTATAGTAGCCAGAAAAATAAGTTATCAAACAAAAAAAGTTGTGCAAGAGGCGTTAAATTATACGACTTTATTTGATATTAGTAAGTATATAAAAAAAGCAGTAATAACTGTATTTTTAATAGAAGCAATAGGTGCATTGTTTTTATTTTTTGAATTTATTAAAATATATTCATTTAAAAAAGCAGTTTTTTATTCAGTTTTTCATTCAGTTTCAGCTTTTTGTAATGCTGGATTT
>RRZU011515645.1_pt1 | contig 21490 bp, 14 predicted proteins | sample 2165561 | NCBI WGS metagenome assembly RRZU01 (sample SAMN10456909, study PRJNA506462) | wastewater metagenome | isolation source: wastewater sludge | place: USA: Moscow, Idaho | reverse complement strand
GATTTGATCTTGGCATTATTATTGCCGCATTTTCCTTAACTCGTGGCCTCTTGCAGCCTATTGTCGGCTCCTATTCCGACAGATATGGACGCAAAAGGTTTATGGCACTCGGGTTATGCGCCTACTGCCTTGTTGGGGTACTGATCCCCCTGGCAACAAGCGTGGGAAATCTTATCTGTGTTCGTGCACTACAGGGGGTAGGCGCTGCTATGATTGTGCCGGTTGCTATGGCTTATGTCAGCTTCCTTACCCCAGCAGGGCAGGAAGGGAAATATATGGGTGTAATCAATTCTGCGGTTTTTTGTGGGATAGGCTTTGGCCCAATCATAGGTGGGCTCATTTTTGACTATTGGGGCTTTGCCCCAGTTTTTTATGCAATGGCAGTCCTGGCGGCTTCTGCCTTGGTTCTGGTACTCAGCACCTTGCCCCCATCTCTGGTTGTTCACACAAAGCAGCACATGGGTATTTTGCAGAATATGGGCAAAATGTGTCGACGGAAACGGAGTCTTGGCATACTCATCGCCCGATTTGCAACTGTCCTTATGATTGTACCCACCATGGCCTTTTTACCACTTATCATGGCACCTTGGGATAAGACTAGCGCGTTGCATGTGGGCATTGTAATAGCCTGCCGTACTATCATGAACGCCGCCTTGCAAATTCCCATGGGTGCTGTCGTCGATCGTCTCAATAAGGTGCTCCTGCTAATCTTTGGCTGTCTTTGTATGGTATCGGCGCTGGTGTTCATTCCATCTACAAAAAATCTCTCCACCATGATCGGACTCTATCTCTTTTTAGGGGCGGGAGAATCAGTTTTGTGGCCACTCTTGAGCGCCTATGCAGCAGAAGAGGGCAGAACACATTTCGGGCACGGAGCCATGATGGGGGTCTTTAATTTTGCTATGAGTATTGGAGTCTTTACAGGGGCTATTTTTTCTGGTGTTAGTATAGATAAATGGGGGGCGGGTATTTCTTTCTATCTTTTAGCCGCGGCGACCTTGGTGCTGACTCTTTACGCTGCCTTTCTAATTGTCGCGGGAGAGCGGGGGGATAAGACACAAGAACAAGCTGAGCAAAGAGGAGAAAAAGCACAAAGTTGAAGGACATCTCCCTGAGGATATCTTGACGTTCCGATCAGTTCTGATTATTAATACATCTTTTATGCGAGAGTGGCGAAATTGGCAGACGCACCAGACTTAGGATCTGGCGGGCTTAGCTCATGGGGGTTCAAGTCCCCCCTCTCGCACCAACGCCTCATGGCTTTTTCTCTATTCAAAACTGTGCTTTGCTAAGCGTTTTTCGCGAGCGACCAAAGCAACATTTACCAATTCTGTACCGTCACCTAGGTGGCGGCCCACAAACAGCAAGAAAAGGATAATTCTCCATGGACATCGTCGTTGAACAGATTTCCAACCTTACTCGAAAAATGACCATTTCCCTTCCCAAAGACATGGTACAAAAAGCTTTAGAAAAAGCCTATGTCAAGATGAATAAAGAGGTAACCTTAAAGGGGTTTCGGCGTGGCAAAATTCCTCGGGTCGTTTTGGAGAAGAATTTTAAAGACCAAGTCGTGGCAGAGGTTGGTGAGCAACTGGTACAAGAAACCTATTTTAACGCCGTTGAACAGGAAAAGATCGAACCGGTGGTCCACCCTGAGATCGCGGAACACAGTTTTAGCGATGATGGTGGCTTCACCTATGTTGCCCTGGTGGATATTAAACCTGAATTTGAGCTCAATCAGTACAAAGAACTGGAAATTGAGCTGCCCCCGCTTGCCGTCACAGAAGAAGATATTGATCTTGAGTTGCAAAAGATTCAGCGGCAACAGGCTGTAATACAGAGTGCGCCTGAGGGTCATGGTATTGAACTGGACGACATGGTCACTATTGATTTCCAAGGTTTTCATAATGGCCAGATCATGCCCGAGGTCCATAGCGAAAACTACGCTGTCGATATGGGACTTAACAGGCTGGGAGAAGATTTTGAGAAAAAACTACTTGGCTTAAAACAGGGAGAAAAAACCCTGTACGAAATTACCTTTCCTACTGACTACCCAAACCCAGTGTTGGCAGGGAAGAACGTGGAGTTCAAGGTCGATGTCAAGGAAGTGAAGGTGCGTGTTAAACCTGCCCTTGATGATGAGCTGGCAAAAGATGTGAATGCCGAGTTCAAGAGCCTTGATGACCTGAAAAATAATCTTCGCAGTGACATGCTTAAGGCGCGGGAAATGGCGCGTCAGGGCGATCTTGATGACAAAATCATGCAGCGTCTCATTGATTTGACTCCTTTTGAGGTGCCTAAGCGCCTGGTGAACTATGAAATACAGGAGATGCTGAAGCAGACGGAAGAAAATCTGAAAAGAAGTGGACTCACCTTTGAATCAGCGGGCATAAACCTGGAAGAGCTGGTAGAGCGCAACCGGGAAATTGCAGAAAAGAGAGTGAAAGGCGATTTTCTTTTGAAAAAAATTGCTGAAGTTGAAGAGATCAAACTGGCTGATGAGGATATTGAGCGCGGCTATAAGCGCATTGCCGAACAGTATCGCATGACTGTTGACGAGGTTAAGGGCTATTTTAGTCGGCGTGAAGAGTTGCTCCCCTTCATGAACGAGCTGCACAATGAAAAGGTGCTGAACTTTTTGCGAGAGAAGAGCAAGGTCGTGGATGTTGCAGCAACAGATCAGGATCAAGAGTCTGATACGACAAAGTGAGCAGACAGTGTGTTTAACTACCACACTGTCTGAAACACAAGCGAGGAAATAATGAATTTAATTCCCATGGTGGTGGAGCAAAGTCCACGGGGAGAGCGCGCTTATGATATTTACTCCCGCCTTTTAAAAGAGCGCATCATTTTTTTAGGAACTCAGGTAACAGATGATATTGCGAGCCTGGTGGTAGCCCAGCTCCTCTTTCTTGAGGCCGAAGACCCTGAAAAAGACATTACATTTTATATCAACTCGCCCGGTGGCTCAGTTACAGCTGGCATGGCAATCTACGACACCATGCAATATGTCCGTTGCGATGTGGCAACGTTGTGCATGGGGCAAGCGGCCTCCATGGGGGCCTTGCTCCTGGCCAGTGGTGCCAAGGGAAAACGTTTTGCTTTGCCCAATGCCCGCATCATGATTCATCAACCCATGGGCGGCTTTCAGGGGCAGGCCACGGACATTGATATACATGCCCGTGAAATCTTGCGTATGCGGCAGGATTTAAATACCATTCTGGCAAAGCATACAGGAAAAACTTTGAAAAAAGTCCAGGCAGACACGGAACGAGATAACTTTATGAATGCTGTCCAGGCATGCGAATATGGCTTGATCGATCAGGTGTTGACCAGCCGGGAGCAGGTGAGCGGGGTAAAGAAAGCGTGAAAGAGGACGGTGTTCAGGATAGCCATACCTTGCATGTCTGTTCGTTTTGCGGCAAGGGTGCAGAGGAAGTTCGGCAGCTTATCGAAAGTCCTGAAAGCCAGGATGGAAAGACCGTTTTTATTTGTGATGAGTGTGTCAGTGCCTGCAACGAGATTATAGCAGAAGGGGTTGAATCGCCGGAATCCTTGGTGCAGAGTGATGATTCGTTTCACACTCCAAAAGAGATCAAGGCCTATCTTGACGAGTATGTCATTGGCCAGGAGCACGCCAAAAAAGTGCTGTCTGTAGCCGTTTACAATCACTATAAACGCATTAACGCCGTCAAGAGTAAGGAAACTGATGTCGACTTGCAAAAGTCCAATGTGGTTTTGATTGGCCCGACGGGCAGTGGGAAAACACTGCTTGCCCAGACTTTGGCACGTTTGTTGAAGGTCCCCTGTACTATTGCCGATGCAACCATGCTAACTGAGGCAGGTTATGTTGGCGAAGACGTTGATAGTATCCTTTCAACCTTACTCCTTAGTGTGGATTATGATGTTGAAAAGGCGCAACGAGGCATTATCTACATTGATGAGATAGATAAAATAGCCCGCAAATCAGACTCGCCATCCATTACCCGCGATGTTTCCGGCGAAGGCGTGCAACAGGCGCTGCTGAAAATTATAGAGGGAACAGTTGCGTCTGTTTCCAAGCAAGGTGGCCGCAAGCATCCCAAGGAAGAATTAGTACGCATCGACACTACAAATATCCTTTTTATTGTGGGTGGTGCTTTCGTGGGTTTAGATGATATAATACGGCAACGCAGTGGCGTAAAGGCCATGGGTTTTGGTGCCAAGGTCGTCAGTCCGAATGAGCGCTCACTAGGCGAACTACTCGCTGAGATTCAACCGGAAGACCTGCTGAAATTTGGCCTTATACCAGAATTAGTAGGTCGTCTGCCCATCATAGCTGCCCTGCAGGACTTAAGTGAAGATGACCTTGTCCGTATTCTAAAAGAACCTAAAAACGCCTTAAGTAAGCAGTATCAATATCTGTTTTCCCTGGAGGATGTAAAACTCCATTTTACTGAGAATGCCTATAAAGCTATTGCCCACAAGGCTATTGAAAGAAAATCTGGGGCACGGGGACTACGTTCAGTTATGGAGGAGTGCATGCTTGATGTAATGTTTGATCTGCCATCGGTTGACGGGGTTAGCGAATGTGTGATTAATGAACAGGTTATTGAAAAAAATGAGAAGCCCGTGCTCCTTTATGAGCAAACAACCCCTGTAATACATAACTGATACACAAGAAAATGTCTCTGGCTGATATTTACCCACTGTTGCCGCTGCGAGACCTGGTGCTCTTTCCGGGGATGATTGTCCCCTTGGTTGTTGGGCGTGAGCGCTCTGTGCTTGCCCTTGAGCAGGCCATGAAGGATCAGAAACAGGTTTTCCTTTTGACCCAGAAGAATTCCACCGTGGATGACCCTGTGGCGAAGGATTTGTATGGTATGGGCACGCTGGGAACGGTTATCCAGCTACTCCACTTGCCTGAGGGGACAGTCAAGGCCTTGGTGGAAGGCAAAAAACGAGCCAAGGTGCTCAGTGTTTTTGAACCGTTTAGTGGTGATCAGGCCTGTGCCTCTGTGCGTGTTGCTGAGGTTGAGGAGGAGGGCCTCGATGATGTGGCGCAACTTGCAGCTTATATGCGGGAATTGCGTGCAGCCTTCGAAGAGTATGGTCAAACCGCAAAGAAGCTGCCAAAAGAGGTGCTCAAATCCATCCTGAGCCAGGAAAACCCTGCGCGAATGGTAGATATGCTCTGTGCACACCTCGCTGTGAAGAGTTCAGATAAACAGGAAATCCTCGAAATTCTTTCTGTGCCTGACCGTATGCAGCGAGTGCTGGAGACCCTGTATCGCGAAATAGAGCTATTCACCTTGGAGCGAGATATCAACGCAAGGGTGAAAAAGAAAATGGGTGAGGTGCAGCGGAATTTTTACCTTGCAGAGAAAGTACGGGCCATCCATGAGGAAATGGGGCAAGGAGAAGGCGGGGATGACCTGGTTGAGCTGGAAGAGACAATTTCTAAAAAGAAATTTCCTGCCAATGTGCAAAAAAGAGCGGAAAAAGAGCTGCGTAGATTGAAAACCATGCCACCAATGTCTGCAGAAACAACGGTGGTACGCAATTATCTTGATGCCCTTATATCTTTACCCTGGGGTAAAAAAAGCCGGCGACGACTTGATATTAACCAAGCGGAAGCAGTGCTTGCAGAAGACCATTATGGCTTAGATAAGCCCAAGGAAAGGATATTGGAATACCTGGCGGTACAGTCGCAGGTGAAGAAAATGAAAGGCCCAATTCTCTGTTTAGTGGGCCCGCCCGGGGTGGGGAAGACTTCAGTTTGCCGCTCCATTGCCCGCTCCATTGGTTGTGAGTTTGTGCGTATATCCCTTGGCGGCGTTCATGACGAGGCAGAGATTCGTGGGCACAGGCGCACCTATGTCGGTGCCATGCCTGGTAAGATTATTTTAGCGATGCAGCGGGCTGGTGTGGTTAATCCAGTGTTTTGCCTTGATGAGGTAGATAAAATGAGCAATGACTTTCGGGGCGACCCAGCTTCGGCATTGCTTGAAGTACTTGATCCTGAACAAAACAGCGCCTTCAACGACCATTACCTTGACCTGGATTATGACCTTTCCCAGGTGTTTTTTATTACCACGGCCAATCATTTGCATGGTATTCCTGCTCCCCTGCAGGATCGCATGGAAATTATTGAATTACGGGGCTACACCGAAGAAGAAAAGCTGGAAATTGCCTTAAGATTTCTTGTACCGAAACAGCTTGAGGCCAATGGCTTTCAGAAAGGTGATATTGCGGTTGCTCCTGAAGCCCTGTTAGAAATAATCCGCTCGTATACACGCGAAGCGGGCGTCCGTAGTCTGGAGCGCACGATTGGCTCTTTGTGCCGGAAGGTGGCCAGGAATCGGCTCAAGACAAAGGAGTTGCAGAAAAAATATATCATAGAAGCAGCTGACATAACCGAGTACCTGGGGGTGGCCAAGTATCGTTATGGGCTCGCTGAAAAGCAGGACAAGATCGGTTTAAGCACGGGTATGGCCTGGACCGAGATGGGTGGTGAACTGTTACAGATAGAGGCAACAGTTTTATCCGGCACCGGCAAGCTTTCCATTACAGGTAAGTTAGGCGAGGTAATGCAGGAATCAGCTCAGGCTGCCCTATCGTATGTGCGTTCCAGGGCAGAGGCCCTTGGTATTGACGCAGAAACATTTCAAAAAAGCGATATCCATGTCCATGTGCCAGAAGGGGCAATTCCCAAGGATGGACCTTCCGCTGGCATAACGATTGCGACGGCCATTGTTTCCGCTCTTTTAAAATGCCCGGTGCGAAAAAATATTGCTATGACTGGAGAAATCACTCTGCGTGGCCGGGTGCTGCCCATTGGCGGCCTCACTGAAAAATTACTGGCAGCCAGGAGAGGAAATATCTCCCATGTCCTTATTCCGAAAGATAATGAACGGAATCTAAAAGACGTGCCTGTTAAGATTCGTGACAGTCTGGATATTGAACTGATGGAAGAGGTTGATGAGGTATTGGCAAGGGCCATCATTATAAAAGAAGGCGAAGCTCTTTTTAAAGAAGCTCCTTCTTCCCCTTTGTATGTGGGGTGTTCCTTCCCCGAGCAAGAAACAAATGTGCGCCAATAAAATGTGTATACCGTCTGCCCACCATATCTTCTTTTTACTTGACGCAGAGGGACGATCCTGATAAAAAAACAACTCTACTTTTACGGAGAGGGCGAATAGCTCAGCTGGGAGAGCATCGGCCTTACAAGCCGAGGGTCACAGGTTCGATCCCTGTTTCGCCCACCACCATAACGTCGGGGTCGTAGTTCAGTTGGTTAGAACGCTGGCCTGTCACGCCAGAGGTCGCGAGTTCGAGCCTCGTCGGCCCCGCCAGATAAGAAAGGAGTGAACCGATCTCGGTTTACTCCTTTTTTTGTTTTTTTTTCAGAGAACACTGCTTGTTTGCTGGAGTTACGCTGTACTAAGCGCAAAGACAGGTTCCACGCACCTCATCTTTGGTGAAAAGGAGATAAGATGCAGGTAGGAAGTGTGGGTCGAGCAGAAAATGTGGAGCAATTGTATAAGAAAAGTATTGATTTAATTGACAATGCACTGGAAAAATTCGGAACGGATTACCCTTCTTGAAGGAAGCTAGTATGCCTGATAGTACACAGCAAATATTGAAAGAGGCTCAAATTGCTGTCGCCAAATTGAAGGAGAAACAGTTCCGAACTCTTGCCATTTTACTCAGTATTCTGGCCTTTGTAGCAGTAGCACACCAATACTTCCGCGTGTTAGTCCAGGGCATTGGGCATCCGGTGGAACTAATAGGGTCTTCTCTCTCCTATCTGTTGATCCTTATCAGCCTTTTTCCTGAAAAAGTTCTGTCCTTTAGTGTCCGCAAATATGTGTTGGCAATAAGTGGCTTCATTGCCAGTTTTTCGGCAATGATTGTCGTCGGTAGCAGTGGGTCAGGATACATCTTATTTGTACTGGATGCGTTCATTGTGCATTATTTTTTTGAAAAGACAAAGGCAACAGTAATCATTGTTGGCATGTTGATTCTCATGACGATGGTCTCTGTGCTAAGTATCTTCCATGTACTACCACCCTCGCCGGCTATGGACAGTACCCTGTCCCATGGCTACCTCATCAGCAAAATATTCGTTGTTATGCTGACTATTGTCAGTTGCCATTTTATGAATATCCGCAGCACGGACATCATGCAGAGTTCCATCGCCGAATCGCTTGTTTCCAGAGAAAAGCTGTGTATAGAACAAAGAACAACAAATGAATATCTGGAATCGATCCCAGGGCTTTTTTTTCTGTTTGACGAGAACTGGCAGCTGGAACGGTGGAATCAGAATCTATCCCTCTATTCGCAGTACTCTATGGAAGAGCTGCAAGGAAAAGATGTCCTTTCTTTTTTTGGTTCAGAAGAGAAAGCTCGCGTTCGTCAGAAAATATCAGATGTCTTTGTTAAAGGGAGAGCTTACGCTGAAGCCGAGCTGTTGGCTAAAGACGGCGGTATACATCCTTTTGCCTTCACTAGCCGTTCGGTTAAAATTGATGGCCGCACTATGGCTTGCGGCATTGGCATTGATTTGTCTGAAAAACGGCATCTCGAAAAAGAAGTTATGGAAGCGCAAAAGAAGGAGGCGCTCGGCACCTTGGCAGGAGGAGTTGCCCATGATCTCAATAACGTCCTTGCCGGGATTATAGGGTATGCAGAAATTGCCAAAATGAGCATAAAAGATGGGGTTATCCCCAAGCCGGACTACATAGAAACCATTTTGTTATCCTGCCAGCGAGGGGCAGCTCTTGTTCGCCAGATCCTCTTGTTTGCCCGCCGAGCTGAGGAAAAACAAATCCAATTTCAAATCTATCCCATTGTACGTGATGCCGTTAACCTCATTCGGTATACAGTGTCAAAATCCATAGAGATTAGAGAGTGTATCTTGCCAGATAATACGGCCATTTTGGGAAACCCAAATCAGCTGCATCAAGTGATAATGAATGTTTGTGCCAATGGAATACATGCCATGCGGGAGAGGGGGGGCAATTTGACGGTTAGCGTTGAATCAGTTGACATGGCTAAAGAGCATATTCCCGTAAAATATTCAGCTGTACCCGGTCTATACCAAAAGGTGGTTATCACGGATACTGGAACCGGGATTTCTCCAATTGAAATGGAGACAATTTTTCGACCATTTTTTACCACCAAACCTGCTGGAGAAGGGACCGGTTTGGGTCTTGCTGTCGTAGAGAAAATTGTCAAAAAGCACGATGGTTTCATCATCATAAAAAGCGAAGTAAATAAAGGTACGGCCTTTTCTCTTTATTTTCCTGTGCACAATCAAAATGTGCTCCCTGCCACAAAGACTGATATTGTTTCTTTACCCCATGGAACAGAACAGATTCTCGTGGTGGAAGATGAACCCACCATAAGAGAAGCATCAAAAATTTATTTAGAACGGCTTGGCTATAAAGTATTTTCTGCTGAGAATGGTGAAGAAGGTTTAATGCTCTTCAAAAAATATCGGGATACAATTTGCCTGGTTATCTCCAACCTTTCCATGCCTAGGAAAAACGGAATACAGGTGGCAAAAGATATTCTACGCATGAGAAGCAATATCCCCATATTACTCATCACCGGCTATGCGGAAACAACGGAAGCTCAGCATGATTTGCAGGATTCTCCTGTGGTGATAATGAATAAACCTGTCCAAGGCACAGAGTTGGCGCAGACAATCCGCCATATTCTTGATAATGTGGTAGGTCATTTTTCGTAGTACATGTCAATTTTTTGGAGGAATAATATGGTACAGCCCCTTTTTGTTGTTAACGCCCATCTGATGGCCAAACCTGGATGCGAGGAGAGGCTGAAGGCAAGTCTTGAGCAACTGGTCAGAAATTGCCAGTATCATAAGGGGCTTCTTGTCTACCGCTTGCACCAGGACCTTGAGGATCCGACTCACTTTGTCTTCTACGAGCAGTTTGCAAGCCGGGAAGACTATCTGAGTCATTCTAAGAGTGAAGAGCTTGCCAGCTTTCGGCAAGAGGTGCAGGATCTCCTGAAGGGTGACAACAAGGTGTACCGATTAAAAACACTTGCGGAACATAAATAAGAGGCCTTGAATTATTTATAGCCGCTGTTATCTGAAATATATTTTGGCACAGTCAGTTCAAAGTCTCAGGGCAACCCTGTGAATTTTACCATATACAGTAGGATCAGGGTGGGCAGGATGATTTTTCTTCATACTGTATAAAGTATTATGAGTACTCGATATAAAGCTTTTATCAGTTACAGCCATGCCGATAACCGGCAACCTGGGCGTAAGTGGGCCGAATGGCTGCATCGCAGTCTGGAAACCTATGCCGTGCCCACGGAGTTGGTTGGTCAGCAAAACCAGTACGGTGAGCCTATCCCTGAGAGGATTTACCCGGTCTTCTTGGATGAAAAAGAGTTATCCGCCCATGCTAGCCTTTCCAGCTCGCTCATTAAAGCGCTCGGTAATTCCGAATTTCTCATTTTTCTCAGCTCTCCCCGTTCAGCTCAGTCAGTCTATGTTCAGGAAGAGATTTTATTCTTCAAACGCCAGGGCAGAAATGAACGCATAATTTCCCTGATTATTGATGGCGAGCCTGCACATGGCCGGGCCAGCAGTGACATGCAGTGTTTCCCTGATGTCCTGCGTTTTGCTGTGGATGAGCAAGGTAACCTCGATTACAGCCAGGAAGAGGAACCGCTGGCCGCTGATGTTCGTTTACCGCAGAGCGATGCGCAAGGATTTACCTCCCTTGATGACTATCGCCATACTTTAGAACAGGGCCATATACCCAGCCGGGAAATAAAGGAGCGGCTTGGTGCGTATAAGAATAGGCTTGAACTGGCACGGTTAAAAATCATTTCCACGATCCTTGGGGTATCGCTTGGTGAGTTAACCCAGCGCGACCAGGCCTACCAATTGGAGCAAGCAAAACGGAAAAATCGCTTGATTAAACGTATTGCATTCGCCATATCCCTGCTTGCTCTTGCCGCCATTGGCGCCGGATTTTTTGCCTGGGAACAGAAAAATGAGGCGCAACGAAATTTTGGACAGTCTTTATACACCACGGCACTAACCCGTTATGGCCAGCAGGATTATGAAGACAGCGCTGCCTACCTGGCTGCTGCCATTCGCCAAAACAATGCCAATGCCGCCACCTTTGGCGAATCTTTGTTGGCTACAGGACAATCGCAACGTATTGCTTTAACTGATATGCAGGCCTTCAACATTGCCTTCTCCTCTGATAGTCAATATCTTGCCGGCTTTGTTGACCTTGGCTATGGCAAAATTAATCTTGAGGTGTGGCAGGTCTATTTAGAAAAACGCATTCTGAGTCTAGCCGATATTGCAGGCCCTATAGAGCAGAGTAGATCCTGGTTCGATTCCCAAAATCGACTTTATTATGGGAAGAAGAACGGTCAGATCGTTCGCACCGACGTGGCTGATAAAAAAACAGATGTTTTCTATCAAGGCGATCCTCAGAAGCCAGCCCAGTTGCTCGCTGTCAGTTCAGAGGGTATTTGGTTGGCTTTGGCCTTAGATCATGCGGTGAGATTGCAGAATACCGTCGACTCAGCGAAAAGCATTGAGCAACCAGCGCCGCCTGACAGGCAAAAGGATCACGTGCTTTTCTCTGCAGATGAACGCTATGCTCTACTCATCCAGCAAAGACCTTCGGCCACAAGTTTTAAACGTATTGCCCTTACAGGCCAAGGCGATCAACAAGAGGTGCTGTCCACGGAGCTTGACGCTCAAACCATGGAGTTTGCCCTTTCACCAGCTGCCGATAAACTGCTCGCTGAAACAGAAAGTGGCTGGAAAGTATGGAATCTGACCACAAATATCTGGTTTGACCTGCACTATAACGGGACACCGTACAGTAAAATATTTTTTGCTGACGAGGGGAGTACCCTTATTGCCTTACTGTATGACTCCTTTGACCGCTATGATGCAGCTACAGGGCTTCTTCTTGAGCGCGGCCATCCGCTTGATCCGCAAATAACCGAACTCTGGAAAAGTAAGCTAAATGAACAGCCTACTCCTAATTTTGATAAACGGATGATTCAGGAGAATGAAAAGGTCTATCTTACAAATAACGCATACAACAAATTGCTGGTGGAGGAAGTAATCCTCCCTGACTCATCAAAGCAGGTGGTTGGCAAACTGGCAGAAAATGGAGTGCTGAGCTCGCTTATCTTTCTCTCGCAAGATGGCAAAAATCTGTCTGAGTATTCCTTGAATCAAAGGTGCACCAGACGTTTGTTGCACTTCGAGCAGCAGGTAGATTCATTCCAGCTGCTGCATAATGACACTGTCCTCGCTAAACGCGAGAATACGGTGCAATTTTTCGATCTCCGCACGGGCCGCGCCTTTGGGGAAGCACTTACGCTGATGCCAGGCACCAGGTACCGACTCAGCCAGGATGAACACAAAATTATGGTTCAGGAGGCGGCGAATCGCTTTACCATCAGAAACATAGCCGACTCCAGCAAGTTTTTTAGTCGGCAGCTGGACACTGCAGAAAAGGCTGTTTTTTTGCTTTCTCCTGATTTCACTAAACTTTTGCAAGTGCAGCGCCAGCACTGGCAGTTGGTGGATCTGACCCAGCCCGACTCTATGCATATGCAGGGCGAGGAAAACTTAACCAATGGTCGCTTCAGCCCGGACAATAAATGGCTTGCCATTGCCAGTGAACACGAGGAAGTGCGCTTAATTGACCTGAAGAAGGAAATAATTCGGAAGGTCTTGCCTGCGATCAAAATTCCGACCCTTGTCTTTAGCCCTGACAGCAGGAAGCTGCTCGTTTCCGCAAGCCAAACAGAGCTGCAGTTGTGGGATACAGATAAACTCACCCCAAGCGGTCAGAGGATTAACCAATCTAGTGACTCCAGTTTTTTGGAATTTTCCCAGGACAGCCGGTTTCTTTTTTTACGCAGCACCTTTAAAGAGAGTCTGGTGCCCTCGGTTTTGGTTTTTGATACCGACAAGGCTAATTTGGCTAGTATACCTTTTGCCACTGGTGCCTATGTCGATACTATCCTCTATGAAAAGGCACAGCGACTCTTAACCATTCAGCGCAGGCCAGGTCAGTTATTTGCCCAAATCTGGCTCGTTCCCTTCCATTTAAATGCCACTCCGCAGCTGGCAGATTCACTCGAGTCCTATTATCAGCGCAAATACGATACTGGTTCGGCTGCCACACTCTCTCTACCCGAGACAGTACCCATACATAACTGGTACTTTGAAAGCCGCTACAACTACACTCTAACGCCAGGTAGTCCGCGCACAGTAAGCGAACAGATTGCAACGCTGTTGCCGGCTGAAGCGCCCTTTCAGGTGCACCAGCTTCAGAGCATGTACTTGTACCATCCCCTCGCCCGGGCAGCACTTTCGGAGTATTACAGCAAGAGTCCGGAAACAGAGTTTGTTGCCCGAAAACTAGCGGAAATAACCCGTCTGCAACTCAGGTATATTGCTGATAACACACTTAAAAACCGCTGTGAAGTCCTTTTGGCAAAAGCTCAAACGCGTTGGAGCCACTGACCATGTTGCCATTATCCCGCAAATGGAGAAGTTATTTCTGGATAGCGCTTGTCCTTACCATCGTCATTTTGTCGTGGATCGGGCTTTCTCTGGTCTATCCTGAAACCAGCACACTGCGCTATTTGCCGGATCGTATTTTTCGTATTCTCAAAATCCTTGCCGGTAATGACCCATTGGGCTCATCCGTGGAACCAGTTGGGCTGACCTGGCAGATGATCGCGGTGAAAATACTGGTGATCATCCTCCTGCTGAGGGTTGTCTTAAAGATTATCCTCTCTGTTTTTTCCGAACAATTTACCGCCCTGCGCGCCGGTTTTAAACGCGGACATACCATTGTGGTCGGTGCCGGGGAGAACGCCAGTAAACTGCTGAGCGACTACTTACGGCAAACTGGCCAGCACGCCGTTGTTGTTGAAATTGACGGGAACCGAAAAAGCATTAAGGCTATAAGAGAGCAGGGACACTTGGTGGTTATTGGTGATGCCACCAAGGAAGAGACCCTGCGCACTGCAGGTATTGTCAGGGCCTCCAACCTGATCTGTTTTACCAAAGACTCTTCTTTAAATGCCAAGGTTGACTCTACTTCCCGCAGAGTGTGCCGTACGGCAAGTGACGATCATATCATAAATAGCTTCCTGCATCTCAATAACCCCAGACTGTTGAACCTGCTTCCCAGCCAAAAACCGCTTTTAACAACTGATCATGTAAAAACCAATTTTTTTAATGTTGACCAGATGATAGCCCGGCAGTTCTTTCACCAGCTCGCCATTGATCTGAGCGCGGAGCTGCAATCATCTGGAAAATGCTGGCGGTTTCTTTTCTTTGGCGCTAGCTCGACTGCCCAGGCCCTGCTCCTGCAACTGCTGCGCGTCTTTCACCTGCCCAGTAAAGAACCCAGTGAATGCGTTATCTTCTGTGAGAACGCAGCAGAACATAAGGCCCAGTTGAGCGACCGCTACCCACAGGCTGCGTCTATAGCTGGCCTTACTTTTGTCGAATTTGACTTCTGCTATACTGATCTGCTGGAGAATTATGTTTTTCACAAATATGATCACATGGATATTATTGCCATTATTGCCATGGAAAGTGATGACATAAACCTGAGTGTGGCAAATGAACTGCTGGCCAAGTCAAATCAAAGCGATTTTCCCATCTATTGTCAGAACAGTAACACAACCGCACTGACCGAACTGCTCACTCAGCTGTCGCCTCAACCGCGCCTGCGCTACTTTGGCCGTCAGAGTGATTTTTGTCGCTTTGAGCTCATCACCGCAGAAAAACAGGATAAACTGGCCAAGGCCTTTCACCTGGATTACCAGCTCCAGGTTGCCGGTGCATCCAGCGAAAGCGCTAGTTATCAAAGTGCCTGGGACATATTGCCCGAAGACGCCAGAGATGCCAACCGGGCCCAGGCCGACCACATCATTTATAAATTGATCCTAACTAATAAGCTGAAGAGCTTCCAGGAAGGGAAGGCACTTATTTTTACACCCGAGGAATGCGAAGAACTGGCCATGGTCGAACACCGTCGCTGGATGGCTCATCGGTACTTAAACGGTTGGTCATTTGGTGAGAGGCGCGATGATAGACACAAATTGCATCCATCGCTGATTACCTGGGAAGCCCTTTCTGAAACCGAAAAACAAAAAGATCGTGATACTATTCTGCGCCTGCCGGTTTTGCTCGACGAGCCGGCTAAGGTGATGTGGTAAACGGCAAGTTGGACAGTTCTTTTGCTGTTCACTAGTGTATTTGCTGCTACCAGCCGGTAAAAACCTTGGTGCTGTGAGCCGGAAAATGAAAAGCTTTTTTGTGGGGAAGATGGCTGTATGAAAACAATTGGTCTAGTGGGCGGTATGAGTTGGGAAAGCACCTTGCAATACTATCGTGCTCTTAATGAAGGGGTGAAAAAACACCTTGGCGGCCTGCATTCTGCCCAGCTTATCTTGCACAGCGTTGACTTTGCCCCGATTGAAGAGTTGCAGCATAAAGGCAACTGGCAAGAGGCAGGGAGAATTCTTGCTCAGGCTGCCCGGGGCGTGCAGGCAGCCGGTGCTGATTTTCTCCTCATCTGCACAAACACGATGCACAAGGTGGCTGGAGAGATTGAAAGAGCCATCGACATTCCCCTTTTGCATATAGTTGAAGCTACGGCAGATGTTCTTGTCGAAGAAAAAATGAAAACGGTCGGCCTCTTGGGTACGGCCTTTACCATGGAAGAGGATTTTTACCGGGGAAGATTACAAAAACGCGGCCTGCGGGTTGTGGTGCCCGAGGCTGCCGAGCGAAAGGTGGTGCACGATATTATCTTTCAGGAGCTCTGCCAGGGCACGCTCAAACCCAGCTCTGGGCAGGCATATCTTGCCATTATAGAGCAGTTAACTGCTGCCGGGGCTGAGGCGGTTATTCTTGGTTGCACGGAAATTGGGCTTTTAGTTCATCAGAAAGATACTCCTGTCAAACTCTTTGACACCACGGCCATCCATGTGGAAAAGGCCGTGACATATGCCCTCAAATAATATTTAGAATTTTTTTCTTTGCCCTTTATTTAAAGGGCAAGATGCTTTTTCAGGAAGGGCACCATTTGTGCCAGGGCGAGCCGTACGGGTTCATCTTGATCGTAGATATCGTAATGGGACCAGTCCTGCAGCTCGACGAGCTGCCTTTCTCTTGAGGCGGTCGAGCGGCCATACACTTCCATGCCATCGCGGTACGCACCAAAGGCCCCCACCTTTTGGCCTATAACCACCATCATCGGCTGGGTCATGAGGAGCTCTGTAAAGCTGAATGCATTCCAGGCCAGCGTATTTTGTGCGTGGGAAAAGACCATCTTTGTTGCACCACCTGGTTTTTGGCCACGGGGCGTCTTGTAGTAGTCCGTTGCTTCCCAGACATCGCGTTCCGTCAGGCCATTTGCCTGAGCAGCTTCCGGACTCGCCGGGAGTAGTTCATTAACCTGCAGTTCGCCGCAGCGAGCTTCCTTGGTTCGTTGTGCAGCCATTGCTGTAAGGGCACCCAAGGGGTTAAAGTTACTAAATCCTTCGCGGAAGAGGCGGCCAATATTAACGGGCGTAATACCAACCACAACCTTGACGCGCTTTTCTGTTAAGGCAGCATTTAAGGCATATCCGCCCCCGCCGCAAATACCAATGCAGCCGATACGTTCGGCATCAACGTAGGGCAAAGTAACGGCGTAGTCGATTACGTGGCTGATATCTTCAACGCGTTGGGTCGGATCTTCCACAAAACGCGGCATGCCGCCGGACTCACCCTGGTAACTGGCATCATAGGCGATGACCACAAAACCTTCCTTTGCAAGCCCTGCCCCGTACACATTACTTGATGTCTGCTCTTTGCAACTTCCAAAGGGATGGACACTAATTATGGTTGGATAGGTCTTTGTTGCCTCAAAGTCGGGCGGAAAGAGAATGAGCGCTGCTATTTCCCAGGCCATGTCTTTGTTTTGAAATCTGATTGCTTGCATGCTGCTTTCCTTTGTCTTCTTATTGGGGGAGTTTGTCACATTTTAGCTTTGAAAAACGGTGCTAACACGCCAATGGCCTCGTTTATCTCTTTTTCCCCGTCATAGAGGCTCATGTGATTTGCCCCTTTGACAATGTGCATGTTTTTATCTGTACTGGCCACCCTTGCCATCAGGTCATCACTCATCCACTTGCTGCCGGCTTCGCTGCCCACGATGGACTGTAGTGGCTGGGTGAAAAAGGCCTCAGCCTTGTGAAAGGCGTCATAGGTAATTATTTGGGTGAGGCTGCGGGCTGTGGCAAAGCCGGGGGCTGTGCAGTAGGCAGCACGATCTGTATGATAGTATTCCCAGGCCTGGCGTAACTCTTCGTTGGGGGCATCTGCTTCATGCAGGGGTGCGAGCGGCACAGTGGCAATCTCTGCACCACTGGTATCCGAGGTCCTGGCATCTGAGCCGGTCTGAATATAGGGAAGGGCATCGCTGTCTTTTACGTTGTTATCCCAGCCATTACGAAACATCTGCCCGATATTGACCAGGCTGACGGTGCCCACAGCCTTGATGCGCCTGTCATTAATGGCGGCATTGACGGTGTAGCCAGCGCCGGCGCAGATGCCCATGGCTCCGATGCGGTTTTTGTCAACATAGGCGAGGGTGGTTAAATAGTCGATCACTGCGCTGATGTCTTCCGTGCGTATATGCGGGTTTTCCAGCTGTCGAGGTTCGCCGCCGCTCTCACCCTGGAAGGAGGCATCGTAGGCAATGGTGACAAAACCATGTTCTGCCAGCTTTCTGGCATAGGTGCCGGCTGTCTGCTCCTTAACGCCACCGCCGGGATGGGAAACAACGAGGGCAGGATACAGTTTTTTTTCATCAAATGCAGGCGGGAAGTTGATAACCGCAGCGAGGCTTATGTTTAAGCCGTTGGTGTTGGGGATGGAAATCTTTTTCATGTTTTCTCTCCGTATTGAGGGTTGTAGCTGTTTGTATTTTTATGAAAAAATGTTCAGTGCCTATGATGCAGCAGCCGGCATTGGGAAGTCAACTGCCGGGAAGGATGGAAAAGAACTCGAAAAAGCTAAGGGCTTCAGAAGAAGCCCTTGTTGTTTTGAATATGCGGTGATAGGAGGGAGTGAAGAGCTGGGAGCTTGGTCTATTTTTCCAGCCTGGACAGAGCTTCTCCGATGCGGCGCATACCCTTTTCAATATTTTCCATGGAGGTAGCAAAGGAGAAGCGGATAAATTCATCGGCACCAAAGGCCGCTCCCGGCACCGTGGCCACCTTGGCCTCGTCGAGGAAGTAATTGGCCAGTTCAATGGAGTTGTCTATCACCTTGTCTTGAAATTTTTTACCATAGTAGGCGGAAAAATTCGGGAAGACATAAAAGGCCCCGGTAGGCTCCACACAGTGTACACCGGGTAGTTCATTTAGCGCCTTCGCAAAGTAGTTTCTGCGGGAAATAAAGGCCTCAACCATCATTTTAGTGGAATCTTGTGGCCCGGTAATTGCCGCAAGTGCCGCATACTGGGAAGGAGCTGCCGGGTTTGAGGTCGACTGGCTCTGGATTTTGTTCATTGCTTTAATCAGATGCAAAGGGCCAGCACACCAGCCAATACGCCACCCTGTCATGGAGTAGGCCTTGGAGACCCCGTTTGCAAGAAGGCACTGTTCCTGAAGGGCTGGTTCTACGGCCAGGATATGGGGCAAGGTTTCCTTGGAATAGTAAATCTCTTCGTACATGTCGTCTGACAGCACAAGCCAGCCTCGTTCCAGGGCCAGCGCTGCAACCTTGGCCAGGGCCTCGGCGGAGTACACCGAGCCAGTCGGGTTTGAGGGACTGTTTAGGATGAGGGCTTTAGTTTTATCACTGGCAGCTCGGCGTAAGGCCTCGGCATCCAGGTCAAAGTTATTTTCTTCCAGCAGAGGCACGAGCACGGGTACACCACCGGCAAGCTCTACCATGGGCGGGTAAGAAACCCAGTACGGTGTGGGAATAAGCACCTCATCGCCGGGGTTGAGCAGGGCTTGGAAAACATTGTATAAACCATGTTTGCCACCACAACTGATCTGCACCTGATCGGGGTCATATATTAAGCCCTGTTTTTCCATATAACGAGCACAAACAGCCTCACGCAGCTCTAGTATGCCATTGGCTGCCGTGTAGCGGGTGTGCCCATCGTCAATGGCTTTTTTTCCTGCCTCGCAAACGTGAGCAGGCGTTGGGAAGTCAGGCTCACCAACGCTGAAGTTGAGGACATCTACACCAGCAGCCCTCAGTTGTTTTGCCTTGGCATTGATGGCCAGGGTTGATGAGGGGGCGATCTGGAGAACCCGATCGGCAAGCACTACGGATTTTTGCGCTGACATGAAAGCTCCTTAATGAAACAAAAAATAGAACAGATCAATCCCTTAAGCCGCGCGGCAACAGGTCTTATTATTATAAACCGTGCAGGCAGAAGAGAGTAAATATTTTTCGTGATTGACTGAACTCTAGAATAAAAAAATCAAGGCTCTTTATACACTGGACAGGGGCGCTGCCAGGTATAGCCTTTGTAGGCAGGATCATCCATTTTTTTATGACATTGTAGGCAAAGACCAACCCGCAGGATACGTTGCAATTCTTCCTTATTAAAGGGTCGCAAGTCGGCACGGGAACCGTGTTGCAGCGCCTCTCCTTCAATGGTTACGAAGTTGTCAAAGCCAGGCAGCTGTGTTCCTTGAGCATCAACTATACCTCGATCAGTTGGAGAAAATTGCCAGACGCCACCTTTTTTGTAAACAGTGCCTTCGCCCAGGCCAACGGTTTTAGGTGAAGTATGGCAATCTTCGCAAGAACGGCCCTTGGCCTGGATGGTGTGGGGATTGATAGCAGCCATGGTGAAACGAGAGAAGCCTTTTTCCGGTTTGCCGTCCTTATCAATAACGGTGACCAGATCCTGGCAGCCCGGCGTTACTATCACAACCTGCTCGCCCCAAACTGCCAACATGGGCCTTTCGTAACGAATATATGACCTGCCTTCTGCCCACCAACCGGGCGTTTCCTGCAAGGTGAGCTTATCTAAGTGCTGCTCCCGTTTATCCTGTTTGACATGGCAACCATAGCACTGGGGAACCCAGGTTGAGTGGCATGAGGAGCAGGTCATCCGAGAATGGCCCGGATAGCGACAGGCAAGGGAATCAGGTTGTTTAATTGGCCGTTCTTTGCCGTCATTTTTTCCAATAAGCGTATAGGTACCCTCTTTTTGAAAGACATTGGGAAGCGGTTTTCCTTTCCGGCTTTTGCCAAACTGAGTTGCGCTGTGGCAGCTTTCACAGGTAATCTCCACCTGCTCTTCGTAGTGGGCATAGCTTGTACCATCACCCATTATTTCATCACGGATATGGCAATCAATGCAGGCCATCTTGCTCTTGTGATGAATATCCGGCGCAATATCCAAGTAAAATCGTCCGCCAGCCAGCTGTTTTTTTGACAGTTTTCCTTCGTCATAGGGAGCACCATAGCCTTCTGCCTCGAACACCCCCACATAGGAAAGCCCAATTCGGGCAGACCGGTTGTGGCAGCGAATACAGTTTTCTTCCGGTATCTGCTTCACAACGAGGGGGTGTGGCTTGTCCTTTTTTTGCAAGGCAATTTGCTCTGGGCTGCGATCGGCAAAAACCGTATCGCTCGTGTATCCCTTGGGAAGGATGTAGTGGCACGCTGAGCAGCCGCCACCTTTGTTGTTGAAAAAGTCAGGAGCACCAGGGAGGTCGCCCTTTTGTTTCCAAAGATGGCAAGTGGCGCAGAGTTTACGATAATAATCAAGGGCAAAGGAAGTTTTGCCGCTTTTGATCAATTCTTCCACCCTTATATTGGCATTTTGGTGCTCACTCTCTCCCCAGTAGTAGAGCAGAGTGGAAAGGATGCCTCTGTTTGTTGCCATGAGAGAATTTTTTACCTTGTGAATGTCGGCAGGATGGCAGCCCTCCACTCCACAGGTTTTTTCCACAACACGTAAATCACCTGGGTTAAGAGCCATTCCCTGGTGTGCTTTGTCCTTGTCAATGGCTAAGGCATTACCTAGGTGACAAGGTGAGCAACCGACAACAAGACGATCATGAGCCCCGTCTAGTTTTTCTGCTTCATGGCAGTTAAGACACATTTCAACATGACCAGCCGTGGTCAGTGCCACTTGCTGCGGTCTCTCTGTGTTTTGTTCGTGCAGAACAAGATATCCTACCAGTAACAGCAAGCAGGGAAAAAAGATGAGGGCAGCGAGAAGAGGGTGCTGCTTGGGACTCATGGACATTGTCGTGGTGAGCTTGAACGAGGGATTTCCAGGTTAAAGGTATGGCATTTTTTTTTCCATCCCACTTGAACACCTCCACAAGAGAACGAAGTTTGCGGGTTGTTACTCCTGAAAACGTTGGACTATAGGGTAACGCCGTCCTATGCCGAAGGCCTTTTTTGTTACGCGTATTCCCAAGGGTGCCT
>RRZU012348429.1_pt1 | contig 21496 bp, 20 predicted proteins | sample 2165561 | NCBI WGS metagenome assembly RRZU01 (sample SAMN10456909, study PRJNA506462) | wastewater metagenome | isolation source: wastewater sludge | place: USA: Moscow, Idaho | reverse complement strand
CTTTATTTCATGGTGGGCTTTTACTTTTCCATTAGCAGCTGTAACTTTAAGTTCAATTCTAATGTATGAATTGACAAAAAAAGATTTTTATATGTATTTATCTTATACTTTAGCAATGATTACAACTTTAATTGTAACTTTGGTTGCAGTTGCTACAATAAAGCATATGGCAAAAAAAGAGATATGTATAATGGAATAGGGTATAATCTCTATTTATTTAAAACTGTTTATTGAAGGATTATTTATGGAATATAGATATATTGGAAAAACTGGACTTAGAGTTAGTTCTATTTGTATGGGAACAATGACTTTTGGTTCAACTACAAATGAAAAAGAGGCTTTTAAAATTCTTGATGCTTCATATGATAGAGGTATAAATTTTTATGATACAGCTGAACTCTATCCTGTAACTCCTAGAAAAGAAACAGTTGGTATAACTGAAGAAATAGTTGGTAAATGGCTTAAAACAAAATCAAGAGATAGTGTAATTATGGCAACAAAAATTGCTGGAGCTGCTAGTGGTTGGTTTGTTCCACCAATTAGACATGGACTTACAGCAATTGATAGTTTTCATATAAAAAAAGCTATTGAAGGAAGTCTTAAAAGATTGCAAACAGAATATATTGACCTTTATCAAATGCATTGGCCTGATACTATAGTTCCTATAGAAGAGAGTTTAAAAGCTTTTGACGAGCTAGTAAAAGAGGGAAAAGTAAGATATATAGGGACATCAAATGATAGTGCTTATGGACTTACAAAAGCAAATGAAATAAGTAAATACAAAAATATTGCTAGATTTGAATCTATTCAAAATAATTTTTCACTTTTAAATCCAAGATTTCATGATGAATTAGCAAATGTTTGCAGGCATGAAAATATTTCTCTTCTACCATATTCACCAATGGCAGGGGGAGTTTTAAGTGGAAAATATAATAATGATTTTTTCCCTGATGATGTTAGATTTGCAATATATTTAAAAGAGAAAAATAAAAGAGTTCAAGCAATGGCTCATAGATTTGTAAATTCTAAAACTTTAGAAGCTACAAGTAAATATTTAGAGCTTGCAAAAGAATATGGAGTGTCACCAGTTACTTTGGCTGTATCATATTCTAAACATTTTGATTTTGTAGCTTCAACTATAATTGGTGCTAGAATTTTTGAACAACTAGAAGATAGTTTTAAAGCTTTTGATTTTAGAATTTCTGATGAATTATTAAAGAAAATAGAACATATTCAAAAAGAAATTCTTTATCCTATGGGATAAATTAAATAAAAATAAATAAAGTAGGTATCTTATATGAAATTTTCAGAGTTTATAGTTTGCGATGAAATAAATCAAAGTTTAAAGGAAAATAATTATAAAACTCCTACTTTAATTCAGTCAAAAGTTATTAAAGCAGTTTTTGAAAAAGTTGATGTAATTGCAAAAGCTCAAACAGGAAGTGGTAAAACAGCTAGTTTTGTTTTACCTATTTTAGAACTGTTTTCAAAACAAAATGATTCAAAAAAAGCTAAAATAAAAACTTTAGTACTAACTCCTACTAGAGAATTGGCACTACAAGTTTCTGACACTTTTGAAATTTTTTCTAAATATTTAAATAAAAAGCCAAAAATTGTATCTTTAATCGGTGGAGAAGGTATTTCAAAACAACTTATAGATGTACAAAAAGGTTGTGATATAGTAGTTGCAACAACTGGAAGATTGATTGATATATTAGAGAAGAAGCAGATCAATTTAAATTATTTAGAGTTCTTTATTTTAGATGAAGCTGATAAAATGCTAGATTTTGGATTTGAAGAAGAACTAGATAATCTTTTAAAAATAATTCCTTCAACTAGACAAAATTTACTATTTTCTGCAACTTATCCAGATAAAGTTAAAAATATTATTTCAAGAATTACACAAAATCCAGTTTATATATCAATAGAAGAGCCACCAGTTGTAGAAAACATAAATCAAAGAGTAATATTAGTTAATAAAGAAAAAAAAAGTTTACTTTTAAGAGAATTAATATCTGAAAATAAATGGGATAAAATTTTAGTATTTGTTGCAAATAAACGTTCATGTGATAATATCGCTTTTAAATTCAGAAAAAATGGATTAAATGCAATTTCTTTTCATTCTGATTTAACGCAGGAAGAGAGAAATAATACTTTAAAAGATTTTAAAGAGAATAAAATCAATATTTTATTCGCAACAGATATTGTTTCTAGAGGGATTCACGTTGAAGATATTTCCTGTGTAATAAATTTTGATTTACCAAGAGCAAGCGAAGATTATATTCATAGAATTGGTCGAACAGCACGAGCTGGAAAAACAGGTGTCGCTATTTCATTTATAGGTTTAGAAGATTTTGAACATTTCTCTTTGATTGAAAAAAGATGTAATATTTCTATAAAAAAAGAGCAGATAAAAGATTTTGAACTAATTGGGAGTCCAGTTAAAAAAGAGAAAGGTTTAGCACCAATTAAAGGGAAAAGAAAGAGTAAAAAAGACAAATTAAGAGAGTTAGCAAAAAAAGATGCTTAAGGCCTATTGAACTAAGGCCTTTAAACTTTTAATAGTAAAGAGTTTTAAATTTTCGTTTTTCATATTTTTTAATTCTGTGCTAAAACCATTTTTTGAGAAAATAACTATAATATCAGCTGATATACCTTCTTCTTTAATATCTTCCAAAAACTTATTTAGCTCACTTTTTTTCACTTTGTTATCACTATGTTTACAAAATCCCACTAATGTTTTATTAGAAACAGTTTTTGCTACTAAAGGTATTTGAATTTTTTCATCCCAATATTGACCATGTTGTTTTATTGGATCATCAGAAAAGTTATTTTTTATAAATGATAGTGCTAATTCTTCAAAAATAAAATCACTAAAATCAGATTCTCTATTTTGGAATTTTGTTTTAAACTCTTCATAGTTTCCTTCTTTTATTCCTTTGTATATAGGAGATACAAAAGCAAACCAAAATCTAAGAAATGGATTTGCAAAAAGCAATTTTTTTGCTACTTTAGAATCATTTCTTTTTCCTACTAGAAAGTGTTCAGAAGAATCTATATCAATAATCTCTTTTTCATACAAAGAGTCTACACATTTCATTCCTTCTTCAAAACTTACATGAGCTCTTTTAAAAGCATTTGTTGTTTTTCTATCACCAAGAGCAATTCCACTTAATATTGCATGTTCAACATGATAACCACCAGTTAGATGATTTATTTCACTTCTTAAATGATTGTAATTATTTAAAATGTTAGTCTCTATTAGTTCTAAAATTGATTTTGAAGTATCAATTTGTATATCAAGTCCACCAAATATAGAGAAGTATTTTATAGCTATTTGCATATCAGAAATATTATTTGTTTTACAAAAAATAGCAAATTGCTCTTTTATAGATTTATCTAAAATTATCATTGTGTTTTGTTTTCCTTAATTTAAAGTTGCATTGTACAATAATTAGTGTGATATACCAATAAATAGAACTTTTATATAAGAGTTATTTTAGTTTTATAGTATAACTTTTTGGCAACATTCCTGTACAAACCGTACCCTCTATAAGTTTACCATTCTTTTTTGCTATAAAACCAGTACTTTTAACATCTGATTGAGAACATTCAAAAAAATTATATCCAGTTGTCTTTATATCTGAATATCCTTCTTTCTTCAAAAAACTTTTAGCGCCTTTTTCATCAGTACAACCTAAAAATAATATTATTGTTAAAATAGATAATATTAGTTTTTTCATGGTAAATCCCTTTTGTTAGTTTCGAATTAGACTTTAACAAACTCACTATTAAGGCACTTGAAGAAATTAAATCTTCTAAAAGTATTATATAGATTAATTTTTAATAAAGCAAGATAAATATAAAGAGTTATAAGTATAAATTTAAAAATAATATTTTATGAAAATTAAAAGATAATGCTGAAAATATAATAATTTTTATATAATTTAATTTATTAAATGCTAGAAATAGTTTTATGCTTAAGATAATATTATAAGTATTTTTAATAAAATGATTATTATTTTTTAGAAATAGGGGTTATAAATATGACTATAGGGAGAAAATTTACCTTAACAAATGTAGTTGTTACGGTTATTGTTTTAATTGTGGGGTTTTTTATATTAAATAAATATAAAAATGATCTAAGAGATGAGATTTACAGTGATGTAATTGTAAATTTGAATTCATTAAGTGAACTTAGAATTGGTTCAAAGCTTGATGTAGGTATATCAAATGCAACTTCAATAGCAAATGATTCAAATATTCAAGAGGCTCTTAATTTAAAAGATAGAGATTTAGCTATTAAAACAATTGGTAGTTTAAGTTCAAAAATGAAAGAACAAACGCCTTTTAAAAATATTCAAATACATATTCATACATCAGATAATCATTCATTTTTAAGATCTTGGAAACCTTCAGAATTTGGTGATGACTTAAGTTCATTTAGACCAAGTGTTGTAAAAGTAAATAGTGAGAAAAAAGCTATAAATGGTTTTGAAATTGGTAATGATGGATTAAGTTTAAGAGCTGTTGTTCCTATTTTCAAAGATAAAAATCATGTGGGTTCTTTAGAATTTATGCAAGGAATTAATTCTGTTGCTAATGATTTTGATAAAGAAGGAAGAGGTTTTCTACTTCTAATGGATAGTAATCTAGCTACTTCTAAAATAAAAGAAGAAGATAAATTAAATAATTATTTAATTTCGCAAAAGTTTAGAAATGATAATTTTATGCTAGATGTAAAAACTATTGATTTTATTAAACTTTTAAACGATAAATTTTTCATTTCAGCAAATTATTTTTATACATATATTGATGTTAAAGATTTTTCTGGTAAAAAATTAGGAATAGCTTTAGTTGCAGAGCCTATACAAAATGTTGAACAATCTATTTCTCAAGCATCAAATATTATCTATGCGGCTTTAATTATTTTAACATTAGCTTTACTATTTACTATGATAAATACACTACTTAGTATGAAAAGAAATATATTAACTCCTATATTAAATTTAAAAAATACAATTGATGAAATTAAAAATAATTCATCAGAAACTACAAGAATAGAAGTTAAATCAAATGATGAAATAGGAGATGTTGTTACAAGCTTTAATCAATATTTAGATTCAATTGAAAAAGGTTTAATTCAAGATCAAAAAGTAATTGATGAAGCAAAAGATATTATTGAAAAAGTAAATGCGGGATTATTTAATGATAGTATAAAAGGAAAAGCTCATTCAAAAAGAGTTAATTCTTTAGTTGATGAAATTAATAGTATGATTAGAAAAACTCAAGGTAATTTAACATTAGTTAGTGAATCTTTAGTTGCTCTTTCTCATGCAAAATTTGATCATAAAGTTCCTAGTATTTCTAATGTAACAGGTGTTATTGCATCATTATTAAGTGGAATTAAAGTTACTCAATCTAGTATAAATGAGATTATGTGTTTAATTGAAAAATCAACTATAGATTTAACAATGAGTTCTAAAGAGTTAGCGACAGCTTCTAGAAGTTTAAGTGAATCTTCAAATATTCAAGCAGCAAGCCTTGAAGAAACAGCTGCTGCTATTGAAGAGATAAGTTCGACAATTTCAAGAAGCAGTGAAAATGCTTCAAATATGGCTAAATATGCTCAAAATGTTACAAAATCTACAAATTTAGGAATAGATTTAGCTAGACAAACAGCAGTTTCTATGGATGAAATAAATAAAGAAGTCTTACAAATAAATGAAGCTATATCAATTATTGATAATATTGCATTCCAAACAAATATTCTTTCATTAAATGCAGCAGTAGAAGCAGCAACAGCAGGAGAAGCTGGAAAAGGATTCGCTGTTGTTGCTGGTGAGGTTAGAAATTTAGCAACAAGAAGTGCTGATGCTGCAAATGAAATTAAGAAAATAGTTGAAGCAGCAACTTTAAAAGCTAAAAATGGAAAAACAATAACTTCAAATATGATTGAAGGTTTTAATGAATTAAAAGAAAATATTGATACTACTATTAAGTTGATAGAAGATGTTGCAACTGCTAGTAAAGAACAACAGCAGGCTATGAGTCAAATAAATGATACAGTAAATAGTTTAGATCAAGCAACACAAAAAAATGCAATCTTAGCAACAACAATCAATGATATGGCTACAAAAACATCTCAATTAGCAGTTAGTTTGGATGAAACAATTCATCAAACAAGTTTTGATAAAGATGCACATAAAAGAATTTGTGATGGAAGTATGATTATTGAAATAAATAAATTAAAATCTGATCATATAAATTTTAAAAATTATAATTTCTCTGTTTGTAAAGAAGGTGAAATATCAACAGTTACAGGTTCAAAAGAGTGTAACTTAGGAAAATGGATGGCAGCAAATGCAAATGAAGAATTTGCAAAAACTAATGAGTGGCAAATATTAACAGAATCTCATAATTTAGTTCATAAATTAATGCAAGATACTATTGTTTTATATTCTGAATCAAAACCAAATAGTGATATTTTTGCAGTTACAAATGAGATAGAAAAACATACTGATATTGTATTTGATATGTTGAATAGAATAAGAGAAATAAACTGTCAAAATTTACAAAACTAAACCATAGAAAAAATTCTATGGTTTAATTTATCTTTTTTAAGTTCTATAAAATTTAAACAATTGTAAAATAAGTTCCGATTTTTTTGTATGTATTACAAAAAATATTAAATTCAAAGGAGCGTTTAGCATGAATAATCAAATTAAAGTTGCGATTGTTGGATATGGGAATTTAGGAAGAGGTGTTGAGCTTTCTATTTCAAAAAATCCTGATATGAGTTTAGTGGCTGTTTTTTCAAGAAGAGATCCACAAAGTGTAACTACTATAAACACTCCAGTTTATTCAATAAATAACATTTTAGAATTTAAAGATAAAATCGATGTTTTAATTTTATGTGGTGGTTCAAAAGATGATTTACCTATTCAAGGACCACAATTTGCTGAACATTTCAATGTTGTTGATAGCTACGATAACCATGCAGAAATTCCTCAATATTTCGCAAGTGTTGATAAAGTAGCATCAAAAAATAAAAAAATAGGGATGATTTCAATTGGATGGGATCCAGGAATGTTTTCTATAAATAGATTATTTGGTGAAGCTTTATTACCAGACGGAGATACTTATACATTCTGGGGTAAAGGTTTAAGTCAAGGACATTCTGATGCAATTAGAAGAGTTGAAGGTGTAAAAGCTGGTGTTCAATACACAATTCCATCAACTAGTGCAATAGAAAAAGTAAGAAGTGGAAGTAGACCAACTTTAACTACAAAAGAGAAACATGAAAGAGAGTGTTTTGTAGTATTAAAAGATGGAGCAGACGCTAAAAAAGTAGAAAATGAAATAAAAACTATGCCAAATTACTTTGAACCATATGATACTACTGTAAATTTCATATCTCAAGAAGAGTTTGATAAAAACCATAATACTATGCCTCATGGAGGGTTTGTAATTAGAAGTGGAATCAGTAGTACAGGAGTTAATCAAGTAATTGAATATTCATTAAAACTTGATAGTAATCCAGAATTTACTGCAAGTGTTTTAGTTGCATATGCTAGAGCTACTTATAGATTAGCACAAAAAGGTGATTTTGGAGCAAAAACAGCTTTTGATGTAGCACCAAATTTACTTTCACCAAAAACTTCTTTAGAATTAATAACTGAAATTTTATAATAATCTGTCCTTTAGGACAGGTTTTATCCAACAAATACTCTTTATTTTAAATCTAATTATTTTTAGTTAAAATACGAAAAATACTACATATTCAAGGTAATCATTTGTATAATAGATCTGATAGTCAGCTTTCAAGCTTTAATATAAAAAGCTTTTTTATTGAGTGGATATTTCTTATATTTTTTCTTCTTATTTTATCTATTTTTGTATCTTTTATGTTATTTCATCAAAATGAAGATATTCTAAAAAGAGAAGAAGATAGATTATTAACTCAAGCAAAAATTCTAAATGATAATTTATTAAATCAAATTAATTCAATAGAGCAGGCATTATTATCTACAAGAGGAATAATAGAAAAAGATGGTTTAAGTGATAAAAAATCAAAAGATCATGTAGAAGAACATCTTAAAACATATGTAAAAGTTTTACCATATTTAAGAGCTTTTGTTGCACTTGATAAAAATGGAGAAGTTATAGCAACAAGTAGAGAAGATATTTTAGGATTTAATTATTCAAGTAGAGAATATTTTTCAAATATTAAAAATAATCCTTCAAAAGGTAAACTTTACGTAAATAGGCCATATAAAACGCTATTAGGGGCTTGGACTATAAACTTAGCACTTATGTTAAGTGATGAAAAAGGAGATTTTAATGGGGTTATTTTTGCTGTATTTGAACCTTTACAGTTAATGAAAACATTAGAATCTGTTTTTTATGCAAATGATATGAGAAGTTCAATTATTCATGGAGATGGTACTTTATTTTTAATGGCTCCAAAAAAAGATGAAGTTTTAGGTATAAAAATTAATACTGAGAATTCTTTTTTATATAAGCATAAACTAGGTAATAAGTTAAATAGTATTTATAAAGGTAAAACTTTTATAGCAAATGATAATAGACTAGTTGCATTTTATACTGTAAACCCACAAAATATTGATGTTGATTCATCTTTATATATAACTGTTAGTAGAGATTTAAATGCTTTATACGTGAATATAAGAACTGAAATTTATATAGTTGTTGCATTGATGATTATTTTAATTTTAAGCTCAATTATTGGTTTATATCTTCTTCAAAGAAAAAGATATTTTTCAAGAATAAAAGAGATAGAGCAAGAAGAAGAAAAACGAAAAATTCTCGAAACATATGCATATATAGATAGTATGACACAAATTGCAAATAGAAGATATTTTGATCAGTTTTTAGATAAAGAGTGGAGATATTGTCAAAGAAATAAAAAGAATTTGTGTATTGTTTTGATTGATATTGATAATTTTAAATTATACAATGATAGATATGGACATCAAGCAGGAGATGAGTGTTTGAAAAAAGTAGCTAGAGTTTTAGATGATAATTTGAATAGATCACACGATTTTATAGCAAGATATGGAGGAGAGGAGTTTATTTGTATTTTACCAAATACGAATATTGAAGATGCAAAGGTAATTTGTGAGAAATTAAGAGTTGAAATTGAGAACTTGAAAATTCCTCATGAAGATTCTAAAACTTCTAATGTTGTAACAATAAGTATAGGAATTTCTTGTACTATTCCTAATGAGAATATTGAAATGAATGATTTAATAAGAAAGGCTGATAATGCCCTTTATCTATCCAAAAAAGCTGGTAGAAATAAGGTAAGTGTAGAACTATAATTAAAAGGAGATTATTCTCCTTTTAAACCTTTTCTCATTGCTTCAACTAGCTTATTATCGGCTTTTGTTGAAGTAAAAAGTTCAAATACTAAGACACCTTGATATAAAAGCATATCTTCGCCATCTTTAATTTCATTATGAAAATTCTTTGCTAATGCTAAAAATGGAGTTATTTTTCCATAAATACAATCAAAAGCAAAAGAACTAGATTTTAGAACATTTTCTAGTAGTTCTTTTGGTGCAGGAAGTTCTTCATCTTTTAAACCAGCACTTGTTGAATTTACAACTAAATCAAACTTTTCATTTACAAAATCATCAAAACTAAAAGATTTTATACCATGATTTTTGAAGAAATCTAGTTTAGATTTACTTCTATTTAGAACTGTTACATCAACATTTTCTTCTTGAAGAGCTAAAGATATAGCTTTTGCAGTTCCTCCAGCTCCCAAAATTAAAACTTTATTTATTTTTCCAAAACTTTGTATTGCTTTTAGAAATCCAGGTGCATCCGTATTGTAAGCAATAACTTGATTGTTTTGTAAAACATAAGTATTTGCAGCTTCTATTTTTTGAGCAATTCCTTTTACAACATCTGCTTGTAAAAAAGCTTTTTCTTTGTGAGGAACTGTTATATTTGCTCCACTAAATTCATTTTTAATAAATTCATTTTTTAGTGAATTTCCATCAACTAAATGAAATTTTTCATAAATTGCATCAAAATTTATATGTTTAAATCCTGCATTTTGCATTTGTGGAGATTTTGAGTGAACTACTGGGTCCCCAAATATTACAAATTTTTTACTCATATTAAGCCTTTTTTGCTATAAAATTAAATATTGGGAAATTTCTATTTTCTCTTTCGTAAATGTATACAATTTCAAAAATAAAATTGCTAAATCCTATTTTTGTACATACATTTATTAGTTCATCTTTTGAAAAACCAAAATGATAAACTCCTTCATTATTGTATTTTGCATGAAATGTTCCATCTTCTTTATCCAAATCATTTATGCAGATATAACCAGCATTTTTTAAAGATTCAAAACTTTTTTGAAAGAACAATTCAATATTTTCTATATGATGAAGAGACATAGAAGATATTATTAAATCAAAACTGTTTTTTGGTAAATTATCATGTAAAATGTCATGTTTTTGAGCTTTAATATTTTTTAAATTTTTATCTTTTGCTTTTTTATTAAATTCTTCAACCATTCCATTTGAGCTGTCTAAACCTAAAACTTCATTTGAATCATCTTTTAATGCAAATCCTACAAGTCCCGTTCCACAACCATAGTCTAAAATACTTTTTATTTTAGAGAAGTCTAGATGTTTTTTTAGATTATCTATGCAAGCATCAGTTTTATCAAGTGTTGTTTGCTTTTTATCCCAATCTTTTGCTTTCTCATCAAATCTACTCAAAATTCTTCCTTAAAGGTTTTTTAGGCAAGATTATACCAAAAGCATATTAAGAAGAGAAAATGAGCATAAAATATTTTTTTAGTAATATAAGTGATGGAAATTTAGCTTTCCATGTTGGTGATAAAAAAGAGAATGTAGAAAAAAATAGAGAAAAATTGGCTATCAAATATGGCTATGATAATCATAAATTAGTATATATGAATCAAGTTCATGGTAATAATATTGTAATTGTTGATGAAAATAGTCCTAAATTGATTGAAGATTGTGATGCAATTATCACAAAAACTAGAAATCTTCCTCTTATGGTTATGGTTGCTGATTGTATTCCAGTTTTACTTTTTGATGAAAAAGTAGGTTTAATTTCAGCAATTCATGCAGGAAGAAATTCAACATTTTTAGAAATTGTAAAAAAAACTGCACAAATTTTTATTGAAAAGTTTTCTAGTAATCCAGAAGATATCAAAGCAATTTTAGGTCCGTCAATTCAAAAATGTTGTTATGAAATAAGTGCTGAAATGGCAAAAATAGTTGAAAATTCTTTTGGTAAGAGTTTTGTTGATAATAGAAATATAGATTTACAGAATATAAATATGATGCAACTAAATAGTTTAGGAATAAAAGATGTTTATATTTCAGATGTTTGTACAAAATGTAGTAATAAACCTTATTTTTCATATAGAGATGATAATAAATGTGGAAGATTTGCAGCTGTAATTGAATTGAAATAATAATTATTATTTTTGAAGCATTAATGTATAAAATGGTAGAATTCACTCAAAATTGCCTAAAAATGGAAAAATATGGAAGAGTATATACTTAAAATTTCTACAGAAGATGCAAAAGGATTGATTTATAATATTTCAAAAGTTCTTTTTGCAAATAATTTAAATATTGAACAAAATGCAGAATATGTAGATCCTGATACAAAAGAATTTTTTATGAGAAGTATAATTAGTGGAAAAGTTATGCAAAATATACTTCTAAAAGAGTTAAAAGAGGTTTTACCTGAAGGTTCTAGTATAACTTTAAACAAAAAAATAAAAAAAGATGTTGTTTTGCTTGCTACAAAAGAGTCTCATGTTTTGGGAGATTTATTAATAAGATACACATCAAATGAGTTAAATGCAAATATAAAAGCGGTTATTGCAAATCATGAAGATTTAAGATCTCTTGTAGAAAAATTTGATATACCATTTTATTGTATAAGTGCAGAAAATTTAAGTAAAGAACAACATGAAGATTTAGTTTCTAAAAAAATAGATGAATTTAATCCAGAACTTATAGTTTTAGCAAAATATATGAGAATTTTAACACCAAACTTTGTAGATAAGTATAAAGGAAAAGTTTTAAATATTCATCACTCATTTCTACCAGCATTTATTGGAGCAAATCCTTATAAACAAGCACATGAAAGAGGTGTTAAAATTATAGGAGCAACAGCTCATTATGTGACAAATGACTTGGATGAAGGACCAATTATTTTCCAGGATGTTGTAAGAGTTGATCACTCATACTCTTGGGAAGATATGAGAAACGCAGGAAGAAATGTTGAAAAAGTAGTTCTTTCAAATGCTTTTGAATTACTTTTAAATGATAGAGTATTCATTCATAGAAATAAAACGGTGATTTTATAATGTTTAATATAGTATTACACGAACCACGAATTCCTGGAAATGTTGGAACAATTGGAAGATTGGCATTTGCTTTAAATTGTAAACTTCATTTAATAAAACCTTATGGTTTTGGTGAAATCACTGAAAAAGAGGTAAGAAGAGCAGGTTTAGATTATTGGTATAATCTTGAAGTATATGAATATGAAAATATAGAAGATTTCTGGCAAAAACATCCTTTAAGTTCTAGACATTTTTTTGCTACGACAAAAACAACAAATGTCTATTTTGAACAAGAATTAAAAGAGGGTGATTATTTTTATTTTGGAAGAGAAGATGCTGGTTTACCTAAAGAGATTTTAGAAAAAAGTTTAGATACAAATATTACAATTCCTATGACAAACAACGCTAGAAGTTTAAATATTGCTAATAGTGTTTCAATAGTTTGTTATGAAGCCTTAAGACAAAACTTCCTTGCTTCTAAAAGTTAAATTATTTATCTTTTAAAAGCTCTTCAGCACTTTCAATAAGTTTATTTATAGCAAACAATTTTTTGTTTAATTGAATTCTTTTATTATCGTCATCTTTTTTAAGTTCTTTGATCTCTTTTTTAACATCTACTTTTTTTTCTTTTAATTCTTCAATTAGTTTTAAAACTTTCTCTTCTTGAGAATTTTTGAGTCTATCTTTTTTAAAATATTTAGATATTTTGTCAATGATTTTACTTAGCTTCATCTCTTTTTTCTCCTATCTTCTTTAATAGATCATTATTTAAAAATAAAATATTTGCCACTTCAACAAGCTTTTTTTGAATAGAATAACCAGTAGCACTATCGTTCATATAAGATGTTGCCATAGTTGCTTTTATTTTATCTTCTCTAATTAATGCATCTATCTCTTCTGAGCTTGCTAAATCGTTTTGTGTTAATTCACTCTTTATAAGTTCAAATTGAGTTAATTTCTCAACATCACTCTCTAAAATTGATAAAGCATTAATATCTATCAAAATTTCTGCTAGCTCTTTTCTTAAAATATTATACTCTTCTTTTATGAAATCATTTTTACTTTTTAAATAGTAATTTATATTTTTTTGTATATCTCTTGTATCTTTTAGAACTTCAACAATCAAAGAAGCAGCCCTTTTTAATTCTCCAACTTCTTTGTGTTGAAAATCAAACATATGCTCTTGAGCAAATGAAGAGTAGTGAATAATTTCACTATATAAAGATTTTAGATTTTTTTGATAAATTTCATCAATATTTGTATCGATAATAGAAACTTCATCATTTAATCTAGTTGCTAAAGTTTCTTTTGTAAGACCTGTTGTATGTAGATTTAAAGCATGAAGCATAGCTTTTTGGCAATTTTCATATAAATTAATTATCTCTTTTCTAAGTGAAATTAAAGCTGCATCAGGGTTTGATAAAACAGAAGGTGTTAAGTATTTTGGTTTTGAAGCAGATGATACTTTTTTCTGTATTAATCTTTCAGATAATTTTACAAGTAGAGGTATAAAAGGTGTTAAAATTATAACACCTGTTACAGAAAATATAGTATGAAATAGTGCTAGTTTCATACCATAGTTACTTTCGCTAACACCTAAATAAGGCGCTATAAAGTCTGTTAAACCTTGGAATTGATATATGAAAATTGTTATAAAGATAGCCGATATTAAATTGAATAAAAAGTGTATAAGAGCAACTCTTTTACCATTTTCATTTGATGTGAATGAAGCTAAAATAGTTGTTAACGTTGTACCAACATTCGCTCCAATTGCTAAAGCTAAAGCATTTATATAAGTTATACTATCTGCATTTAAAGCTGTAATAACTATAGCTAAAGTTGCAGCACTAGATTGAATGATAACAGTTGCTAGTGCTCCAATTAGGATGTATACAATTATTCCTAAATATCCTTCAATTGCATATGATGCAAGATCAATTGACTCTTTCATTATGTCAAAACCATCTTTCATATACGAAATTCCAAGGAATATGAAACCTAATCCTAAAAGAACATTACCTCCACCTTTAGAAGCATTACTTTTACCAAATCTTAAAATTACTCCAAAAACCAACATAGGAAATGCATAGGCAGATATTTTTACATCAACTCCTAAACTAGAAACTATCCAAGCAGTTGTTGTACTTCCTATATTTGATCCAAAAACTATACCTATACCTTGAACTAAAGTTAAAAGTTCAGCACTTAAAAAAGATACTACGATTAAAGTGATAATTGTTGAACTTTGAACTATAGAAGTTGATAAAAATCCAGTTAATATTGCATACAAAGTGTTACTAGTAAATTTTTGCAATAGTTTTTCAAGTAGCCCCCCTGATAGTTGCTTGAATCCATCTTGCATAAAAAACATACCAACGATAAATATTGAAATACCACTTAAAATAACTGTAAAGTTCTCATATTTTAAAACAATATATCCAAGTATTATTAAACCAACTAACCAAAAAATATTTTTTTGCACATCTTTCCTTGTCTAAAAAATAACTAAAGTATAGCTAATTTGTTATAAATAAGTCGATATTGGGTAGAATAAAATAATTTTTACTTAGAAAAATGAGGTTTTGATGTATAAAATTTTGATTTTGGAAGATGATACCCTTTTTGCAAATAGTTTAGAAGATTTTTTAACTTCTGAAGAGTTTTTAGTAGATATTGCAAAAGATGGAGAAGAAGCTTTAAGTTTAAACTATGAACATAATTATGACTTATATATATTTGATATAAATGTTCCAAAAATAGATGGATTAGAGCTTTTAAAACTTCTAAGGCAAAATAATGACAAGACAGCAACTATCTTTTTAACTTCATATAAAGATAAGGATACTTTAAAAGATGCTTTTTTAAAAGGTTGTGATGATTATATTAGAAAACCTGTAGATTTGGATGAATTACTTTTTAGAATTAAAGCCGTATTAAAAAGAAATAAAAAAGAGTTTGAAACAATAGTTTTATCTGAGAATATTGTTTTTAATCCAGTTTCAAAAAGAGTTTTTGAATCAGGAGTTGATATGAATTTACCTATAAAAGTTTTAGAGTTATTAGAGTTGTTTTTAGAAAATAAAAATGAAATTGTTTCTAAAGATATGATTATTTCAAAGCTTTGGAGTGCTAGTCAAGCTTATAGTGAAGGTTCAATAAGAGTTTATATAAATCAGGTTAAAAAATTATTTGAAAATAAAGATGCAATAATAAATGTAAAAGGGATAGGATATAAACTTGAATTCTAAAAAAGTTGATTTTTTAATCTCTATTTCCACTGTTTTTGTATTTACTTTATCAGTAATTTTGTATTTGAATTTTCTTTTTAGTTCAAAACTAAGTTTTACAAAAGAACAATATTTTGTTTTTTTGATAATTTTACTACTTTTGGGACTTTTTATATTTCTTCTTTTTTCAAACTCTTTTATAAAATCTATTTTTAGAAGTGAAGAAAAGTTAGAAAAAGATATAAAAAATACTATTCATGAGCTTAATATTCCAGCATCAACAATAAAAATGAATGTTCAACTTTTAAAAAAAAATTTAAAAGATGAGAAAGATTTGGCTAGATTAGATCGAATTAGTAAAGCAAATGATAATCTTTTGAAGCTGTATGAAAATTTAGAATATGAGTTTAAAAAAGAGATAAATAAAATAGAACTTGAACAGTTTTTTTTAGAAGATATAATAAAAACATCTCTAGATAAATTTGAAGATATAAAAAAAGATACAGCTATAGAAAAAGATATAAAAAACCATTTACTTTATACAGATTATAATGGTTTTTTAATAGTTTTAGATAATCTTTTCTCAAATGCAATAAAATATAATAGAGCGATAAATCCATATATAAAAGTTGAATTAAAAGATACAGTTTTATCAATTTTTAATTTTGGTGAAAAAATAGATACAAAAAATATTATGTTGGTTTTTGATAGATATTTTCAAGAAAATTCGCAAAATAGTGGTTTTGGTTTAGGTTTGGCAATAGTAAAAGAGTTTTGTGATAAACACAAGATTTTAATAAATATTGAAACTTTAGAAGATGGAACAAAAATAAATTTAAATCTTAAAAATATTTTTGTAAATAAGGATAAATAGTGAATATAAAACTTGAATATCATCAAAATATCAATGGAATAATTGAAAAAAAAGATTTGGAATTCCCAAAAAACTTATTAAAAGAGCCATATAACTTAAACTCACTTTTTGTTAGTATGGTCGATGGGCAATCTATGGAACCAGATATTTTACATGGTTCTTTGGTTATTGCAGATTTAAGTCAAAAAGAGTTTGAAGATGAATCTATATATTTAATCTACAAAGATAATAATATGTGGATAAAAAAATCAAAATTCATCGATAACAATAGGTATTTCGTATCTATAAACCCAAAATATTCACATTTAACTTATAAATTTGAAGATTGTAGAGTAATCGCAAAAGTTCTTTTAACTTTTAAAAACTTATAATAATTAAAATTATTCACAAAGGAGACAAGATGGAAGCAACATTGGCATTTGCAATTGCAATAATATTTTTTGCAATTGTAATTATTGCAAAGGGTGTAAAAATAGTTTCTCAATCAGATTTATATGTAGTGGAGAGACTTGGAAAATTTCATAAAGTTTTACATGGTGGTTTTCATATAATTATCCCAGTAATTGATAGTGTTAGAGCTATTTTAACCTCAAGAGAACAACTTGTAGATATTGAAAAACAAGCTGTTATTACAAAAGATAATGTAAACATATCTATTGATGGAATTGTTTTCTGTAAAGTTGAAAATGCAACAATGGCTACATATAATGTAGTAAATTTTAAAAATGCTATTGCAAATTTAGCAATGACAACTTTAAGAGCAGAGATTGGAGGAATGGATTTAGATGATACTTTATCAAATAGAGAGACTTTAAATGCAAAACTTCAAACTGAACTTGGAAATGCTGCTACGAATTGGGGAATTAAAGTAACAAGAGTTGAAATAGCTGATATTTCAGTTCCTCCAACTATTGAAAAAGCTATGAATATGCAAATGGAAGCAGAAAGAGAAAAAAGAGCAATTCAAACAAAAGCAGAAGCTCAAAAAGAGGCTCAAATTAGGGAAGCAGAAGCTTTTAAACAAAGTGAAATTTTAAAAGCAGAAGCAATAGAAAGAATGGCTGATGCAAAAAGATACGAACAAGAACAAACTGCAGCCGGACAACAAGAAGCTATGAGACTTATAAATATTTCTATGATGGAAAATGAAAAAGCAGCAGAATTTTTACTTGCAAAAGATAGAGTTGCAGCTTTTCAAGCTTTAGCAAAAAGTAATAGTACAAATAAGATGATTTTACCTTATGATGTTACTCAAATGATTGGTTCTACATCGGTTTTAGGAGATGCCTTTTTTAAAGGGATAAGTGATCAAAAGGCTAATAATGCTTAGTATTATGGATTTTTATACTTTAATTGCAATAGGTATAGCACTTATTGCTTTTGAGGTTTTTATATACTCTTTTATTCTTATTTGGTTTGCCTTTGGGTTTATTATTGTAGGAGTATTAACTCTATTTCTAAATTTTTCTACTCTTTATTGGCAATTAGCCACAGTTTGTATTATTTCTTTACTTTTACTAGTATCTTTTAGAAAGAGTTTTTTAAAACGATTCTCAAAACCTGAAAAAGAGATTTCAGATAATTTTTTTAATGAAAAAGGTTTTGGAATAATAAAAAATAGAAAATTACTTTATAAAGCTACTTATTGGGAAATTGATGAATCAATTGATTTAGATGATTTCAATGAAGAAGAAAAAGTAGAAGTAATTGAAATAAAAGCTAACAAAGCAGTAATTAAAAAGAGATAATCTCTCTTTTTATATAAAAATCCTAAATAAAAGTCTCACAATTCTCATAATTATCAATTCTTACATATCTAATATTAATAAAAATAATTAACTATTAAAAAGATTAACAACAAATTAACAAAGCCGAGTAATAATTTTATCAATTTTTTTATAGGAGTATATAATTATGAAATTACGGTATTCAGTATTTGCCTGTTTAGCATTAAACATAAACATAATTGCAAGTGAGCAAGCAACAATTCTTGAACAAATGTCTGTAACTGCAACTAAGATTGAAAAAGCTACAAAGGATGTTAGTGAAAGTATTGCAGTTGTTGATCAAAAGACAATCGAAGATAAAAATATTTTAAATGTTCAGGATGCTTTGCAAACTATTCCAGGGGTTATAGCTGAATCAACTTCAAATTCACCAAGTCCAAAGCTAATAATTAGAGGTGCTGGATTAAAAGCAAGATTTGGAGTAAGAGAGATTATGGTTATGAAAGATGGTGTACCAATGACCGATCCAGACTCTTTTACAAGGTTTGATTTTATTGATATGCAAGATGTTTCAAGTATAGAAGTTCAAAAAGGACCAGGTTCTATTAATGCTGTAAATTCAACAGGTGGAGTTATTCAATTAATAACAAAATCTGTATTTGATGAAGATAAAAATAGTATAAAACTAGGAGTTGGAAACGAAGAACAAAGAAATGTTAATTTAAAAGTAAGAGGTAAAATTAGTGAAAATGACTTTACATCTTTAACTTTTAGTAAGAGAAAAATAGATAACTCTTGGAGAGATAATAATGAGTTTGATACTACACAAGCAACATTAAAATATGGTCACATTTTTAAAGATGATTCAATTATTGAGAATGAGTTGTCTTATACAGAATCAAATTTAAATCTTCCAGCTTCTATGACAAAAGATGAATTTAAAGAGTTTAAAAAAAGTGGAGAACAGCATGATACTTCAAATCAATGGCAACATAGTGCTAGAGATTCAAAAATATTAGCATTTAGTAGTAAGTATGAAAAAGAAGTTGGAGATATTACATATAAACCAAGATTTTATTTTAATACTTGGGAGCATTTTCATCCAGTTACAGGTTTAATAAATGATAGTGATGATAATAAAGTATTTGGAATAGATTTAGAGTTTAATGCTGCTCATAAACTTTTCGATCAAGATGCTATGCTTGTAGGTGGATTAACTTTTAAAATAGATAAAACAGATGATTCAAAAAAATATCAATATGGAGATGTTGAAACAAAATCAGTAACAACCGGATGGGGACGAAATAGAACTACAGCAAATCAAATAGTAAAAACTTTATCAAATAAAAAAGGTGCCCTAGCAAACACAGAAGATTCAGAAACATTACTTTATGGAGCATATTTGATGGAAAGCTTCAAAGTAAATGACAAATTAGGATTTGATGTAAGTAGTAGAGTTGACAAATTAAAGTTTGATATAAATGGAAATGAGATTACTAAATATGATTACTCTTCAAAAAGTTATAAAGATGGTATAGGTGATTATGAAATTGATAACTCATTTACACTTTTATCAGCAAAATTTGGAACAACTTATGCTTTAACTGATTTTACAAATGTGTATGCTTCTATTGCAAATGCTAATCAAGCTCCAACTACTAGTGAATTAAGTGATAATAATGATTTAGATAAATCACAAAGCACAAATTATGAAGTGGGATTAAAAACAAGAACTGAAGATTTATCTTATGATTTAGCTTTGTATCAAAACTATGTTGATGATGAGATTATTCAAATAAAAGATGCAAATGGGAATTCTATTTATGATAACGCAGGAAAAACAGATAAAAAAGGTTTAGAATTTAACATAACATATAATTTAACATCAAATTTAGAGATTGGAGGATCTTATGCATATAGTAATTTTAAATTTGATAAATTTAACGAATCAGCAAGAGGTGATTTAGTTTCAAGAGATGGAAACTACATACCATTTATTCCAAAAAATCAATACTCAATTTTTACTGCTTATAATTTAAATGGATTTAAAACAAGATTAACAGCACGAACTTATGGAAGTTACTATATGGATAATGCAAATACTGAAAAATATGAAGGTTATGATTTAATCACAGATTTTATGATTGGATATGAGATGAAAAATCATAATATTCAATTAAACATCAACAATTTATTTGATAAATATTATGCTTCAGAAGCTTCAAAAGATGTTTATAATGTTGAATCATATAAAGCTGCTAGTCCTAGAATGGCAATGCTAACTTATAGTTATAAGTTTTAGGAAATGGCTATGGAAAATTTCATAAAACGAGATAAAAATGATATTTTTGGAATTCCTTTTTTTAACATAATATTTAAAAATAGATTTTTTCAAAGACTTATTCAAATAATAGTTCTTTTTTTGTTTTGTTATGCAATATATTTTGGAATCATAAATCCTACGAAAGAAGAAAATTTGTTTACAACAGCACTTTTTTGGGGATTGTTTTGGCCATTTTTTATGGTTACAACATTGGCTACTTTTGGAAGAATATTTTGTGGAGTTTGCCCACATGGATTTATTGGAAAATATATTACTAAATTTGGTTTAAAAAAAGATATGCCAAAAATGTTAAAGAATCCTCTTATTGGAGTTCTTTTACTATTCTTTGGTTGGTGGTTTGTATACTATATGTTCCCAGAATTTTTCAAAACACCATATTCAACTGCAATGATGTTCTTATTAATGACAATATTTGCAGTAATTTTCTACTATATTTATGACAAAATGGCTTATTGTAAATATATTTGTCCAATAGGAACTGTTACAAAAGTTTTTTCAAAAGTAGGTTTTACTAAGTTAGAAACATATAAAAGTGAGTGTCAAAGTTGTAGAACTTTTGATTGTGCAAAAGCTTGTAGCTATGATCTAAAACCTTTTACTTTCGAAAAAAAGAACTCTATGGAAGATTGTACTTTATGTATGGATTGTGCAAGTAGTTGTGAAAATGTAGCTTTCAAATTTAAAAAACCATCAAATACATTGTTTAATAAATTTAAAACTTCAAAAGCTGAGGTTTGGGCATTGATTTTATTAACAGCAGCAATTAGTATTACTATGAGTTTTCATCATGCTTTAAGTCGAAGTGCAATATTTGAAGAGTTTTTTTGGACAAAAACAGCTAGATATTTTGAAAATATTGTAGATTTTGGGGCAATTGATACTGTTGGTTTATTTGCTTTTTTATATGCAGTTTTAATCTCAATATTTTTAAGTGTAGGAGGAATATTT
>RRZU011131868.1_pt1 | contig 21502 bp, 26 predicted proteins | sample 2165561 | NCBI WGS metagenome assembly RRZU01 (sample SAMN10456909, study PRJNA506462) | wastewater metagenome | isolation source: wastewater sludge | place: USA: Moscow, Idaho | reverse complement strand
GGCGCCCGACGAGAATACCGTTGGTGCTCGCGGATATCTGGGCGTATGCCCGGATGTCCGCCGGGCACTCTGTGACCGCGACTAGGGTGTCATTGGATGCCCCGACTACAGCGCGTAGCGCTTAGTCGCGGGAGTATTCACGGATACACCACCCTGTAATGGTGTGGGAATCCCATCCCCTTTCGGGGATTGGGAGGATGTCAACACTTTGGATGACAGCAGCAAAAGCCCGCAACAACAGCAAGCAGCACCGTTGGCGGGCCTTAGGCTAATCCAGAGCCGGAGTTAGAGCGTTTCCGCGATAGCCTCTACTTTTAGGCGAGCGTTAGCCAGAATAGCCTCACCCTGGTCCGCCGCTGTTGCCAGGCCTTCTGCGGTCACCACTTCAATATCGGTCATCCCCAGGAATCCAAGCACTGTGCGCAGGTACGGGGTGCCAAAGTCCATGGCTTGAGCAGGGCCCGTCGTGTAAACGCCCCCACTGGCGGCCACAATGACTACTTTCTTGTTTGTGAGAAGGCCTACTGGGCCGGATTCGGTGTACGCGAATGTAATTCCCGCACGAGCGATGGAGTCAATCAGCGTGCGCAGGCTCGTGGGGATAGAGAAATTGTAGAGGCCGAACGCGATGACCACGATATCTGCGGCCTGGAAGCGCTCGATGAGCTGGCGCGACGACGCATCGATGCTCGCCATCGCGAAGTCTTGTTGCTCAGCCGGTGTGAAATAAGCGGCTAGGGTGTCACCGGTCAAAACAGGAAGAGGTTGAGCTCCGACATCGAGAGCATCGATTGTTGCTGCAGGGTTCTTGGCGAGCAATCTAGCCACAAGGTGGTCAGCAAGATGGCTAGAGGCGGACTGGGCGCCGCGGGCACTGGATTTGATAACGAGAATACGAGACACGGAAAATCCTTTTGTTGAGAGTGTGTTGTTTTTTGTATAGGAACAAAAGCGGAGCCGAGTCTCGGGCTAGGCGGGGCGGTATTTCAGTAAGTATATGATTTTAAGCACATTATTGATTGTTGTTGCTGATTTTGCAACTGTGTTTTGTCTATATTGCTTGCTTTCAGCATCAATAGATGGAGCAAGCCCAGCGTTGAGCGGAAAACGAGATTTTTTGCCATCAATAAAAAAGCCAAGCTGTCGCTCGGCTAAAAAAAATTAAAAAGAGGACGGTCTCATTCGGGAAAATCTGCTAATCCGAATAGAACACCAAAGGTAGATGTGATGCTGTAGGTCATCTAAAAAGAAGGTAAGCCCTTTCCAGAGGCCACGGTCCGCAATAATTGCGGGAATGCTTCTTAGCGCGATACTGTCATGCGGAAAAGGAAGCCAGTGGTTTCGGTTAGGCGTAATGCGAGAGCCAACAAAATGGTCGAAGCCATTCTTGTTAATCTCTTCACCACATTTCGGACACGGCACAAAGCCGGTGAACATCCAGTCGCCTGGGTGAGACTTGCTCATCTCTTCAAAAGGCGCTTTGCCGTTTTGAATTTCGCTCTCGAAATGCTCGATGCAGCAGCTGGGATAGCCCAGCCGATTACCATGATATTGATAATGACCCATAGCAGTGCCTCTTTGTGACCTAAAAGAGGTATATCCACACTAATCGTTGGACATGAAAAAACCGGCCCTCGAGCCGGTTTTGCCTAGTGGTGGGTGCGCTTAAGCAGTTTCGGTGTAAAGCCCGCCGAAGGCTTCGACCAGCTGGTCGATAACCTTGCTGTAAGTGCCAGACTCGAGCACCAGCTGGCCTTCGATTCGGGCGTTCTTGTCTTCGCCTTCTTCGGCCGCGGTGTCCGTATCCAGGAAAGCCAGCTTCTTGAGCTGCAGGGCGACCGGGCTGCTGAACAAGCTCAGGCGCAGTTCGTCGCTCCAGGTCATGCCCAGCGAGACGACGCCCTTGCCTTTTTCGATGTGCTGCTTGACGTCCGGGGTATCCAGGTTGTGGCGAGCATACTTGACAGTAGCGCCGCCTTCGGCCATCTGGAGTTCGCATTCGTCGCCGAGCTCGAAGTCGCCGTCACACAGGCCTTCGGCCAGCCATTCGCGCATCACGTCGCCGGCGACCTTGACGGTGGTCAGCGGGAGGGCAGGATAGGCGTCCAGAGCGCTGCCGAGAATGTTGAGCGCCAGTTCAGCGCCGTTGGCGCTGGCAGAACCGACTGCGATGCGACCCTTTTCAGTGTCGACCCAGACGGCCAGGCGCGATTGCTTCGGCGGGGTGGTGGGCAGGAGCTCGTCGGTGATGGCTTCCTTGAGTTCCTTCTTTTCCTTGCGGCCAACTTGACGGCCTTCGGTGTCCTCGATTTCGGCGACGCGAATGGCCAGCTTTTGCTTCACGAGAGCGGCCGGAACCTTTTTCTTCTCGACTTGGAGCACAATCAGGTGCTGGCCGCCGACGCTTGCGACCATGCGGTCATCGTCGTAGGGGCTAACCCAGCCGAAGGATTCGGTTTGAAGAGCGGAGCAGGGCACGAACTTGTGGGCGCCCAGCGCTTCTTCGAGGGTGTCCTTGGTGAAAGACAGGTCAGCTTGCAAACGGTAAACGGAAAGGGCCTTGAACAGCATGAGTTGATTCTCCTTGATTTGACCTGTCAATTATATACAGAAGTTGCGTTCCTGACAAATAAAAAGCGTGCCTGGGTAGGCACGCTTGAAGTTGCGACTAGCGACGACGGGGGCGGCGAAGGATAGGCGCATACTGCGCTTCTTTCTCCGCTTTGCCACGAGGGCCATACGCATGTTTGATGTAGTTGGCGGCATCGCCGGGACCGTCACCTTCCCGGTTGTACTCGTCATTGCCAGAAATCACACCACCGGTATCACGTGTCCACTCAATCTTACCCATGGCTTTGTAGAAGAACTTGCCAAAGAAAGACTCAGCCGCACGTTCACAGGCATGGTTGTTCTCAGAAACGCTCCAGGTGACCGTTTTATGAGTGGGGTCAAGGGTAATCGAGCCCTCGTCACTCCGAGCAGGGGAGCCCGGGGGCGGGAACGACGTATGTTTAGCGCCAACGGTAACACCCGCGAAGTCTTTTTTCTTCAAGGATGCAACCTTACGTTCCTTTGTCAGGAGCCGGTAGCTTACGTCATCAATATCGATAAGGCGGAGCTTAACGGCAGGAGCGGTGCCCCAGCCGATGCGCTCAGTCTTTGCCAGTTCAGCATTAAGCGCTGCACTGAAGTCGAAGTTGCGTTTTCCTTTGCCAAGGGCTTTCAGTTTTTCACCCAGCTTAACCAAGGTGTCGAAGTCTTCCGCGAGTGCAGCGTTGTAGGCCGCAACCAGGTCCTGCCGAAATTTAGTGAATTCCTTGACAGACAGCTTCAAGGTCCCGCGTTCCCAGTCATAGTGACTCATGTTTTACTCCTCAGGTGTCCAAAGGGGGTATAGCGACAATATCAGGACGTGTTACGGCGTACGCAGTCAGCTTTGCGCACGGAGGAGTATGGGCTTCCGTTTCACTATTTGTAGTTGTCTAGGGTAGGCGCCTAATGCAGAGCAGTGCGCAAAAAAAGCCAGGCGCGAAGGCCTGGCGAAAAAAGTTATTGATGAGTCGCGTATGCCTTGAGGGTTTCGAACTGGCGGTGTTCAGCCTCAGTTGCGGTACCATTCATAATGGCGACCCATAGTTTTTGCTTGTAAGCGGCAAGCTCTTCCGGCGAACCTGCAATGAAAACGTCAGCGACCTTCTCAGGAGGGCTGTTGCGGCTCAGCAAGGCTTTAAATTGAAGAAACATAGGGCCTCCGTCAAGTATTCCTGCCTTGTATAGCTACACCGGCAGTTGCTTGCAGAAAGCCTGTCAATTTTTGGCGGAACGTTCTAGGCATACCTGCAAACGGATTTGCCTAAGCCCGTCCTATGGCTGGCAAAAGTCTTAGGTCGTTAGACGTACCGTGGTCGGGGTCCTGATGTTTTTGGGGGTGTGTTGAATTAATGTCCAGGTAATGGGGGTGGCTATCCTAAGCATGACCCCCAAAGTAGCTTCCAAGCCCAAGCGCCGCGACTGGGCGGCTCTCGACCGGCAACATTAGCGTCGCGGCACCCTGGCCTTCACTCTCCTGCTCAATCCCGAGGTGCTGAAAGCGCCTGTCCGTCAGGCCGGCCGGGGCCGGCCGCAGCGCTACACCGATATCTTCGTTGAAGCCCTCCTGATGAGGCGGGTCGCGCTGCGCTTGCCCTACAGGGTGTTGGAAGGCGCGGCACGCGCCATCCTCCAGTCCCGCGGCCTCGACCCCGAGCGGGTCCCCGACCACACCCTCCTGTGCAAGCGCCAGTCCCGGCTGACACCTCGGCTCCCAGCCTTTCGGCCCGGCGAGCACACCTGTCTGCTGGTCGTCTCCACCGGTCTCAAAGTGGCGGGTTACGGGGAATGGAACACCCGCCAGCATGGCGTCCAAGGCCGCCGGACGTGGGTGAAGGTGCATTTGCTGACCGATGCGACCACCGGCCAAATCATTGACCTGGCGGTGACGCCGCCCACCGAGGGCGACAGCCCCGTGTTCGAGCAGCTTGTCGAGGGTAAGGACCTCGCCGGGGTCACGACGATTGGCGATGGGGCCTATGACAGCAAGCGCTGCTATCGCGCGGTGCATGCTGCCGGTGGACGTCACCTGGCGCCGCCGAAGATGGGCGCGATGCGCTGGGACCGGAAGGTACCGGCCTACCGGCAGCGCAACCGGCACATCGACAACATCCACCTGGTCGGGCGCTCGGCCAGTTAAGGCGTTGTCGCCAAAGCAGATTCAGTGGCTGCAGGCCAACGCAGATTCCTACGTGAATCTAGCGATGCATGCGCTCAACCTTATGCCGGAATAACTCGTGGGAGCCGGAGAGACGATTCGCCGCAAAGTGATGGGAGACCTGTTCGTAGATGCCGCGATGGGGGGCGACCCGTTTCTTGCCCCTCTGCAAGCGTTCATCAATGACCATGCCTGGGGTAGCGTCTGGGCCCGGGACGGGCTAGACCAGAAAACGCGAAGCCTGGTAACGGTAGCCTTCCTGACTGCGCTAGGGAAAACACATGAGTTGAAGGGGCACTTGCGGGGGGCGCTGAACAACGGCGCTACTCTTGAAGAGCTACGCGAAGTGCTCCTGCATGCCGCAGTTTATGCGGGCGTGCCTGCCAGCGCAGAGGCCCTTCGCGTGTTGGTTGCGCTCAAGGATGAGCTAGCCCGTAGTGCTGATTAGCGCCACCTACAGATAGCACGGAATACTGCGTTTAGGAACTTGTGCCGTGTTTTTAGGGCGCGGAAGTCTTGCGCGCCTGCTCATGCGCAACACCTTTGTCAAAGGCCATCTTGGCTTCCGTGTCGCCGGCAAATGTTGCTTTAAATTCTTGCTCTACGGCGGCATCTTCGGTTCGAACAAAGTCCTGCCCGAATTGAAACGCGTAGTGAAGGTCAGCTTGTCGATTCAGGTCCATCAAATATCTCCAGTTATTCGTTGGTCAAATTGCTGTCTATTCCCGTCAGGGGAGCCAGTGTCTCGTACGGAGGGGCTTGGTGAAGTGCGCTCAGCTTAGTCAAGCGTGACGCTACCGCGGACAGTCACGGTCACGAGCGTTTTGCCGCTTTCCATGGGGGCGGACGCGCCTTCAAAGGCCATAGCTTTGGCGCTCATCATCACGGGGCGGCCAGCCATCGGCATTACCTGCGCGCCATCCTGGCCAACCGTGACTTCTTTCAGTTGATACTGGTTCTTTCCGAACGCCTTGGCTGCGCGAGCCGCTTTGTCCTGGAAGGCCTTGATGGCGTCGGTCGAAAGCGTGGCTTCCGTCTTTTCTCGGTTTTCTCGGGACAGCACGAAGGTAATGCCGTCGAGATTCATATTGCGACTCAGTAGCGCGGTGGTATCGCTCAGCTGAGCGAAGTCCTTGGACTCCAGCTGGATACTGGCGCGCACTCGCCAACCTTTCAGGTCGCCAGCTTTTTGGCTGTAAACTGGATAGGTCTGGTAGCCGGTGGTGACAACAGTGATGCCCGGGCGACGTTTGGCCTGCTGAATGGCTTCACCGACAACCTTGTTCACCTGGTTCTGAGCTTCACTAGCGGACTGGGCTTCCTTTTCCGCATAGAGCGCTGCCCGTCCAAGGTCCTGCGGGACCTCGAGTGACGCCTGAGCTTCCAGGTTAAGAACAGCGTGGTCGGCCGCGCCAGCGGCCATGGAGGCGAGAGCCAAGGTAAGAGCCAGACCGAGGGGTGCTGTTATTCGCATGGTAAATCCTTTCAATAAAGCAGGTATAGCAAGTGAATCAGCAGAGGCCCATGTAGCGATTGAGACGTGCTACACGAGTGGTGTATTCCTGCTTCAGCGAGTCCAGAACCTCGATTTCCAGCTGAACGACGGAAGGGGCCATAGCTGCCTCGCGCAGTTGAGCCACCCGGGACTCCCGGTGTGCAATTCGGGTGAGCAGCACACCAAGAGGACGGATAGCCAGCGGGCGAGACATAGGGGTCGCTTGGTGGGCCATCATGCGAGAAGCTCGTGCACCAGGCCCCGGACGAACGGAACGCGGGCTTGGTCATCCATGGCGAGAAACTCATCCTTGGTAAAGCGGGAGGTCAGCTCGTCTACCAACACGAAAAACTCTTCGTCGATGCTTTGCTTGAAATTGGAGGGGTTGCCAAACATGTGGCTAACCCGACCAGCAGACAAGCGGCCCAGGAACTTGGTCACCAGGTAATAAGGGGTCTTCAGCTTGAAAAGCAGCTGTTGCTCCGGGGTATCAGCACGCGCCATCCAGCCTTCCACCTTGAGCTCCAGGCTGTCGTTCTTGCACATAGCCAGCAGCTCTCGCTTGGTCGTGCGGAACCACTTCGGACGACGGAAGCCCATCTCGAGGGCGGCAGCGTCCACCGCGTCTTCCGGCCACGGCTGGTCGGAAAGGTTCTTGCCACGAACGCCAATCAGCCAGAGGCCATGCTCAGAGTCATCGTAATGCACGATATGCGGGTCGGACGGATGCAGCACTTCGAACATCAGGGTAACGTCATTACTGGCGAAGAAGCGCTTAACCAAGCCAGATTGGCGCGGCGTCATGTATTCCTGGACGTAGCCCACGTGCTCGCCTTCGAAACGGCCTTGGGTGTGAACCAGGAGCTGTTCCTTGTCGAAGGGATGGGCGCTGCAGATGCCCAGGAAACCGTTCAGCTTTTCGATGGCAATCAGCGGAAGGTTTTCAGCCAGCGTCATGCCCGCGCCAACGCCCTTGTCTTCCGGCAGGCCAGAGTCTTCACCATAGTTGAACACCTTGTCGAACGGATGAGAAACAATGGTGCCGGCCATATCCATAACGATTCCGCGAGCCTTCAGCAGTGCCGGGTTGGTGCCCCACGCACGGTCAAAGAAGCAACGCTTGCTGTACTTGTGGACAGCCAGGCCCGAAGCCGGGTCAATCGTCTTCGAGACCAGCTTGTTTTGAGCAAGCTTTCCCAGGCTGCTATGCAGCGCGAACAGGTGAGCGTGGTCATCGTAGTTGAACGTCGAGCGCACACGAACTACCGCGGCCTCAAAAGAAGCACGCGTCGGATTTTGATAGAACTGGTCGAAGCGAAGGGCCATCAGGTCACCTTCGTAGGCCTGGCCACCTTCCAGCGAGTAGACCACGTCTTGCTCACTAGTTTGGCGGATATGCCCACGAATCAGGCGATACTGGTTTTGCGCAGGGAAACCCGCAGCGTAGAGGGCGTCCGTGTCATTGTTGTTGAACGGAGCGAACTCACAGCCATACAGGCACTCGGTGTGCAGCGTCGAGTAGGGGTCGAAGTAGGTCAGGTTGGCGTGAGCAAACACAAAGCCTTCCCGCACGTAGTAGGACGGCAGCTTGCGCACGAAGTCAACCAACGGCTGGCGCTCTTCCAGGGGCAGGCGCATCAAGGCCATCGCGGTTTGGGCCGAGGAACGCGAGCGGGTTTCCGGCAGTCCCTTTTGCAGGGAATCCCAGAATTGGAGCAACTTGCGCTCGTGGTTGCCCGCAACCATGAAGTGGCCACCCTTTTCCACCGCCATCTTGGCCAGCTTGAGCACTTGAATCGACTGCGGCCCGCGGTCAACGATGTCCCCCAGGAACAGCAGCTTGCGACCGGCCGGATGCACCGGCACACCGGAGCTCATGTCGTAGCCCAGCTTCTCCAGCATTTCGAGCAGCAGGTCCAGGAGGCCATGCACGTCTCCAATGACATCGATGTCGTTGGAGGGCAGCATACGCGGGGTCAGCGCCGGCTTCGAGCCTTCCATTACAAGCTGATGCGGGAGAGCGCTCGTGCGAACCAGGGCAGCATGTGCGGCCTCAACAGAGTCGGCGGGGACAATGGCCTTGCGGGATTGATTGCGCTCCTGAAGCACATCGAGGGGGCGGTCGAAGATAAGGACTTCCACCGGCACGCCATGCTTGTGTGCAATCTTGGCCAGGTCGTTACGGTCGGCTTCAGTCAACAGCGTTGCGTCAACAAAGGTCGTCAGACGTTCTGCCAGGCGAGCTTCTACCGTAATGGCAATGATTTGGAACACTGCCGCGTTGTTCTTTTGGTGAATCAGGGTCGCAGTCGGGGTGCAGTGGGCACCGAGCAGACGCAAGCGCAACGCATCAGCCGAAACGACCATCGATTCGGGGATGTCGCCGGAGGCAAGCCAGGTTGACTTGCCAGCCCCAGGGGCGCCAGACATAAGGTAAAGCTTTCCGGCTTCAAGTTGGACGGTGTTCGTAACGGCGTTCATATGAGGTTTCCTCTGTTGATGTATTAATTATACGGTGCGCCGCGATTAAACGCAAGTGTCGCCGTGTTTAATTGACAGGTGTTTCAGGGTGCTCTACACTGAAGTTATCTTGAACAACAACGAGCGCATCATGCGTAAAATCATACCTATTGTCAGGCTTGAAACGTTGGTCCCCGCGGGAGACTACTGCTACACCCCGATGCCAGCACCGTCCCCAGATAGCGGTTTTCGCATGAAAGTAAAGCCGTGCCCGTTCTGGTCTAAACCGGCTGCGATGGTGGCCGCCTATGGTGAACAGATGAGTGGGTATTGCAGCTATCTCCGGCAGGGCGACTGGATGCCTGACGGCACCTTCATGCTCTGGGACCAAGTTAAGGAGTGCGGTGTCAATTACGATGACCGCGAATTCGAGGAGCTGGCCGTGCGCCCTTGGGACGAATCGAGCAACAGTGAGGCGGTTCCGCTTCCGGTTAAGCTGGCAGGCGGGGCATCCTCGGTCGAGGTTCCGCTGACCTGACAAATATCTGGCAACCTGACAAAAAAACAGCTATAATTCAGCAATCGAGTTCTGGCCTTCGCTATACCTTGTACGGATTTTCCGTAAGGCCATTTTTCAATTTTCATCAAGGAGTATTCCATGGATTCCATGACCACTGATTCCGTTTCTCTCGTCGACGCCTCCTACCGCCTGTCCCCGAAGTTTGGCAAGCTGGTCGGTGCCCTGCTCAACGTCCAGCGTGCTGCTGGCCATGTCAGCAAGGATTCCAATGCTGAAATCGAGGGCCGCGGTTACCGCTACCCGACGCTGGCCGCTGTGCTGGACGTTGTGAAGCCGCTGCTGTGTGACAACAATGTCCTGGTCCTTCAGCCGACTCGTGTTGAAGATGCCAAGGTCACCGTTACCACGCTGCTGATGGTGGAAGACGAGTTCATCGAGTCCAGCCTGACGCTGGCCGCTGCTCAAGCCACGCCGCAAAGCGTTGGTTCGGCCATCACCTACGCTCGTCGTTACGGTCTGCTGAGCCTGCTCTGCCTGGCTACGGAAGATGATGACGGTCTTGCTGGCGGCTTCCAGCTTCCGAAGACTACCGCCGCTGCCCCCACGACGGCCAAGGCGACTGCCAAGCCGAAGGCTGAGCCCAAGGCTGAGCCCAAGGCTGAGCCCAAGGCTGCCGTTGCTGTGAAGCCGGAAGTCAAGGTCGAAGCGGTCAAGACCGACGTTGCTGTGAAGCCGGAAGTCAAGGTCGAAGCGGTCAAGACCGACGCCGCGCCGGTTGCCACCCCCGAGGTGAAGGCCGAAGTGGCTCCTGCTCCGGTTGCCACCGTTGCTGAGACCGTTGCTGAGACCGCTGCTGCCCCGGCTGCTGCCCCGGCTGCTGCCCCGGCTGCTGCCCCGGCTGCTGCTGAGCCTGTCGCGGCTGCTCCCGCTGTTGAAACCAAGCCGGCTATCGTTCTGCCGGGCGCTCCTGAAGGCCTGACCGAACAAGAAGCTTCCGTTATTGCGCGCCTGCGTGATGCGGTTGCCGCTGGTCAGTGTTCCCTGGACCGTGCCAAGGCTTCCCTGTCTGAAGGCGGTCTGAGCTTCAAGCAACTGACCCCGAAGGCTGTCACCTACGCCCGCGTGCTGATTTTGAAAGAGCCCAGCACTGCTGCTCTGGACGTCGGTTTCTAATCAACGTTCAAGTCAGCTTTTCAAGCAAGTCCTTCGGGGCTTGCTTTTTTGGCTATTCGGAATATCGTGTGGACTCCGCTCCCGATTTGTGCCGCGCACAACCGGTCTGCGACCACCCAATACCCAATTTAGCTGTAGGCAAGTCAGCACCCTTAGGCGCCAGCCCACCCCATCGCAGGCACAATCCCTCGTGCCTCATCCACCGAGAGCCGCTTCCACCGAGAACGCTTCACCAGCGCCGGGAGCTGCACTCGACTGACTACACCACATCGCAAAAGCCCATTCAGCCCAGCTAACCAGGCCTGCTTCATTCGCGACAGGACAGCATCCACACCCAACGCGTCTTCGCCGGCGCCCTGTTTGTCGTGGAAACGTTCCACCAGGTGCCGACTCGCGTGCGTGTCCGCTTGTTCTTCATGCCCACAACAGCCGCAACGGAAAACATCCTGCTTGCGGTTGCTGTCGGCCACATAATGACATCGCCTACACCCGTTGGTAGCGGCGAGAGCTGACCTTGAGGCCCAGCTTTTGGCGGGCCCGGGCTAGTTCCGAAATCTCTCGGTCGTAGCGCAGGAGCTTCGTCAGCCAGCGTTGGCCGAGCAACTCGCCGGTAGACGCCGCTAGCAGCGTGCGCAAGCCCACGTCGAAGGCGACGGTTTCACCAGATGGGCTGACTTCAACCTTTGCCAGACTGGCTTTCTTGAAGAGGGTGAGGTGCAGTTGGCCCTCGTCGTCCAAGCGTAGTTCGAAGGTCTTGGCGAAGTTGCCCGGGGCCGCCTGGCAATAGGCCGTGGGTTTAACTGGCAGGCGCACACGGGGGCCTTTGTCCAGCGTCGACACCTTAAGCCAGTGCGAGAAGTGTTCTGTAGTCTTGGCCGACTCCAGGACGGCCACCCGCTGGTCGAGCAGGAGCCGCGGACGGTCCAGCCGCGGGAAGCGAACACGGTGGCGACTGACGTGGGCGTAGATTTTACGCATCAGACGCAGGGCATCTCCCTCCCTGTCGTTCAACTGGAAGGGATTGCCTAGCTAAGCGGGTGATGGGTCAGGCTTTTCGGCCCTTCTTGGACGGGGGCTTACGAAAGCTCTGGGCGTCAAAGCCATGCTGCGTTAGGCGGTCCTTGTCAGATATCCGAACCATGGCGTCCTCATCACCGCAGGCCATTCCGCCAATAAAGGTATCAAGAGCCTGGAAGGTTTCCCAGGCGTCGAGTTCCTGAAAGAATCGGACAGCCCCAAGCGCAGGGTCTGTAAGAACGTCGGCCACGGTTACCAGAGCTAGTGGGACGCGGTGCTCGACACAAAGTTCATGAAACTGCCGACTGTGCTTGTAGGCAAAGAGTGCAGCGAGCTGTTGTTCTCCAGAACGAGTGTCCCAGATGCGGTTAAAGCGCGACTTGCGGAGGTCGATAGCAGCCGCAAGGCAGAGTTGAACAGCATGCTCCAACGAATAGGCGTACTGAGGGGCGGCACCCGGGACACCGACGCGAAGCCCTGGGTAAAGCTGACCTGCCAGCAGAACAAAGAACTCGGTTACGCTCGTAGAGGGGAGCCGGCTGGCGCGTGCCTCGAGCTGTGCGTATCCCGGCGAAAACGGGGTGGTCTGGGCAACGCTGAAGCCGCCTAATACGCGAACCTCCCTTAAAAGAGGTTGTAGCACCGTAAGCGGATGATTTTCTGCGTGGGCCGCTGTATTTCGCAGGTAAACCCGGGACCGGTCCTGGCCGAGGGCCATTGCTGAGTCGTAGTAATCGTGAAACGGGCTGATTATTCGCACAAGGTCGTCCAGTTAGAGAGGAGGCAGCTTTAGGTTAGCTCATACTTGAGACAAGACCTATTATTGGCAGGTTTCATCTCGAGTAGGGCGCTACCTGTTGATTAGTCGGGTATAGCGAAGCCGCATACGTTTAGGGGTGTGTTGAATTAATGTCCAGGTAGTGGGGGGCTATCCTAAGCATGACCCCCAAAGTAGCTTCTAAGCCCAAGCGCCGCGACTGGGCAGCCCTCGACCGACAACATCAGCGTCGCGGTACCCTGGCCTTCATCCTCCTGCTTAACCCTGACGTGCGGACACCACCGGTCCGCAAGGTCGGCCGCAGCGCTACACCGATACCTTTATTGAAGCGCTCTTGATGATGCGGGTGGCGCTGCGCTTGCCCTATCGGGTGCTCGAAGGCGCAGCACGCGCCATCTTCCAAGCGCGAGGGCTCGACCCCAAGCAGTGTCTGACCACACCCTCCTGTGCAAACGCCAACCCCAGCTGGTGCCCCGCCTCCCGGCCTTTCGGCCCGGCGTTAAGCATAACCGGTCCAAAATTAAAGCAAATACTGGCCAAAGCACTGTGATTTCATCCCAAGTTATGCTTTATGACACAGACAACTACGTTCCACTCTAGGCCCATGACTCCGCTGCCGTAGCGACCAGCAAGCACAACTGCCGTGCCCCCTAGAGGTCGCGGCAGACTCTAATTTTTAGGCAGGTGCCTATACATCCCATGATAACTCGGCCGACGGCCGACTTTGTTTTGGCTGACCGTCGGCGTTACCTAAAGGAGAAGGGTAGCTAGCCGCAAAGCCGCGGCACCGGCTTACCCAAAAAGAATATGAAAATACCATTCGGACGAGACTTTTTCGAGGCTCGGAATAACAAGGCGGTGCCTGTCTTGATGGATACGGCACGTCTTATTAACGGGCACACATTCATCGTTGGTTCGAGCGGCGTAGGCAAGTCTTACACCATTCGCCGCATGATTAACGCCGGCGCTGCCCAAGGCAACGTCCGTTTTCACGTTTTTGACGTCCACGGGGACCTTGAAATTCCCGGAGCAAGTGTCGTCCAGTTTTCAGAACAGGCCCCCTTCGGCCTGAGCCCGCTTAGACTCAACCCTAGTCCCGTCTGGGGTGGTGTGCGTAAGTGTGTCCAGACTTTTGTGCGCATCATCAACCAAGCTTCCAGCACTGCGCTGGGCTTGAAGCAGGAATCGGTTCTCCGGAACCTCTTAATCGACGTGTTCAAGGATTTTGGCTTCGACCATGACGACCCGACGACATGGGCGCTCAACGCGTATGAGTCTAGGCTGGTTTCCGGGGGTTCCGATAATCGAATCTACTTGCAAGTGCCCATCCAGGAGAAAGATGAGGCCAAAGCGAAAGGCGCCCGCTGGGACCCGGAGAAAAAGCTTTGGTGGATGCATACGGAGAACTATCGGGACGAGGCCGCCCGACGATGGCCTCCCGCCTATAAAGAACGCGCACAGCCTGCGTTGTCAGATGTGCTGGCTTACGCTCGCCGAATGTATGAAGAGCGCTTCTTGGGCTCAGACCAACGTGCGGTGCGTGCGCTATCCTCACTCAACAAGCAGGCACGCTCGATGCAGCGTCGTATGCTGGACGCGGTTAAGCATCGCCGTGTGCATGGGAGCGACCAAGAAGAACAGGAGGCGCTCGAGCAAGCCCGGGAAAAGGCGATTGCCGCTTATACGGAATACGCCAACGAGGTGAAAACCGGGGAAGAGTTCGAGAACCTGCTGAAGTATGAGTCTCCAGACGTACTGAAGTCAGTGCTCGACCGGCTTTCGAACCTCCAGGCAACGGGCATCTACAAGCCCGTCGCGCCGCCGTTTGACCCGAGCTGTGCGGTGTGGCGCTACAAGCTGAACGCCTTGTCGGCTGAAGAAAAGAAGATGTTGGTCCTCTTCAAGCTGCAGGAAATCTTCACCGACGCTGTTCAACGCGGTGAGCAGTCAGATGTGGTGGAAGTCGTGGTGCTCGACGAGCTCTCGACCTATACAAGCTCGCAAGATGAAGACGGGGAAGGCATCATTGGCGTCATCGCCCGGGAGGCGCGTAAGTTCGGCCTGGCCTTGTGGGCGGCAAACCAGACGCCGAGCGGTGTTCCGGAAAGCTTGCTGTCCAGCGTGGCCACCAAGGTCATCCTGGGCCTGGACGAGATGTACTGGCAAGCCGCAGTAACCAAGCTGCGCGTAGAGACCAAGCTTTTGGACTGGATTCGGCCGCAGCACACCATGGCTGTCCAGATGAAGGAAAAGGGCGCGCTAAAGAACCGCTGGTGGTGGGTTCAAATCGCCTAAGAGCGCCGCGAGGTGCCCTTAGGCGTTCGGGCTCAGCCTGCGACCGCAACTCCTGACCGAATCAAGCACTGAAGTTCTTCTCGCGCGGTGCCCGCCCATTTCTGTTGGAGCAGCAGGTCAGGAGTTTCCTTTACGAGGTGGGCGATAACGAAGCCCGCCAGCTCAGTTCGGCTATGGGGTGCGGCCAGCGCTTGCTGGCGGAGCTGGTACATCTCGTCCATCGAAACCCGGTAAAGATAGAGGTGCGTATGCTGGGGCTCACCTTTTCCAGTCATGGCGTGCGAGCAGAAGGGCTCCAGTTGCGCGGGGTCCAGGGTCACACCAATTTCTTCTTGGGTTTCCCGTATAACCGCCTGTGCCAGGTCTTCGCCGGGGTCAACTTGGCCGCCAACAAAGCCGAGTTCGCCGTTCCACCGAACGATGTAACCCAGAGTGGCTACTTGAGCGTTCCACAAAAGCTCATTTGCCGCGCACGCGGGGTCCGCTCGATACAGATAGTCCGGGTGTGAGACTAAAGCGACAAATACAGCGTTCTTGGCACCGAGCGTGCCGGTCTCGATTCGCTTGACGTAAGGTGTCCGCATCCAGCTGATATCCAGACGCTGAATCAGCTCTAGCGTGTCTTCCGGCACCAGCTCGCGAATCTCCTCGTAGCGACCGTTATACCAATTGTCGCGAACGAGAGATGCGCTCAGGTCAGTAGCCGCTCGAACCGGCTTGAACGGAATCACGTCGTGGCCCAGGTGGCGGACCCAGCTACAGCGAAGCGCATAGTCATCCGCTCGAGTCGCGTCGGCTGAGTAGAGACGGGCGCTTACGGGAGACGACAGCTTGAGATTGTCGATACCCATGGTGATAGTCGACTCGAAAAGCTTAACCCAGTCATCGTCGCTGGGCATATCCGGGAGGGGCAGCACGACAGCGGCGGGGAACGCCTTCAAGACAAGGGATTTTCGTTCTTCATAGCTCAGCGGATTCTTGTGCGTGCGGCTTTCAGTGGCAGAGCCAATCAGCACAATCATGTGGTCATTTTCGTTAGCCACATGAGTCAGCAAGGCCAGATGGCCACGTTGCAACGGATTGAATCGGCCAACCATGTAACCGACGGTGGTGCGTGTAGGCACGGTAGTCCTTTAAAGAGGAGTCGACAGTAGCTTACTCGAGAGAGGCCTGGGCCTAGCGCTAGCCTTGACCTTTAAACAGGGGCTGGGCGCAACGACTGCAGCGGTGCTTAGCCTGGGCAATATCACCTGGGGTGCGGTCAATGCCTTTATAGCCACATCGGATGCAGCGATGTTTGCCGTCTTCATCCCTTGCGTGGGGGAGGCTGTAGTATTCAGCCTTGGTAAGGGGACGGTTAGGCGCGCGGAGCCAGCCCAGGGGGAAGAATACCCCTACAATAGCGGGCCAGGCGCCTATGACAGCCGTGATGAGCGCCAGATACCCAAGGCCCAGCCCCAAAATAACGAGCCAGACCTTCAGGTTGAAGCGATGCCCTTGCGCGCGAATTTGGTCCTTCAGAGCCAGGAGTGCCGCAAGGGATTCGGCTTGGTTCGCCAGTTGCTCTGCTGCTTTAAGCGCATGGCGCTCTTGTTTCAAGCGCCCAGCGCTTCGAGCTGGCGATGAGCTCACGGCGGCTGATTAGGCGATGCGGCCGTTTTGGCCGATGGCGTCGGAGAGCTTGCCTTCGCGGGCGCGGGTCCGGCTGGTGTAGATGTAGCGAGTGCCCGGAGACACCGTAGAGCCCCAGCCTTCGCCTTCTTGGCAAATCTGTTGCTTCGGCGGGCGTCCGCGGCGGCCCTTGGACGGAGTCCCCTTGGACTGAAGGCCCTGAAGCACGAGGCCGAGCATGGAGGTGGTGTTGGGGTTACCAAAAGAGCCGACCATGTTCACTTTGCGCCTTTCTGCAGGGTGTCGATTTGGGTAGCCGCGGTTTCGGCGCAGGCGTGCCAGAAGTTTTGGGCAATCACCATCGGTTGAAGGGCCAGCTCGGTCATGCGGGCAATGCCCCAGGTGAGGCTCATAGGGAAAAGAGTGCGAAGAAGTTGGGGGGTCATGGAAGGCTTCCTGTCAATTAATTGCGATATAGCAATTATAGGCAGGAAGCCGCCGATACGCAACCCCTTTCCTGCTGTTTAATTGAATAATTGACAGGTCAGCCCATCCGACGGCTGTTCAAGTCCCCCGCTCTGCCGATTGCCGTGCTCGCTCCGCTAAAGCGCTAACCCGAAGCACTTCACCCACAAATCTTTTCAGCACTCCAGTAGCTGGGTAGGGCTGCCCACGGGTTCTGCGCCAAGGACCGGTCCGTGCAGTACATGCCGCGGTATCCCTCGGCGGCGGCATCCGCCGCAACTTGTGTTAGTCCTGCCGTAGAACAGCCATGAACCAGGGCGTAGCTTCGATTACGGTACGCCTGGTGCCAGGTCGGACGGTATCGCGCGCTCCATTCGCTTAAGGCGTTTTCAAATGTCACGATTCGGATATCTGCGCCCAGGTCGAAATACGGAACAAGGTCGTCCGAAAGGATTCCGGGGTTCAGTATGATGAGAGCACCAGGCGCCAGTAGCTTAATCTGGAGGTAGAGAGCCTGGTAAAAGGCAAAGCCTTCCGCGGTTGCGGTGGCTTCGTCCAAGAAGAAGTTGCTCACTCCCCAACTATTGATATAGGCGGACACCTCTGCCAGGATATCGGGCAAGGGTCGAGAGCCGTAGCTCGTGGCCACATAGCCGAATGTGGTATAGCCTCGTTGTTTAAGAATAGCCAGCTTCGGGTCAAACCATGTTCGAGACCAACCGCCTGCCAGTTGGAAATCTTCAGCATAGGGACCGCTGCTCGGGTTGAAGATGACGTCGCAAGGCGTGCTGGTTGCAAGCTGGTCCCACTGGGCACCGTCCCAAAAGTAGGCAGGCACCAGTAAGCGTGCGGCGCAGGTGGCTCCGGGCGGTGACTGCTTAAGCCCTTTAGTCGGAAGTCTAAACATGTAGCCAGCCATAACCTCGTTACACAGAGGTGCCGCGGCCAGGCCCAGCGCTGCTTTCAGCAATGTTCGGCGAGTGGTTGAGTTGTTCATACTAGATATAGCACTTACCCGCTCCCTAAAAGGGCGTGCCGACGTCTCTGAGGTGAGCATAAGCTAAGCCGGCCTGGCCTTTCGACTTGAAGGGCCATACCTATCCTAGGGACAAGGTCTGTGCGTAGCGCGTTGACCAAATAGCATCACAGTCAAAGGAGTGGCAAAATTAAACCAAGTGTCTACGTGGGGATTGGCAGTCAAGAGACCCCGTTATCAGTCCTTCAGGCTATGGCTAGTCTGGGAACCCGTTTAGCTCGAGATGGTTGGACGCTACGTTCTGGCGGGGCTCGAGGAGCAGATGTCGCCTTTGAAACGGGCCATAGGCGAATTGCCGCCGACCGTCTTGAGGTTTACTTGCCGTGGAAGAGCTTTAACAAGAACGAGAGCCCGCTCTACACAGTTGGCCCAGAAGCCTTGCAAGTTGCGGCTCAGCATCACCCGGCATGGGACGCATGTTCCGGTATGGCTCAAAAGCTACACGGTCGTAACGCTTACCAAGTGCTGGGGCCTGCGCTAGACACACCCAGCGCGTTTTTGGTCTGCTGGACACGTGATGGTGCAACGAACCGGCAGGAGCGGTCTCGGGACACCGGAGGCACGGGGACGGCCATTGAGATTGCGGATGCGCATGGGGTCCCCGTGTTCAACTTGGCGCGGGCGAGCGCCCTGAGGGACCTAGAAGCCTGGCTGGCCGGCTAAGACAGCCGAACAACCTTAGTTCAATGAGGCGGAGCTCAAGACCCCTTCCTGGATATCCAGAGGAAATTGGCTGATGAGGTAGCGGGCGGATTCCTCTGCCATGTTGTTATGTAATGTGGGATGCACAGCAATGCGGTAGCAGCCCGGGGAGAAGTCTCCGCCCCCTTCTGCTATGACCAGAATCTCTCCATCCGCAGTGTTGTGGGGGACGCAAAAGACATGGGTGAAGTCGGGGTGCTTCTGAACACCGCGGGCGACCAGGGAGTAGGCGTCTCCTCCGGTCTCAGCGACGGCCTCCGACGCATTACAGATTGTGGCCTCGACGCCTTCCGCCGAGCCGGCTGGGTGCGCCTGGTAACGCACCTGAACAGGGTGAACCCCATATTGAATCCAGAGCCGCATAGCCATGTTGACCGCCTGGGTACGGAGAGACGTCATTGAGATGCCAACAGGGCCTGCTGCTGGGTTAGTTGGGACTTCTGAGGTAGAGGGCACTGTGCGGCCTCAGTTAGGGTTGGGGACCAAAGCCAGGACGGCTTTGCGGATAGCGGCTTCCGAAGGTTTGCGACGGCTATCCCAGCGAAGTGTGGTGTAGCCTGCGATACCTGTCAGGGCATCTCGCTGAGCATCGGCGTCTTTCTTGGTATCGTGTGTTCGGTCATCAAGCTCGACGAGTGCAATCACTTCCTTGCTCTTCGTGCAGATAACAAAGTCCACAATCTTGTTTGCGAACTGGTAGCGGTCCCGCTCGGGCGCGCTGCTGCTCGAGGGGTCTACATCCATCAGAGCCCCCATGGAAACCTGCGCCATGATGTGAAATTCTGGCAGCGCTCGCTGCAGCCGACCCATAAATTCCTTTTCGTTGGGCGTAAGCAACGTCTTCTTCCTTGTACGAAGCCCCGCACTAAACCAGGCTCGCTCAAGTCGCTTTAAAAAGTCAGGATTAACCAGGTAATAATGGGTAGGCATGACGGCGAGAAGCAGCAAGCCAGCCGTTCCAAACGTGATGGCAAGCACAACATCGAGGAGAGCGCCGGGTGCCATAATGAGCTCCTGCGCTTACGCCCTGTCGAGGCTGAACTGGATGGCAACGCCAACGGCGCCGAAGCCAATCGCAGCTATGAAGTCGAACAACACAAGAGTTGACATTTCCAAAAAAACCGTAAAAGTTAATCGATAAATTCATCCTATATCATAAGTCACAGCCTGTCAACACTACCCGTCGTTTATTTTCAACCTTTCAGGACTAAATAGCCGGTTTTCTTAACCAGTTCGGCGGGTGCGCGCCGCCTGCAAAGGCGATGAAACCCTTACAGGTTAATCAATACACCTAATGAGAGCATATAAGCTGCTGTATTTAAACATGTATATTTATAGAGAGGTATCCCTTTGACAAGGGGTATCTCCGCAAGTGCGACCTAAGCCTTACGGTTGACGTTTAATTAACTCGTTTTTGGGGCTTGGCCGGCTCAAAGGTTTCTGCCGACGAGAAAAGGCCAGAAGGCTTACGCTATTTCTGGGTGGCGGACTTTTAGGGGGGAGTTCTTATCGGGAAAAAAATAACCGGTTACGCGTCCGGCGCTGACTTCTTGGCAAGGACATACTTGCCTACCCCGCGATTCGCGCGGAACAGCCGACCACAGCAAGGCTCATGGGTCCGGGGAAGGAGAAGAGGGGAGCTCGCCCCGGACCTTATATATAGGCACTAGTTTGCATTTTCTTCCTGCCAATCAAAACTTTTTTCCACAGGTAGGACTCAAAAGAAAACTCTTGGTCGAGGCGGCTCAACAACTCAGCTTCAGGAAGCGGCCGTGCAAACAGATAGCCCTGGCCATAGTCTGCGCCGGCGTGCTGAACTAATGCGAGGTGCTCTGGCGTCTCAATGCCTTCCACTACCACTTTGCAGCCTTTCTCGTGCGCCACGGCGACCAATTTCTTGAGCTGCTCGGGCGCGCCGACAGTAAGCTCCAGGATGCTACGGTCGAACTTGACCTTACCCAGCGGACCGCGCAAAAGCTGTACCAAGGATGCCGCCCCTGCTCCGAAGTCATCCATGGATAAGAGGTGCCCTTGTTTGGCGAGTTCGTCTAGGTGCTGCACGGCAGCCGCATCGGCCACAAGGCTTTCGGTTATCTCGAGCTCCAGGGCCTGGCCTGGTGACGAGGGCAGCCGGCGGAGGGCAGCCGTAAAGGAAGCAGTGCCAAGCTGTGCCGCACTGACATTGACAGCCAGGTTAATGTGAGGGTGCGTCTTGTGGATGACCTGGCGGAATGCGCTCGCCAATGAAAGGGCTACCTCGCCAACTGTACCAATATTTCCGGTGGCTTCTGCTACTCGGATGAAGTCAGCAGGCCCGAATTGGCTGTTTTTGATGCGCAAAAGCGCCTCTGCAGAAGCCACCCTCCCTGTAGTCAAATCGAGAAGCGGCTGATACAGCAGATAGAACCCCGAATTTGCCATGGCCTGGTAGAGCGCCTTACGGATTAGGGATTCCCGTTGCAAGGATTCCGCGCCTTCCCTCGCCAGCGGCGTCGCCTCCATGAGGCTAAGCCCTTGAGGCGCTCGACTAAGTGCGGCCCGCAAGATTAGCTGAGTCTGTGCATCAACGACGGGGAGCGCATCCGCGACCAGATACGCGGCTCTAAAGTGAAGACATACCTGGTTATCCACCAAGCATGGGTTGTGCAGAGGCAAACCGGCCTGCAGACTTTTCAGTGCGGCCTGGACCTGCGCCAGGCATTGAAACTTGGCTAGCCACTGACCGTTGCCTTGGGCAAGCGCGTAGCTCGCACCGGCTTGCTTTAGGCGGTCAGTAATTCGACTGGATAGGGTGGCTTCGAGTTGTGGAACATCGGGGGCCGACGGGAGGAGTGCAACCCAGAGCTGGGGGAGCTCAGTGGTCTCGAGGAGAACAAGCATACAAGAACCTGATAATCAGAGTTCTTGTATAGCGAGTCCTACTAGAGTTTCGGGGTCAAACATTAAAAAAGGAGCCGAGCTCCTTTTAGGTGTGTTGCTTGCTGGTCAGTCCAAGGTCCAGCGGGCCTGCACGGCCACCAGCGCCGGTACCAGGCCAGGCACATGGGGCGTAGGTGAGGGCGAGGTGAATACTCCCGCGACTAAGCGCTACGCGCTGTAGTCGGGGCATCCAATGACACCCCAGTCGCGGTCACAGTATGCCCGGCGGCCATCCGGGCATGCGCCCAGATATCCGCGAGCACCAACGGTATTCTCGTCGGGCG
>RRZU012869469.1_pt1 | contig 21506 bp, 23 predicted proteins | sample 2165561 | NCBI WGS metagenome assembly RRZU01 (sample SAMN10456909, study PRJNA506462) | wastewater metagenome | isolation source: wastewater sludge | place: USA: Moscow, Idaho | reverse complement strand
GTTCCCATACCGAACACAGAAGTTAAGCACTATAACGTCGACGATACCTAGACTTGCTCTAGTTAAAATAGATAGTTGCCAGGTAAACGGACTCCTTCGGGAGTCTTTTTTTATGTTATAATACATTGTAGAGTATAATATGTAATGGGGTGTAGAAATGATTATAAGATCAATGAATGAAAAAGAACAGAAACATATTGGAGAATGTCTTGGGAAGAGTATCACTGAGAAAACAGTCATACTTCTAGATGGTCCGCTGGGAGCAGGAAAGACAACATTAACAAAAGGTTTAGGAATTGGTTTAGGAATCGATGTTCCGATTAATTCCCCAACATTTACCATAGCAAAACAATATGAAGGTAATAAAGTATTAAACCATCTTGATGTGTACCGATTAGAAGGTTTAGATGAAGATATAGGAATTGAAGACTATGTATATGATGAGGAAGTACTTGTTATTGAGTGGAGTAAATTTATTGATTCATCTGTATTTGATGAGTACTTGCACATTCAGATTGATTATGAAGAGGATCATCGCGTCTTAACATTTAGCGCAAATGGTGTTTATTATGAAGCATTAGTAAAGAAGGTAGAACAATGTATTATTTAGGATTAGATACAACAAATAAATATTTGATTGTGAGTGTTTTTAATGACGATGAGGTTCTATACTTTTATCAAGATAAAACAGCTCGAAATGTAAGTGAAAACGCGAATGTTATTATTGAAGAAGCTTTAAGTTCCTTGAGTTTGAAACCTAGAGATCTGAAGGCAGTTGTGGTGACGAGAGGCCCTGGTGGATTCACGGGTGTACGTATAGGTTTAAGTATCGCGAAAGTATTAACATCATCATTATCAATAGATTTATATTCAGTTTCATCCTTACAATATTACTCGGGAAATACTTCAAGTCCCGTAATATTAGATGCACGATCAAAGAAGGTATATTTCGGTCAGTTTGATAACGGAGAAATTGTATCAGAAGCGTTAATTTTAATAGAAGATCTTCCTGAATTAATTAATATAAAGGGAGATACCTCGTTGATTAATTTAGAAGATAACTATTCTGGTTTAGAAAACAATTTTTTATTATTGAAAGATCAATGGAAAAAAGAATCTTCGTTTGATGCTGTACCAACTTATTTAAAAAGTAATTTATGATTATAGACAGCATTAAATATGAACATATTAACGATATGGTTTCGATAGAAGAAAGTAATTTTAGGGATGCTTGGGATTACAAAATTTTGTACCAAGAAACCCAATTAAATCAAAATAGTACATATTTAGGAATGTTTGATAATGATTATCTCGTCGCATATATCGGTTATTGGAATATGGTTGACTATTTTGATATTGCGAACGTAGCAGTTCGAAAAGAGTATCAAAGACGAGGGATTGCTTCTGAACTTTTACTTGAAGTATTTGAATTGGCCAAAGAAGCAATGGTTAATAACATATTTCTAGAAGTCAGTGTTAAGAATGAAAGTGCAATTAAACTTTATGAAAAACACGGGTACAAAATTGTACGAACAATAAAGAATTATTATACAGTTTTAAAAGAAGACGCATACTTGATGCAAAAGGAGGTAGAGTATGAGTGATGTAATAATACTAGCAATTGAAACAAGTTGTGATGAAACAGCTTGTGCAGTGATTAAAAATGGAAAAGAAGTGTTAAGTAATATTGTGTTTAGTCAAATCGACTTTCACAAGCATTACGGAGGAGTGATCCCGGAGAGTGCATCACGAATGCATACTGAAAATATATCTAAAGTTATCGATTTAGCAATTAAGGAATCTGGTGTGAGTACTGATGATTTAGACGCTATTGCGTATACTAAAGGACCTGGCCTTATTGGAGCCTTGCATATTGGGGTCGTTGCGGCGAAGACATTAGCTTATGCTTTAGATAAACCACTTATTGCGGTTAATCATATTTATGGACATATTAAATCAAATGAACTGGAAGCGGATGATCTTGAATACCCACTTCTATCATTAATTGTATCTGGTGGGCACAGTGAACTCATCCTTTTTGAAGACGAACTTAATTATGAAGTGATTGGACAAACTACTGATGATGCTGTGGGAGAAGCTTTTGATAAGGTAGGACGAGTTATGGATATCCCTTATCCAGGTGGTGTTGAGATTGACAAATTATCAAAATTTGGAGAGCCACGATATACGTTGGCGACACCAAAAGCAGAAGGAGAAAACAATTTCTCATTCAGTGGATTAAAATCAAGTGTAATTCAACTTGTAGCACGGGAAGAAAAAGCAGGAAGAGAAATTAATAAAGCTGACTTAGCGGCAACGTTTCAAGATGTTGCGATTATGCAATTGATTGATGTAAGTGAGTCTCTCATTAAACAAGTGAACATTAAACAATTTGTTGTAGCTGGTGGAGTCGCAGCTAACTCAAAGATTCGGTCCGAGATTAATCGAATGAGTGAGGTTTATGAGGATATTAAGTTCTCATATCCACCTATGAAGTACTGTGGGGACAATGCTGCCATGATTGGAGCGGCTGCATATACAATGTATCAACATGATATGTTTAGTGATTTAAGTGATGGTGCAAAACCAGGTTATAGAAAGTTAATATAATTCACAATCGGTCGATAAACAATTCACAAGCAAGGGTATTTATGGTATCATATATTTGGTGATACTATGAGTAAACAAAAAATATCAGATTCAACGTTAAGACGTTATCCAATTTATTTAAAAGCAGTTAGAAAGCTTAAAAATAATGGTGTAGAAAAAGTAATGTCACATGAATTGAGTGAATTGGTTAAAATTAAACCGACAACAATTCGTCGTGATTTTTCTTTATTAGGTAAATTAGGGAAACAAGGTTATGGTTATGATGTTGCCCTATTAGAAGAACGCTTTAATGAAATTCTCGGAATGAACTTTGAAGAGAAGATTATTTTAGTAGGAGTCGGTAACCTTGGTAAAGCACTTTTAAATTATAATAAATGGGATTATGTCGTTGGCGGAATTACTATGGGTTTTGATAAGAATATAGAAGACAAGAAAAATTTATCCGTTCCAGTTTATGATGTAGCAGACTTTGAGGAGTATATTACACCTGATGTTAAAATCGCGATTTTAACGGTCTCAGAGGACATTCAGAGCACAGTTGACAATCTAGTCGCTTGTGGTATAATTGGAATTGTAAACTTCACACACGAGCATATAATTGCTCCTGAGGGCGTAGTCGTCCGTGATGTAGACGTTGTTTCAAGTATTCAAGAAATTGTGTTTGAAACATCAGATCGTTATAACAATGATTAAAGACGAACTTATTTAAGAGTCTTAAGCGAACTTAGAATTGGTGAAAGCTAAGTGACTTGTAATAAGAGAGAACACTTTATGAGTTTGGTTGGAGAAATTAAGTAGACAACCGCGTAGAATGGCGTTAACTTATAAGAGGTTCTTTTTTTGAATGAATTAGGATGGTACCACGCATGACGTTCCTTGTTATGCGTTTTTTTATTTTCTAAAGGAGGAAATTATGGAATTTGTTACAGTAAGAGAATTGTATGAAATGGCTTATGGTCAATCACAAATACAGTTGGATAGTTTAGAATACGTTGAACTACAAGGGTGGATTCGCACAAACAGAGATAGTGGAAAGATTGGTTTTATTGAATTTAATGATGGGACGTACTTCAAGAGTACTCAAATTGTTTATAACAGTGAGTTGAGTAACTTTGAAGAAGTAACTTCATACAATACAGGAACAGCTATTACTATTTCTGGTAAGTTAGTTTTAACGCCTGATGCGAAACAACCATTTGAAATTCTAGCAAAAGAAATTATATTAGAAGGGGAAGTAATGGATGGTTATCCATTACAAAAGAAACGTCACTCATTTGAATATCTTCGCGAGATTTCTCATTTGAGACCACGCACGAACACATTCAACGCAGTGTTCCGTGTGAGATCGGTTTTAGCAATGGCTGTTCATGAATTTTTCCAAAGCCAAGGGTTTGTATATTTACATTCACCAATTTTAACAACGAGTGATGGGGAAGGGACAGGGCAAACCTTTACAGTTACAACACGTACTGATGATAAGTATGAAAAAGACTATTTTGGTAAACATGCTTTCTTAACAGGAACAGGACAATTACATGCTGAAGCTTTTATTATGGCATTTAGAGATGTGTATACATTTGGACCAACATTTAGAGCTGAAAAATCAAACACAAATAGACACGCTTCTGAATTCTGGATGATTGAGCCTGAAATCGCATTTGCGGACTTAGATGACTGTTTAGATTTAATTGAAGACATGGTTAAATATTTAATTGAATATGTATTGAAAAACTGTGAAGTAGAAATGGAATTCTTCAATAACTTTATTGAAAAAGGAATTATAGATAGACTACAAGCGGTTGTAGATAGTGAGTTCAAAGTTATGACTTATACTGAAGCTGTCGAACTTTTATTAGAATCTAATAAAAAATTCGAATTTCCAGTAGAGTGGGGAATGGATTTAAAATCAGAACATGAACGTTACATCTGTGAGGAAATTATTAATGGTCCGGTATTTGTTAAGGATTATCCAAAAGATATTAAACCATATTACATGCGTGCAAATGAAGATGGAAAGACTGTTGCAGGTGCAGATTTACTTGTTCCAGGAGTTGGAGAAATTGTAGGATCATCACAACGTGAAGAACGTTTTGAAGTATTAGAAGCACGACTAAAAGAAGAGGGGGTTGAGCCTGAATCCATCGAATGGTACTTAGACCTTAGAAGATATGGTGGCGTACCACATGCAGGATATGGCTTAGGATTTGAAAGATTCTTAATGTATATTACGGGTGTTTCTAACATTAGAGATGTCATCCCATTCCCAAGAACTGTTAAAAACTTAGATTTCTAGCTTCTGAATGTTAGGGTTTACATATAACTTTAATTAGGTTATAATCAAATTAACAGAGGTGGTATTATGTTTGATGACAGAAAAAAATATCAAGTAATTATCATCTTTAAAATGATGTAAAAGACGAACAATTTGTGTCGTCTTTTTTTGTACAAAAATAGAGGAGGAGTACTTATGGGTGAATTAGATTTAAAGTTTTTTGAAGCAGCGGTTGCTCGTGACTTGAAGACAGTAAAAGACTGTTTAGATGCAGGGGCGAATATTGATGTTGTAAATGCTGATAAGCGTACAGCACTAATGAGAACAGCAAAACGTGGATATACTGATGTTGTGAATCTCTTAGTAGACCATAATGCAAAAACTAATCTTTTGGATATAAATAATAAAACAGCACTTATGGGAGCAGCTAAAAACGGTCATCGTGAGATCGTAGAAATATTAGTTTCAAAGAATGCTGTTGTAAACCAATCTGATTATCGCGGAAGAACTGCCTTGATGAGAGCAGCATTTTTAGGTCATGTTGATATTGTGGAATATTTAGTAGAACATAATGCAGATATTAATGTGGCAGATGATAAAGGAAGAACAGCGCTGATGGATGCTGTGATTGCATTACAAGTAGATGTGATTAACTATTTAATTGAACAAGGTGCTCAGATTAATGCCCAAGATTATAATGGTGTAACAGCACTCATGAGAGCAAGTTACTCAGGGTATCCGGAATTAATTAAATTATTACTTGATGCGGGAGCAGATAAAACACTTTTAGACAATGACAATAACCTAGCGATCCATTATGTAAGAGGTCATAGTTTTGAGGAATTAAAACCGCTTTTGAAAGTAGAGGAGGACTAAAATGAGAGACTATTTATCAAGTGAAATAAGAAACATTGTTTTATTAGGACACGGTGCTAGTGGGAAAACATCACTGGTGGACTCAATACTCTACTACAAAGGTTTATGTGATCGTATGGGTGAAACTAATGCAGGAACGAGTGCTTTAGATTTTGAATCCGATGAAATTGAGCGAGGTCAATCCATATATACTTCAATCATTCCAGTTGAATGGAATGATTGTAAGGTAAATATGCTTGATACTCCTGGTTATCTGGATTATATTGGTGAACAAGAATCTGCAATTGCTGTTGCGGACAATGCTTTGATTGTTGTAAGTGCAATAGAAGGCTTAGAGGCAGGAACAATTAGTGCTTATCGTGAAGTAAGTAAGCGAGAGTTGCCTACCATCTTCTTTATTAATAAGCTTGATAGTGATAAAGCGGATTTTGAGAAAGCTTATCAATCACTACGAGATGAATTTGGAAAAAGCGTAATTTTATTTGAAGTACCAATTATTGATGATCGTAAGGTTATTGGTAGTGTTAATATATTAAGAAATAAAGCTTGGTACTACGATGATAAAGAGTCCTCTAAAGAAGTACCGGAAAATATGAAAGATGAAGTTGAACAATACTACAATGATTTAGCTGAAGCAGTCGCAATGTCTGATGATGATTTGATGGAAAAATTCTTTGAAGGTGAACGCTTTAGTGAGGAAGAGATTGCGAAAGGATTAAAAGTTGGGGTTCGTGATGGTGAAATTAGACCGGTATATTGCGGAAGTGCTATTGATCAAACTGGGATTCAAAGACTTATGGACTTAATTACTGAATTCTTCCCGACTTATGAAGAAAAAGGCAGTATTGAAGTAGAGAATAACAAAGGGGAACTTGTTGAGTTAAAAACAAATGAAGATGAAAAATTATCTGCCTTTGTATTTAAAACAATTGCTGATCCATTTGTCGGTAAAATATCATATATCAAAATCATGAGTGGTGTTTTGACGTCGGAATCTGAAATATATAATGTGAATAAAGAAGAGAGTGAAAAGATTAGTTCAATTTATATTATTAACGGTAAGTATCAAGTTGCAGTCGGAAAATTGTTTACTGGAGATATTGGTGCAGTCGTTAAATTAGCATATACTGAAACGAATGATACATTAGCGAGTAAAGATAATCTTGTAATGCATGAGGCGATAGAATTTACCAAGCCAATGTTATCAGTCGCAATTTATCCAAAGTCAAAAGATGATGAAGATAAATTATCATCTGCACTTAAAAGAATAAATGAAGAGAATCCAACGATTAGAATAGAACGGAATCCGGAAACAAGTGAAACATTGATGTTTGCAACAGGAGATCAATTGATTGATGTTGTTTTAAAGAAAATGAAAAATCGTTATCGTGTTGATGTAGAACGGAAGGATCCTAGAGTACAATATCGAGAAACAATTAAAGGTAAAATTGTAGCAGAAGGTAAGCATAAGAAACAATCTGGTGGATCAGGTCAATATGGTCATGTCTTTGTGGAGTTTGAACCAACAGACAGTGAAGACATGGTCTTTGAAGAAACGGTCTTTGGTGGAGCAGTACCTCGTCAGTACTTCTCCGCAGTTGAAGAAGGTCTTCGTGAAGCTATGAATGAAGGTGTTTTAGCAGGTTATCGCATGGTTGGTGTTAAGGCAACACTAACTGATGGGTCACATCATGATGTTGACTCTAAAGATATTGCCTTCAAGATGGCAGCACGTCTTGCTTATCGTGAAGGGATTCCTAAAGCGTATCCAGTCCTTCTAGAGCCGATTGTTAATGTTCAAGTCATTGTACCAGAAGCGTACACCGGAGCGATTGTAGGCGATTTAAATAAGCGTAGAGGCTTAATTACAGGTATGGACTACGATGAATACAATGATCAGATCATTAATGCTGAAGTTCCGTTAGCTGAAATTATAAAATATGCTACAGAACTTCGTTCTATGACTCAAGGTAAAGGTAAATTTGAATATGAGATTATTGATTATCGTGAGGTTCCAGAACATTTAAAAGATAATATTATCAGAGACGCACAAGCAGTATAATATGAATCCCTAATCGTTAGCGATTGGGGATTTTTGTGATAAAATTACTATGGAGGTGTCTTATGAAATTAATTGCGATAGATTTAGATGGTACTTTATTAAATTCAAATCAAGAAATTAGTGAAAGAAATATACAAAGTTTGAAGCATTTAGATAAAGATATGTTTCCGTTTATATGCTCAGGTAGAGACGTTCACGATATTTTAAATATTTTAGAAGAAGCTGAACTGAATATTTTGGCCGTGGGTTTAAATGGCGCAGTAGCATATGATAAAGACAAACTGCTTTTTGAATCTTTTTTTGACAAACGTACAATTTGTGAAGTCGAAAAAATATTGGAAGGATTTCCTTTAAAAGTGTATACGAATCAAGGAAGTTATGAGTCTGACGATTATGAAAAAAGACTTGAGAGTTTATTTAATGAGATTGGGAGTGAATATGACCGAAGTTATTTAGACTATGAACTCGACTATGAGAAGACGATAAGTTCGACTCCTTTTCAGACGTTAAGTGAATTACTCGAGATTGAAGGGTGTTCAATATACAAGATTTTTATGTTTATCCCAAATAGCGTAAAAAAAATACAGATTAATAAACGCTTGGCGGGTGTTAAAGCGTTAAACGCAACAGAATCAGCACCAACAAATATAGAAATACTTCCCCAAAGTGTATCGAAAGGCAATGTGTATTCAATGATAGAAGAAATATATAAATTTGATAAGAGTACTCGTATTGCAATTGGTGACAGTCTCAATGACCTGTCTTTATTTGAAGAAGCAAAGTATAAATATGCAATGGAAAATGCACATGAATCACTTAAAAAATTATCCACAATGATAACACCTTCAAATGATGATGACGGGGTTAGTGAAGCGATATTACATATTTCTAAAGAAATAGTAGAATAGTGTAAGGCTGTGCCTTTCTTTTTTAACAATTAAAGGGTATAATTGACAAGAGGTGGAATTTATGGAAAAGAAAATTTCTGGATTAGATACAGAACAAAGAAATCAAAACACAATGGATTTAGATACTCTAGATACAATTGATATTTTGAGAAAAATTAATAATGAAGATAAGAAGGTTGCATTAGCAGTAGAAGATGCTTTAGAAAGCATCAGTGCATTAGTAGATGCAGCTCATAAAGCATTTAGTACAGATGGAAGAATCATTTATATCGGTGCTGGAACATCAGGACGTTTAGGTATTCTTGATGCTGCAGAGTGTCCTCCAACATATGGAACAAAACCTGAACAAGTAGTAGCATTAATTGCGGGTGGAGAAACAGCAATCTTTAAAGCCGTTGAAGGTGCTGAAGACTCTGAAGAATTAGCAGTCGAAGATCTTAAAAAGATTGAATTATCTGATAAGGATATCGTCATTGGTTTAGCTGCAAGTGGACGTACACCTTATGTTATGGGTGGTTTGGACTATGCAAACTCAATTGGAGCTGCAACAGGGTCAATTGCATGTGCTGCGGACTCACTTTTAGCAACAGTTGCTAAATATCCGGTAGAAGTTGTTGTTGGACCAGAAGCAGTTACAGGATCGACACGAATGAAAGCTGGTACAGCACAAAAATTAGTACTTAACATGCTTTCAACTTCAGTAATGGTTAAATCAGGAAAAGTTTATGAGAACTTAATGATTGATGTTCAAACAACTAACATTAAATTAGTAGACCGTGCATCACGTATTGTTGCATCAGCTGTAGGTACTGACTTTGAAACAGGTAAGTCCTTATTAGAAGCTAGTAACATGGATGTCAAAATCGCAATTCTAAAAGGATTAACAAATTGTGATGGAGATGAGTGTTTAGCACTTCTAGCTGAACAAGATGGAAACGTTGCTAAAACAATTCGTAAAAACAAATAATTAGAGACCTAACTCAATTGAGTTAGGTTTTTTTCATGTCTAAGTCAAGTTGGTCGTTAAGATAATTTTAGTAAAATTTTACTTAGACATGAAATATTGAATGAAATACGTTATAATAAGAACAATAGAACAAATAAAGGAGAGATTTCATGAGTACAGTAAATCAAGAACCAGCATTAGTAATCTTAGCCGCTGGAATGGGAAGCCGTTATGGTGGACTAAAACAGATCGATACAGTAGGAAGTAATGGCGAAAGTATTATTGACTTTACGATCTATGATGCGATTGAAGCAGGATTTAAAAAAGTATATCTAATTATTCAAGAAAGACATCAAGATGCATTTGATGAGGAACTTGGAAATAAAATTCGTAAACACATCGAAGTAGAATATGTTTACCAAGACTTAGAAGATATCCCTGAAGGATATAGCATTCCAGAAGGTCGCGAAAAACCTTGGGGAACAACACATGCTTTATTAGCAATACGTAAACAAGTAAAAGAACCGTTTATTATTCTTAATGCAGATGATTATTATGGTAAAGATGCGTTCGTTCAAATGTATGAATACTTAAAGAATAAAGATACCAAACATGAATATTCATTAATGGGTTATCAGTTGGAAAATACACTTTCAGATAGTGGTGCAGTAACTCGTGCAATTTGTAAAGTAGAAGATGGTTACTTAAAGGAAATTAATGAAGTATCTAAGATTCAAAAAAATGAGGGTGTTTTACAATTTGAAAATGATAAAGGTGAATGGGAAGATTTGGAAGAAGGTTTACTTGCTTCAATGAACTTCTGGGCATTTACTTCGGATATTATCCCTTTATTAGAAGATGTGTTTGTTAACTTCTTAGATACTGATGTGAAAGAAAACCCTCTAAAGTCAGAAGCATTGCTTCCTAATGATGTTGGAACACTGATGAATACAAAAGGGATTAAGGTTGAAGTGTTAAACAGTAATGCAGCTTGGTTTGGAGTTACATATGCAGATGACAAACCAAAAGTTGTGGAAAAATTTGCAGCTATGAAAGCTGAAGGATTATACCCAGAAGATTTATGGGAGTAATGTGACTTATAAACTCACTTTGTATTAAAATTTAATAAAACAAAAAAGTGCCGCTACTCAATGATGAGTAGTGGCACTTTTATAATATTAACTTTTATTTCTTTTTATGTACTTTTACGATTCGATCTTCTAATTGTTGTAAGGCTTTCGTTGGAATGAGATGGCTTGCACCATTGTATAAATATACTTCGGTTGAAACTCCTCCACGTTTTGGTTTGAAATTTTTGATACTGTCATATTTGAAGAAACTTGTATCATGGAAGATCCCTTGTTCATTGTAATAAGTTTTGTGAACAATCGTTGTTTTAAAGACATCTAAGGCACTGGTAATAAAGATTACTACGAATACTAAAATCCAAGATAAAGCATTATCGTATTGATCTCGGTTGAAATAAAACATAAATCCTCCAGAAATTGATACGGCGATTGCTAAACTATAGATTCCAATCCATGACCATCCTGTAAAGATACTTTTGAAGTCACCTCTATGGTTTACATCATCCAAAGCTCTTTTATGATTCATAAACATTTTTACACGGCTTGCAATCATATATATCATCAACGCGCCCAGCATTGCTATTACTACAAAATTTAATTCCAACATCTCTATCACTCCTTGTTAGATTATAGCATAAAAACATTAGCTTGCGATACATGTATTTTAACTATTTATTATCTTTTTGTTGATAAAAGTACTAAATCATGTGCTAAACTATAAAGGTAATGAAAAGGCGGATGTGTATTAATATGAATTACATTGTAGCAACTGATTTAGATGGGACACTTCTAGATGATTCAGGTGAAGTAAGTACCTATACAAAATCAGTAATCACGCGTTTGTTAGAGACTGGAATCTCAATCATTCCATGTACAGCACGTTCAGTAAGCGAATTACCTAAGGGTTTGTTGGAAACAGACATTAGATACTTTGTGTGTACGAACGGTTCAGTAATCTACGATAGAAAAACTGAAAGTGTAGTGAAATCATATTTACTTGATTCAAAAGTTGCATTTGATATTTTAGATCGCTTGGATCTTACAAATGTTTTTGTAAACTTAATCCATGAAGGACAAGTATACAGTGAGCATCGATTTTATGATGCATATTTTGAAGCAGGACTTCTAAAGCAGGAATGGATTGATTCCATGCAAAGAAGTAGGACATCGGTAGAATCAACATACGAGAAACTTAAAGAGTTCAAAAAACTCGATAAGTTACATATGAATTTTTTAACTAAGGAAGACCGTGATCGCGTTAAAGATGAGATTGGGTTTTCTGATGATTTTATCGTTCAGTATTCTGATGATTTAAATTTGGAAATAACTAACAAATTATCAAATAAGGGATTTTCAGCGAAATATGTGATGAAGCTTTTAAATGCTGAATCAAAGACGCTCTTGAGTTTTGGAGATAATTATAATGATATTCCGTTATTGAATGCTGCAGATATTAGTGTAAGAATGAGTAATGGGGTCAGTGAGTTAAAAAATCATGCTACAGATGTCACAGACTTCAACAATCATGAGGACGGTGTTGTTAAGTACATTTTAAAAACGGTATTTGAATAGGTAGAGGTGAGCATTTTTGTGTGGTGCTCTTTTTTTACTAATTATAATTAGAATTAATGACACGCATATGATAAAATATTTATAATATCAAGGAGGACATTTAAATTATGTTAAGAAAAAGATATTACAACGCTATTGATGAGTTGTTTGAGAATGTTAGAGAAAGCCAAGATGAAGCAATTACAAAAGCAGCTGAGTTAATGACTGAAGCGATCGCGAATGGACATACCGTCCATTTACATGATACGGGGCATATTATTGATTCGGAATTATTTAACCGTGCAGGTGGATTCAGTTTATTACGTCAGTTTAAATACAATGTAGATTTGACATCAACAGCACGTGTTCAAGACCAACACGAAGCTGATAAAGACCGAGACATGGAAGGTGTTGCTAAATACGCATTAAAGATGGCAAACATCTATCCAGGAGACGTTTTATTTATCGGGTCTGTTTCAGGAATTTCATTTAATGTCGTTGATTTAGCAAAAGCAGCAACTGAAATGGGAATTAAAGTTATCGCCATAACTTCAGTTGCTTACTCAGAAGCTCTTAATTCACTACACCCAAGTGGTAAGAAATTGTATGAATTAAATGATGTGTTAATTGATAACTGTGCACCACATGGTGATGGTATGTTAGATGTTGAAGGCGTTAAACAAAAGTTTATTCCAGCATCAGGATTGGCAGCAGCTTACATTATGTGGGCAATTATGTCAGATGTACTTGAATCATTATTAGAACGTGGTTTAACACCAGGAATTTTAGGAAGTGTTAATAATCCACCAAACGTTCAGTACAATATTGACTTAGAAGAACAATATAAGAAAAAAGGACTGTAGATATATAATGAAGACAGAAGATGTTAGATACATTTCAATTGAGGAAATACCTCAATCTGAACTCTTAAAACAATTTGATAATAAACCAACCTTGGTTTTTCTAATTCCTCTTATTATCGGGATTCTTATGTTATTCGGTAGTTGGATGCTGAAGGGGTTTGGCTTGTTGTTCATTGCTTTTACTGTCTTCGTATTTTACCGTATTAAGAAAGAAAAAGTAGTTGATGTATATGAAGATTTCTTCATCATATACAATAACAAGCTTAATAATGTAACAATTATCAGATGGGATGAAATCAAAACTTGGGGAATTAAACTGAGTGAAAGCTCTGAAGATCGTATTACAATCGAAACAAATGACGGTTTGTATTATCAAATCAATATGTTTGGTATTGGTAAAGTGACGAAATATTTCAGATTAAAAGCAATGGATAAAAATGATCACGAGCAGTATAAAAAGCAAGAGAATCAAAAAGGTGATTCTCTAGTAGGGCTCTTTAAAGGAAAGAAAAAATGAACTTAGATGAAAAAGTAATCAAATACGGAGTCGTTGGAGGCATTCGTTATAATGAACCAGATAAGCAAAACTTTTTAAACAATATCAGTGAGGAATTCGCTGAACTTGGTTATGAAGTTAAAATATTAAAGAAGGATTTAAAGCGTTTTTCTGGGATTAACTGTTATATCGGTGATGTTGTAAATGCGGATCATTTAATTATCGCAAATTATGATACTCCAATGGATTCATTGAATAAAAACATGAAGTACTTTCCGTTTAATCACAAAGCAACAAATAGAGAACTTAATGAAAAGTCTAAATACTATGCAGCTGCAGTTGTCATGACTGGTGCTGTAATTATGTTTTTAGTCACAATGTTTCTTAATTTAAGTCCGATGGTTCATAAGATCTTCCTGTTAGTTGTCACTGCAGTAATGACTGGCATTGCTTATTTATTCATTAAAGGAATTCCCAATAAAGCAAATGCAAACTTAAATACATCAGGAGTATTAGGTATTTTGGAAATTGCGAAAAGCAAACCTAAAAACACAGCATTTATCTTAACAGATCGTGCCTATGTTGATAATTTAGGGGATGTGATGGTTCAAGAAGCTCTTCCGAAATCTTTAGATAAGAAGAAAATTATTTATTTAAGTGCAATTGGTCGTGGGGATCACACTGTCATTTCGTATAAAGAAAATAACGCGATGCAAGCAAAAGCGATTGCAAGAGCGAGTAAAAATATTGAACTCTTTCAGTTGGATGAGGTTGGTTTAGAAAAGAATCCACTGGGGTTTTATAAGAATGCAGTAATGGTAACTGTATGTGATTCATTCAACGATGTATATGAAATATCTGACGTTTGTAATGAGAATGATGTTCGTTTGGATGAGGAAGCATTTCAAAAAGTTGTGAATATGATTATTAATTATTTAAAGTAATATGTCAAAATAGTCGACAAATCCGCGGTTTTTGAAATCTCATGACATTAAAATGTTAAAATTAGTACTATCTTACTTTACACTTGGAAATTTAAGTGTTAGAATAGTTCTAGATGTAACCGCTTTGGTAGTTACATAATTGTTAAGGAGGATGTATATGGAAGTAGTAAATATTAGAATTGATGAAAGATTAATTCACGGACAAGTTGCCGCTTATTGGACAAGAAACTTAAATGCAAATCGTATCTTAGTTATTGATAACTTTGCAGCTAAAGATCAAATTCAAAAGATGGCTTTAAAAATGGCTACACCAGGTGGAGTTAAGTTGTCAATCTTAACTGTACCAACTGCAGCAAAAAATTTAGTAGATGGGAAATACGAGGGTGACCGCGTATTTGTTATAGCAAGAAATCCGAAAACTCTTTTAGAAGTTTGGAATGAAGGGTACAAGATGGATACTATCAATGTTGGTAATATGTCATCTAAATTCGGGAGTGTTCAAGTCAGACGTTCAGTAGGTGTCACAAAAGATGATACTGCAGCATTCAGAGAATTAGTAGCGAATGGTGTTAAACTTACTGCACAGATGATTCCAGATGATGAAGTTGTTGATTTTGCTCCACTTATCGCGAGCGACGATATTTTCGAGCAAGGTCAGTAATTTATAAAGATTTATATATAAGGGAGGTAGTTTTATATGGAACTGAATATTATTCAGATTTTAATCCTTACAATTTACTCAGGGATTGCAATGCTTGATGGTCTATCGTTTAACGTTGGACTTAACGGTATTATCCAAACAGGAGTTGTAACTGGATTAGTAGTAGGCCGACCAGAATTAGGTTTAATTGTCGGTGGTACTTTACAATCATATGCACTAGGTATTGGTACATATGGTGGAGCTTCTATTCCTAACTGGACTTCAGCAGCAATGTTAGTTACTGCATTAGGTTCAGGGGTTGAAGAAGCAGAAACACTAATCACTATGATCGGTGTTCCATTAGCAGCTTTAGGGGTGCAATTTGATATCTTAGGAAGAATGTCAAACACATTATTCCAAAGAAAGGCAGATGCATACGTTGAAGTTGGAGACTTAAAAGGAATTGAAAGAATGAACTGGATGGGTACTTTACCTTGGAGCTTATCAAGAGCTATCCCAATGTTCGTAGCTTTATTCTTCGGTGCAACTGCAGTTACAGCAGTAACTGATTTCATCGCTCAATATATTCCTTGGTTAACAGGTGGATTCGCTATCGCTGGTAGATTATTACCAGGTATCGGATTTACAATCTTATTAAAATATTTACCACTTAAGAGACATTTCTCTTGGTTAATTGTAGGATTCGTGTTAGCGGCATTCTTAAACGTTTCTGTTTTAGGAATTTCTTTAATCGGATTAGCAGCAGCACTTATCGTATACCGTAACAATATTGAAGCTCAAACAGCTGTTGTTTCAGGTGGAACAAGTGGAGACCTAGGAGGAGATGACGAGTATGACGAATAGAAAATATACTAAACAAGAACTTAAGAAATTACACTGGCGTGGAATCTGGCACATGCAAATTGGCTGGAACTACGAAAGAATGCAAGGTCTTGGTTATCTAACTACTATGTTACCAGTTCTTGAAGACTCATATGGAGATAATCCAGAGTTAATGCAAAAAGCATTAAGAACTCACGCTCAATTCTTTAACACTCAACCTGCAATGGCAGATATCATTGTAGGAATGAACATCGCTCTTGAAGAAGAAGCAAATGGAGAAGACGTTATCGATACAGCAGCAGCTATTAAGACTTCATTAATGGGGCCTTTCGCTGGTATCGGAGATACAGTATTCGGAATGATCGCAGGAACTATCTTTGGTTCATTAGCAGTTACTTTCTCAACAGAAGGAAGCTACATTGGATTAATCTTATTAGTTGCTTGGTCACTAGCTGTATTATTCATTATCCGTCCTATTTTCTTTGATTTAGGATACCGTCAAGGTACTAACTTAGTTACTACTTTAGGTGGACAACTTAACGCATTCACTGATGCTGCATCAGTATTAGGGATTACTGTTATCGGAGGAATGATCGCTTCAATGGTTAACCTTCAATTCGGTGGTATCCGTACTGGTACTCAAGCTATGAAAGATGTTGTTGATGAAGCAGGAGAAGTTGTAGGACAAGCTCCAGATTACTTCGTTAACTTACAAACTGACTTATTTGACAAAATTATGCCAAAATTCGGTTCAGTTATCTTAGTAGCATTAGCTTACTGGTTATTAGGTAAAGAAGGTATGAACTCAAACAAATTAATTATGGGGACAATCGTTCTTTGTTTATTACTAGCAGCTCTAGGACAATACACACCAGTAGAAATCTTAGTATAAAATTGTTAAGCAAAGAGAGAAGTTCGCTTCTCTCTTTTTTATATATATAATAAAAATGTAGGAGGTATATATATGAGAGGATTTTTAATAGTTAGTCACGGTGACTTAGCAGCAGGAATGAAAATGTCTGTTGAAATGGTTGCGGGTGCAAGAGAAGAAGTACATGCAATTGGTTTAACACCAGATGGTGGACCAGCAGAATTAGAAGCTAAATTAGATGAACTAATGCCAACATTAGAACAATACGAAGATGTATTCGTATTTTCTGATTTATTTGGTGGATCACCAGGTAATACAGTATTCATGCGTTTAGCAACAAATCCAAAAGTAAGTATGATTTCAGGAGTAAACTTCCCAATGGTATTAACAGCAGTGTTAACACCAGGTGTTGATGCGGAATTCTTAATGAATGAAGCTAAAAACGGGATCATTGACTTAAAAGCAGCTCTTGCTGATATGGACGACGAGGACGAATAATCATCATGAACCAAAGTACTTTATATAAATATATGACTCAAGTAATTGAAGATGATATTGTTATAGGTATGGTTTCAGCAATAGTTACAAAAGAGAGTCGTGAACTCTTTTTTGTTGGAGAAAGCGAAGAAAATGTAAAAGCAACAACTGATACAATTTACGATTTAGCATCCGTAAGTAAAGTTGTTGGAACAACAAGTGCAATCTTAAAACTATTGGAGGAAGGCCTTATATCTTTAGATACGAAAGTTAAAGATGTTTTACCTAAATATAAATATGATTCAACAATCCTTGATTTATTAACTCATCAGTCAGGTTTACCAGCAGATGATAAGGCGTATCGTGATACAGTGGATCGTGAAACATTTATTGAGTTTCTATATCAGATAGAACTTACATATGAACCGAATTCGATGGTGGAGTATTCGGACTTCGGCTTCAACTTACTTGGACTAATCATTGAGCACTTTAAAGGTGACATTAATGATTACTTACAAAAAATATTATTTAAGCCGTTAATGATGCACAGTACAACATACTTGCCTCAAACTTTAGATCAAGACCTAATTGCGCCTACTGAAATACATCCTGACCGTGGATTAATCAAAGGTGAAGTTATGGATGGTAAAGCTCATAAGTTAAAAGGTTTAAGTGGTAATGCAGGTTTATTTTCGAACATTAATGACTTAAGCAATTTTGTTCAAATGTTATTAAATGGTGGTACTTATTTAGGACATGAAATTTTAAAAAAAGAAACTGTAGACTTGCTAAAAAACAACTATACTGAAGGTTTAAATATTAGAAGAACCTTAGGTTATGGATTAAGAGATGATTTCTTTGCACAAGGAAGTTTATCAAGTGATCAAATTATTTACCACACTGGATTCAGTGGACCAATGATTTTAATTGACTTCAAAAAGGAAGTTGCGATTATCAATCTTGTCAATCGTACGTACCCAAGTCGATCAAATCAAAATATTTTAACAGAACGTAATACACTGATTGACAATATTTATAAATATTTAGATAAGTAAGCAGTACCATTGCTAAAGTTAAAATAATGGCGTAAAATATAAAAGTAGAAAGAAGGATAAAAACTATGATTATTCAAAGTAATAAAGTTTGGTTAGGTGGGCAATTTTTCCCAGCACAAATCGAAATCAAAGATTCTAAAATTGTAAATATCTATCCTCATGGAACACATGAAGTAGATGTTGATTATGATAGTAAACGTATTGTTCCTGGATTCATTGACGTTCATGCACACGGTGCTTACGGATTTGATACAAATGATGCAAACGTTGAAGGATTAGAACGTTGGGTTAAAAGATTACCTGAAGAAGGTGTTACAGGAATCCTTCCAACAACAGTTACTCAAAGTGAAGAAGTTTTAACAAAAGCTGTTGCGAATGTTGCGAAAGTACATGCAACTAAACCTGAAGGTGCTGAAATCTTAGGAATTCACTTCGAAGGTCCATACTTAGATATGACTTTCAAGGGTGCACAACCTCCACAATATATCGTGGCTCCAACTGTTGAACAGTTCAAAAAATATCAAGAAGCTGCTAATGGTTTAATTAAAATCATTACCATGGCTACTGAACATGATAAAGACTTTGCATTAACTCAATATGCTTCACAAAACGGTGTTCTTGTTTCACAAGGACATACTGGAGCAAACTATGCAGAAGCTGTTATGGGTATCGCAAATGGTGCAAACTCATTCACACATGCTTGTAATGGTATGAGTGGATTACACCACCGTGATCCTAACACATTAGGTACTTTAATGAGAAGTAACACATTTGCTGAAATTATCTCTGACACTCGTCACGTACATCCAGCAGTGGTTAACATCTTATTCAAGACTAAACCTGATTCAATGATGTTAATCACGGATTCATTAACATTAAAAGGTATGCCTCAAGGTGACTACGAATTAGGTGGAAACCAAATCGTTGTTGATGAATTTGGAACAGCATACTTAAAAGGAACTGATACTATTTCAGGATCTACATTAATGGTTAATGAAGGTTTAAGAAGATTAGTTGAAGAAATGCAAGTTCCATTTGATGTTGCTTTAGCTTCCGCAACAATTAACCCTGCACGTGCTATTAACGTAGCTGATCGTAAAGGATTAATCGTTATTGGACATGATGCTGACTTAGTAGTATTAGAAGATGACTACTCAGTAGCTCAAACTTACGTATTAGGTAAAGCATTCCTATAAAACATTTAAAGGGGCTGTAACGTAATGGATGATAATTATCATTCATAAGCGTTACAGCTTTTTCGTATTATAAAGTTAAGGATAATCTTAACTTTACAAGAAGTGTATTATAATGATGAAGTAAGGTTAAGAATATATTATTCTTAGCCTTTTTCAATTGTACAATTGAAAAAGGTTTGAGGAGGTAGAACGTCGGCTTTTGGGGGTCATAGAATCCGTTAAATAAAATGTTCACCTTCCTTTTCTAATTTAAATCTGATTAGTACTAATGAAGCCTAGAGCTTGTATCAAACACGAAAATAGAATAATTAGAATTAGGAAGCCTCTGATCAATCTAGAAAGGAATGAATGTACATGAAATATCCGTGTATTGCGATTGACGTATCTAAAGAATCAAGTCATATTCAAGGGTTTTATGAACTGGACAAAGAAGCCTCTGACCCAATTAGAATAACACATGATAATCTTGGATTTAACGAACTGACTAATTTGATAGATTCAATTTATTTCCAAACATCGAAAGAGGTAATCGTAGTATTTGAAGATACTGGAGTTTATGATAAACCGCTCCAAATGTTTTTAGCGGATCATAGTATTCGTTATGCAACGATTAATCCACTCTTGTCTGCGCGGTATCGAAAACAAAGCATTCGGGCTGTTAAAACAGATAGGAAGGACTGTTCAAACATAGCGAGGGTTTATTTCAATGAAGACTTAAAGTTTAAATCAATTGAATCTGATTACTATTCTAATCTTCGTAAATTGAATCGATACTATGAAGAACATCTTGATCATCTGAGAAAATACAAGGTGAACTTTAGAGAGTCTCTGGATACGGTGTGGCCAGGATATAACGATGTTTTCGTAAATTTGTTTGCTGAACTACCTTTGTCAATAATCGAGAAATATGGCCATCCTTATAAGCTGAAGAACATCAAGAAAAAGACCTTGGTAAAGTTCATCATGAAAAACTCTACTCATCGTGAGTCGTGGTCTGAAAAGAAAGCATTAGAGATTCTTCAATATGTTAATTCAACTCAGTCGGGTTGTAAGGAAGATGATATCTTATCTTCGATAATGGTAGATAAAGTATCTACCGTAAAATTCACACTGACTAAAGTAGAAAAGTATTTAGCTGACATTATAGAACTTTCAAAAGAAGATAGTAATTTTGTGTTACTCACGAGTATTCCTGGCATAGGAGAAAATATAGCTGCTAGGTTAATTGCTGAGATTGGAGATATTTCAAGATTTGATAATGCTAATCAAGTTATTGCATATGCAGGATTGGATCCTCAAGTCTACGAATCAGGAAATTATAAAGGGAATTTCAGTATCTCTAAAAAAGGGAATAAAAGACTAAGATCGCTTCTATATTTAGCGGCTAGTTGTAGCTTAAGAGTAGGATCTAAATCAAATAGTATTAAAGATTACTACAAAAGAAAAACACAACAAGGAAAGCTCCATAAAGTTGTGTTAATCGCATGTTGTAATAAATTAATCAGAGTAATTTATTCAATGTGTAATACTGGTACATTGTACGAGTATTGATGTAATCTCATTTACAATCAAATTATAACATAAAATTTAAGTTATTTAAGTTGTTTTGATAATGTCTTCATTGATTAAATATAAAATCTTTTTCAGTCTTGACTTATATTAACTAATTTATTTACAGTGAGTGTATAAATTCTCTTGATTTAAATTCTTATCAGTCCATAAAGGCATATCAAATACTGGTTTAGAACATTATGAAAAGAACTTCAATTATAACTGTGGATAACTTTATTAGTGAATAGTTTTCTTAT
>RRZU012612053.1_pt1 | contig 21515 bp, 19 predicted proteins | sample 2165561 | NCBI WGS metagenome assembly RRZU01 (sample SAMN10456909, study PRJNA506462) | wastewater metagenome | isolation source: wastewater sludge | place: USA: Moscow, Idaho | reverse complement strand
GTCCTGAGCCAGGATCAAACTCTCCGTTTGATTCTGGTGTGCTTTCCTGCTGCTTATCTTTTAAGTTAAGCCGCAAGCCTCAGTCGCTAGCTTGTTTTGCCTCAGCCGTCTGTTTGAAAAAATCCTGCCGGGGGGCCGGACTTTTCTCTCTTTCGACCTTGAACTTCCCATTGCTGTGAAGTTCACTTTCGCTATACCTTTATACGTTTGTCATGGTTCGTGCCGGCGTAAAAAGTTTGGCTCGAAAGCCGCTCCCGTAACGCGACAGGAGGTAGTATATCATGTATATAATTAGTGTCAACGAATACACACAGTCTGGTATTTTTAAATAAGAATTCGCATTGTATTAAACTCAATACTAATTATGTAACATGTTTGTAAACGTCAATGATGTTGCTGACATATAATATCTGATATTGTTTTTCAACGGGTATTTTTAAAAAATATTTCTAATTTATTTTTTATTTTTTCTAAATGTCAGCAAATTGCGCAGTTTAACAGAGAAGATTTGACTTCTGCTGCACAGTAAGAGGCTACAGCACAAAATAGTGGGTACGCTTTTACGTAAGCGCACCCACTATTTTCTGTTTTTGATTGGTTATTCTTCTTCTGTGATGTCCAGTTTGAGGACACCCTCTTCAAGGAGTGCCTCTACGGAATCTTCAAGGCTGGTTGAGTTAAGTTCATCATCATCAGAGGGGGTCGGTTCGTCTAGCAGCCCCAATCCTTCAGCGACTTTGTGGAGTACGTCTTTGGTTATTTCGTCCATCAGTTCCGTATGTTCGGAAATGTATGAGGCGACGGACTCTTTACCTTGACCGAGGGTTTCTCCTTTGTACGCAAGCCATGAGCCTTTGCGCTTGACTACTTCTCTGTCGATCGCCATGTCGAGAACGGACATGGCCCTTGGCACACCTTTGCCGTATATAAGTGTGGCGTGTGCGGTGCGGAAGGGGGGAGCCTGTTTGTTTTTCACTACTTTGAGCCAAAGTTCGTGCCCGATGACTACTTCGCCTTGTGTAACCTGCTTACCGCGTTTGACTTCTATTCTTACGGAGCTATAAAATTTAAGCGCACGTCCTCCGGTGGTTGTTTCTGTTGGGCCTTGCCCGTAGCCGGAGCTTATTTGCGCACGGAGCTGGTTGATAAATATTACGGTTGTGTTGCTTTTGGAGATGGCAGCTGTGAGTCGCCTCAGAGCATAAGACATTAGCCTCGCATGTAGTCCCATTTGGTTACTGCCTTCACCCATTTTGCCGTCTATTTCAGCCTGAGGAGTCAATGCCGCGACAGAGTCAACAACAACCAGGTCGAAGGCACCGCTTCTTACAAGAGTGTCCAGTATGTAGAACGCTTGTTCGCCGCTGTCCGGCTGCGACATGTACAGGTTAGCTGTATCAACACCCAATGAAGCCGCTAAGCGCGGATCCAAAGCGTGTTCCGCATCTATAAAAGCAGCGTAGCCGCCGGCTTTTTGGGCCTCCGCAAGAATGTGAAGTGCTATCGTAGTTTTACCGCCGCCTTCAGGCCCGAATATTTCAACAACTCTGCCTCTGGGGACGCCGCCTATTCCCAGAGCTACGTCAAGGGGAAGTATACCGCTAGGAATGACTTCAACCGCACGCTGAACTTCGTCTCCGAGGCGCATTATGGCGCCGTCTCCGAATTTTCCTCTGATTTCGCTTAGAGCCTGTTCCAGAATATCTTCTCTGGTAACAGCCGCTTTCTTTGCCATAGGTCTACCTCCCGCAATATATGTTACAAATTGATTTCTTTTTAATTATAACAGGACGTCAGATTTTGAAAAGCCCTAATGGTGTGTACCGTGGTCCTGATGGGAGCAGTTCGCTTTTCATCAGGATTATTTGGGAAACTGTCCATGGCTCGATGTCCAGCCGATGTTCTTGGATACCGCGCATAAGCTTATCTGAGAGGACTTTGCGCGATGGATTGCGTCCTAATGTCAGATGCGGCGTGTAAGGACGTGATTCTTTGGGTATCCCGGCCCTGTTCGCGGCAAATTCTGTCTCTTTTTGTAGTGCTTTCAGGGACAAGAGGTCTCCTTCTACCGCTGTCCAGATGACAGAGGGGGTCAGCATGTCGGGGAATCCGCCGATTTTTCCGGCAGAGATCGTAATTTCTCCGATTTTTTTTATTTTCAGCAAGTTTTCAGCCAGTAAAGAGACGGTGTCAGGTTCCCGTTCTCCACAAAATTTCAAGGTAATGTGTATGGTTTTCGGCTGCACCCAACGTACTTCTGTTGATTCGCTTCTCCTAGCGCCAAGCCAAGCAGAGATTGTTTGGCGCTGTTTGTCCGGGATATTAGCACAGATGAATGTACGCAGGAGACTCCCCGTCAGAGAGGGGATGCTACCGACCATTTTGTTCCAGTTCCCCAAGTATCAGTGATAATATTTTTTTTACAGATGATTCTCTGATTGTCTGCCTAGTTCCTTTAAATGAGCTCATAGATGAGGATGTTTTATCTTTTGTGGAGAGGGCAAACCATACGGTACCGACCGGTTTTTCAGGAGTTCCACCATTGGGGCCGGCAATGCCTGTTACGCTTATGGCAATATCCGCGTCGTATATTTTTCTGGCTCCGTTTGCCATTTCTTCAGCGCACTGAGAGCTAACGGCTCCATGTTCTGCAAGTGTCGTATCCAAAACACCGAGTATTTTCATCTTCGCCTCGTTGCTGTAGGTAACAGCAGAACCGAGAAAAACTGCCGAGGAGCCTGATATTTCCGTTACAGCAGCACCTGCCATTCCCCCTGTGCATGATTCCGCAAAGGCTATTTTCATCCCTTTTTTGGATAGTGCAGAGACAAGAGCCAGCGCCAATGATCTGATATCTTCTTTCATACCGCTATTATCTGAAAAAGCCATAGATGACATCCAATCCTCCCTCAAAAAATACCCAATGTATTAGGCGCATCAAAACGTTGACCATAATACCGCCGGTAATATCGTCCGCCATTATACCAATGCCTCCGGGAAGTGCCTCCGTCTGCCTTACGGGAAAAGGCTTGGTAATATCAATGATTCTGAATAGAAACAGCCCGGCAATGGCGTAGGAGAGGTCAAAACCCCAGCATGAAATCCAGCAGCCAACAACTTCATCAATGACAACCTCAGGCGGGTCTTCTCTATCAACTGCTTTTTCGTATTTGTCTGCTGCTATGGCGCCGATTACCGCCACAAGCGCGATGAACCAAAGGGGCAGTCCGCCGCAGGCCAGCCAGATGCCGCATGCAGCTATCGAACCCAGTGTTCCGGGCATTTTGCTAAAACGTCCGATGGTTCCGAGTGTCGCGATCATTCCATACAAAGTTTTCATTTCCGCAATCAGTATCATTTAATAACCTCTTCTCCTGCCATGTCGTGCGGCATTGCCTCCGTCATTTTGACGCGGATAATATCTCCTTCTTTTAGATCCGCACAGATGTTTCTTATTTCTATAATTCCATCAACCTCCGGTGCTTCGCGGAAGCTGCGTCCTTCGGCAAAACCTTCATCGTGTGAGACTCTTTCGATCAGGACATCCATTTCTCTGCCTACAAAAAGTTGCTGCCGCTCGAAGGATATTTCTGACTGCAGAGCCATGAGGGCGGCAAGCCTTTTTTCTTTTATTTTGTCAGATACTTGATTACCCATTTCGTAGGCCAGTGTATCTTCCTCGGCAAAGAAGGTAAAAGCGCCCATTCTGTCAAACTTAGCCTTCGATACGAAGTCCATCATTTTATCAAAGTGACTTTTTTTCTCTCCGGGAAAGCCGACCATGCAGGTGGTACGGAGGGCAAAGTCCGGGTTTATGCTCCTTGCTGTTGTAAAGATGGTCAGCAATTCTTCGTCGCTGATGCCGCGGTTCATGCTTTTTAGAATGCGGGCATCACCGTGCTGTACCGGAATATCCAGGTACGGCAGTATCTGACTCCCTTTTGAAACCCTTTCCAGCAGGGTTTCCGTAACACGGCTCGGATGAAGGTAGAGTAATCTTATCCATAGATCGTGGGGCAGAGATGATTCCAATGCGTCAAGAAGCTCCATGAGTTTGGGCCGGCCATAGGTGTCCATGCCGTATACGGTAAGGTCCTGCCCCACCACGCACAGCTCTTTAGCTCCCTCAGATGCCAGTTGCTGGGCCTCCTTGACTATCGTGTCCAATGGCAGACTTCTCAGCCCGCCGCGGATGTTGGGAATGGCGCAGTATGTGCAGCGGTTATCGCAGCCCTCGCTGATTTTCAGATATCTGGTGAATTTTGTGCCAGCAGGCAGAGGAGAGCGGCAGCGTCCCGCTTGCGGTGTACCGCCTAAAGCCGCGACAACGCCCTGCCAGTCTTCGCTTTTCGCCCAAAAATCAACAGTCTCAATCTCTTTAGTGAGGTCTTCCCCATATCTGTTGACCAAGCAGCCGACGACACCGACTTTTTTTAATTTTCCTTCCAGCTTCAATTGTTCTAGATCTAAAACAGCGGAGATGTTTTCTTCCACCGCCGGACGGATAAATCCACAAGTATTGACTATGCCGCACTCCGCCTCAGCGACATCATCAACAAGCGTGTGTCCGGCACGAATCAACTCTCCCGCCAAACACTCACTGTCCACTCTGTTTTTAGCGCAGCCCAAGCTTAAAATATATATCTTCATTTATACAGCACCGGCGTATCATCGCTCACAGATTGGTTGAGCATGTAGAGACGAAGACCTCTTTCTGTTAAACCTGCCGCGATACCGAGAGACATTCTTATTCTCGCTTGGTATGGGGTAAGTTTACCTGCCGGCATAACTCCCATTTCTTCAAGTTTCATAAAACCGCCCTCGAAAGAATTGGTTACATGCACATGTCCCTGAAAGCAGCGTGAAACGATTGCGACAGGGATTCTCCTGCGTAGAATGTTGCGCAGGTGCGGAATCCATGTAGGCAAAATATTACCGGCTCCGAAACCTGCAAGCACAAAACCTTCCAAATCCTTATTCTGAGATAGAGAGGAGATAATATACTCGCCGCCGCCAATGGAAGCCCAGAGTATTTCAACTTGCGCCGGTATCTCCGGTCGTCTGGCTAAGAATTCAGGACGTCTTACATTTCTGAAAAACTTTATTTCACCGTTGAGCATTTTTCCGACAGAGCCTTTTTCAGGAGATTGGAAAGCATTGTCAGGGCTAGTCGGATCTACCATAACAACTTCGGAGGCTGCAAAAAGTTCTCCGCTGGAACATACAAGAACTCCTTTGTCCTGAGCATCAGGCGAAAGAGCCGCAAGTACGGAGCAGTGAAGATTCATAAGACCTTCTTTGACTCCGGCACGTCCCTGTACCATCAGGTTCGCGAAAATCACAGGCTGCGGATGCTGCCACAAAAGATCAGCCATATAGGACATCTCTTCCATTACTCCGCTCCCCGATACAACGATGATGCCGGAATAGTCTTGCTCCACAAGGGTTTCAAGCATATTCGACATTTCAACCATCAACTTCATCGTATAATGGCTGCTTGGCTGGCAGCTCCATTCAATGAGGTCGCATGAGCCTGCCAACTCTTCGGGTAAGTATGTCAGCAACGAATACGGGTCGGCGTTGTCATCGTCTCCGGAAAAATTGCCTGCTATTACAATTGCTAATCTTGCGGCGGGTTCCAAACGAATCCCTCCATCCAAAAATATAGGGAATTTATAAAACAATCCCATTCGTGGTGCATTTTAACGCAAAGAGGCTAAGGTTACAAACATTTATATTCTTTTTTACAATTCCCCCAAAAACAAACATCGGCAAATATACTTGATAAAAGCGCGTTGTCGTAGACTTTCACCGATTTTGAGTATATCTTATACATCATTGTATAATGAGAATGTAAGAGTATTTTTTACACAGGAGGATAATAATGGAATTAGTAGCGCAGTTTTCAGAACTTTTCGGCAGCCTAATAGACTGGCTTGTCGCAGTGGTAGGGCATATGGGCTATCCTGGAATTGTCGGGCTGATGTTTCTTGAATCATCTTTTTTCCCTTTTCCAAGCGAAGTCGTAGTTCCGCCAGCAGGTTATCTGGCATGGAAGGGCGAGATGAACCTTATCCTTGTCATCATCTCCGGCATAGTCGGCAGTATTTTAGGCGGACTTTTTAACTACTGGATTGCCGTAAAATGGGGACGCCCTATCTTTGAAAAGTATGGAAAATATTTTTTTGTTACCCACGAGTCCTTAGACAAAGCGGAGGTATTTTTTGCTAAGCACGGTCATATCAGCACATTTACCGGCAGATTGATTCCTGTTATCAGGCAGTACATATCGCTTCCCGCCGGTCTTGCAAGAATGCCGCTAGGACAATTCTGCACATATACGGCTCTGGGCTCTGGAATATGGGTCGTAATTCTGGCAATGACGGGATACTTTTTGGGAAGCAACCAAGATCTTATCCATCAGGAAATAAAAAGAATCTCACTCGTTCTCGTTGCCGGCTGTGCCGTTCTCATCGCCTTATATGTCTGGAGATGCAAAAACAAGAGAACTGAAAAGTAAAACCACTTAAAACGATGGTGATTATTTGTGTTTTATAGTATAGAAAAGAATCTGGTAAAAACAGACCGGCCTCAGCATCCCTTTGTTGGAATTATCTCCTATGAGGAGTGCGCCGATAAAGGTGTCCTGGGAGGATTTGAGAAGAAGCACATAGTAAAACCGGAAAACTTGCGTTTCTGTAAAGTCGAAGTTCACCAAGAAAAATTGTATGCATCATTCTGCATACCTAAAAAAAAGAGCGGCTCCAAAAAAATTTCTTTCTCCTACTGCATCAGCAAGGACGCGGTACTTTTTATCGACGACAGCGGCTATGTAAAGAAAACCGTTGAAGAGATGTCTGATACTTTTTCCTGGAAACAGCCTTCTATCGGCAGATTCCTTTTCAACTTTATGGAAGTCGTCATACAAGATGATTTGGAACAGCTGGAAGTTATCGAAGACCTTTTAATGAAAATGGAATCTGACGTACTCGATAACAACTTTGACAAATTCAACCAAAAAATGATGCCCACAAGGAAGGCCATACTTGCCTTCGCTCACTACTACTCTCAGCTGGCGGACACAGTGAACGGATTTGTCGAAGATGAAACAGGTATCTTCAGCAAGCAGGAACAGAAGATGTTTGAGATATTCTACAGCAGGGCCATCCGTTTGCGCAATGAAACGCAGATGCTGAGAGAGTATTCCGGACAGATAAGCGAAATTTATCAGGCACAGATCGATATTTACCAAAATAAGGTGATGAAAATATTAACCGTCGTCACCACCATCTTCCTGCCGCTATCCTTGCTCGCAGGGTGGTATGGAATGAACTTCAAAAACATGCCCGAACTCGAATGGCCCTATAGCTACCCCATTGCTGCCGCGGCCGGAGTCATTATCATCGCCGTCTCCCTCTACATATTGAAAAAGAAAAAGTTCTGGTAACAGAATACCCCGGCAAAACCCGCCGGGCTATTCTTATCGACAAGCCTATATTGGCAAATAATCGTCTAAGCGAATTTTGCTCCGCTAAGCTGTTTTTTCGAATACATTCCATTCAACTCCTACATGGCGTCCTGGGGGGTATTCTCATGCCCCTCTGTCAAACCCGCCCCACGTAACGCCGCGGCAATCTATTTTTTACGCAGCACGATGGCAATGAAGTTTAGATATTTTCCGCCTCCGGCTGATATTGCTTTGCGGTCGCCGATTGCGTATTTATTTTCTTGTTTCGGCCAGTCTGCCCAAGCCTCTTCGTTGCTTTCCATCTCGTTCGCGGACAAAGAGCACTTCAGCTCCTTTGCAAGCCCGGGGGAGCTGTTTTTTATACAGACAAATTGTTATAATAGCTGACAGTTACACTTATCATCACCTAAGCACCGTCCTTGCCTGTCATCTCTACAGTCCGCTGAACTTTTTTACTGCTAAATCGGAGGAATTATTGTTATGGAATTTAAGAAGATTACCCTTGGAGATATTCCCGCTCTGGCAAAGGTCTATGCCGATTCTTTTAATTCGGAGCCATGGAATGAGAGATGGACTGAGAAGTCAGCCGCCGCACGTTTGCGGAAGATTGCCGCCGACTGGGATTTTATCGGACTTTATGCCGTTGAGAACGGCGAAATATGCGGCATGATTCTGGGAGCGTCGATGCCTTTTTATACGGGCAAGCCTTTTGAGGTAAAGGAATTTTGCGTCAACAACTCTATGCGCGGCTGCGGAATCGGCGGCAAGCTTTATCGGAAGTTTGAGGAGATGCTTAAATCATCTGGGGTCACAGATATTTTTCTCTTTACCATTGCCGGGGATTTGACCGAGCGTTTTTATAATAAGATGGGCTTTAGCACCGACGATTTCGCGGTGCTGATGAGGAAGGTACTCGAATAAAGACGCCTTTTCTCCGCCGTAACGTAAGCACCAATTCGCCAATCACTGATTAGCGAATCTGAAAGCTAAAAATCGTTGATGCGGATTTTTAACCTGAGGGGCGAAAACGGCACACACTGTCTACTAAATTCATTTTGGCGCAACCATAAAAGACGTCAGGCGAAAGAGTAATGCTGTAAACATAATTAATTATTCTCTGCCCTCAACGCCAAACAGCACGCTGAAATCCCCGGTGTCATACAGCATTGGATTAAAGACGAGCGGAGCCTGGCAAAACTGAGCGATCATAAACATAAACAAGAAACGGCGCAGTTCATTTGGTATGAAACCGCGCCGTTTCTCGTTTTAAAGTTTTAGACCTTTATACTTCTTTTTTGCCCGCAAGAAACTCGATAAACTGCCGGGCGCTGCGACCGGAGAAACCTCCGTGCTTGAGCTCCCAGTTAATCGCACCCTTTTCAAGCTCCTCTTCAGTGACGTTAACTCCGTATTCTTGAGCCAGTGTGCGGACGATATCGAGGTATTCCGCCTGAGCGGGAGAGAAGTAGCTGACCATGAGTCCAAATCTGTCCACCAAGGACATGCGCTCCTGCATTGTTTCCGATTCGTGCATGTCATCTTGTTTGTCGTCTCTGTCACTCCAGCTTTCCTTCATGAGGTGACGGCGGTTGGAGGTGGCGTAGATGAGTACGTTGTCGGGGCGTTTTTCCAGTCCGCCCTCGATAAAGGCTTTGAGAAATTTGTATTCCACTTCAAACTGTTCAAAGGACAGGTCGTCCATGAAGAGGATGAATTTGTAGTTGCGGCTTTTGATCATGTCCACTATCTTCGCCAGGTCTTCAATCTGGTGTTTGTATATTTCCACCATACGCAGTCCTTTGTACGAATATTGATTGAGCAGAGCTTTTACCGATGAGGACTTGCCTGTGCCGCTTTCGCCGTATAGCAGAACGTTGTTTGCCGGACGGCCTTCAATGAAGGCCGCGGTATTGTCGCAGAGAATTTTTTTCTGTTCCGCATAACCGACTAAATCTCCAAAGGTTATCTCCTCTGTATGAGTGACCGGCAATATTTCCGCCTTGCCTCCATCCCATCTGAACGCCTTGTTGAGAGCAAATTTTCCCACACCATATTCTGTGTAGAATTTGAGCAGCGCACAGTGGAGCTCCTCCGCTGAAGATGCTTTTGCCATGTCATCAGCAAGGGTTTGGATTATCGCGCCGGCGTTTCTGCTAAAGACAGCCTCCTCTAAGGAGAGGGGCTCATAGTCACCGAATCTGCCAAACGCGTCCACTCCAAGCTCGTCATCAATGGCGTTGAGATCAAAGTCAAGGTAGCTGAAGATGGTTTCCAAGTCGTCCATCACAATACGTGACAGTGTCCCAGTGAGCGGTTTTCTGCGTTCTTGGGAGAGAGCAAAGGTCGTTTCGCACTCGGCAAATAGCATAGCCAGCCATGAGTTCCAGATATTGCCGCGCAGACCCGCCGTTTCAACAGCCGCCGCCATATTGGCAATGCAGTCGCAATACCATGAGGCCATCTCTGTACGGCTTTCACGGTCAAGTTCTCCGGAGTTTTTTATCAAACCGGTAATACAAGAAAAGATTTCGTCCCGTTCAAAAGCACGGAACGCCATTAGCTCCTGAGCCATTTAGGATCTATTCCTCGTCGTCGCCATCAGTGACGCCGGCTTTGATTCTCGCCTTTTTACGTTCATCGGCGTTGAGAATTGTTTTGCGGATGCGCACATTGAGAGGCGTGACTTCCACAAGCTCATCATCGCTGATCCATTCAAGCGCGGTATCAACCGTCACAGGACGCGGCACGTCAAGCACTGTAATCATGTCTTTGGTGGCGGAGCGGTGGTTGGTCTGCTGCTTACGCTTGCTGGGGTTACAGGGTATGTCCTTGCCTCTTGAGCTTTCACCGACGACCTGTCCGTTATAGACATTATCTCCCGGTTTAATAAAGAGGGTGCCTCGCTCCTGAAGATTATCAAGTGCATAGCTTGTGGCGGTGCCGCTGTCCATGCTGACAAGCGAACCGCGGCTTCTGGCGTTTATTTCGCCAACCCAGTCGCCGTAGCCGACAAATCTTGACGCGAGGATTCCAAGACCCCTGGTGTCGGTGAGAAATTCTCCTCTGTAGCCGATCAGGCCGCGTGTGGGGATTTTAAAGGAAAGGCGCAGCACTCCTGTGCCGCCGTTTTCCATGTTTTTAAGTTCGCCTTTGCGCTGGGCGAGCTTTTGGATAACGATGCCCTGATATTCTTCGGGAACGTCAACGATTACTTCTTCCATGGGTTCAAGAGTTTTGCCGTTAGCGTCGTGCTGCACAATAACTTCCGGGCGAGAAACGCAAACTTCAGATCCTTCGCGGCGGATCTCTTCTATTAGAATACCCAAGTGAAGTTCTCCACGGCCTGAGACTTTGATGCCGTCAGGGCGTCCAAGGTCGTCCATGCGCAGAGCGGGGTCGGTCTTTGTTTCACGTTCTATTCTGGCTTTAAGCTGGCGCAGGGTGATGGCATTGCCGTCCTGGCCGGCAAAGGGACTGGTATTAACGATAAAAAACATGGAAACTGTAGGTTCTTCAATTCCCAACGGGTGCAGAACCTGAGCGGAAATCTCCGGAGCGCTGATGGTATCTCCGAGGTCAATGTTTTCCGGACCTGTAAACCAAACGATGTCTCCTGCTCCGACTTCATCTGTCTCGGTGCGGTCAAGACCGTTGGTTACATATAGGTGTGTGCAGGTGGAGTTGTCAGAGGAGACAACCTCCCAATCCGTCTGCTCATAGTCTTTCCATCTTGTATGGGTGCGCACCAGTTTGTCTCCGCGGCGCAAAGTTCCTTGCAAAATTCTGCCGCAGCCGATGCGTCCGAGATATTCACTCCATGATAGTGTGCAAACCTGCATAAGGAAAGGTTTTTCCATATCCGCCTGTGGCGCGGGGACTTTATCGATAATGACTTTGAAGAGGTCGTCCATACCCGCCTTAGTGTTGTCTTCGCGTTTATTGAGGTCATCGACAAACCAGCCCTGAAGTCCTGAACCATAGAGCACGGCAAAGTCGCACTGTTCTTCTGTAGCTCCCAGCTCGATAAAGAGGTCAAAGGTTTTATCAAGGGCAAGATCCGGCTCAGCATTCGGGCGGTCCACTTTGTTGACGATAACGATTGGCTTGAGCCCTAGTTTGAGCGCCCGCATCAGCACGTAACGTGTCTGCGGCATCGGACCTTCGTTGGCGTCAACGAGCAGAAGTACGGAATCCACCATTGATAGAACTCTCTCTACTTCACCGGAAAAGTCGGCGTGCCCCGGTGTGTCAACAATGTTAATTTTGTAGCCGCCCCACTCGACAGTGCAATGTTTGGCTTTGATAGTGATGCCTCTTTCACGTTCGATGGTGCCGGCATCCATGACACGCTCTTCAACGACCTGGTTGTCCCTAAAAAGACGCGCAGCTTTAAAGATGCCGTCTATCAGGGTGGTCTTGCCGTGGTCGATATGGGCGATAATGGCGATGTTTCTGATTTTTGATGAGTCCTGCATTTTATATGTTCCCTTCATCTGCATGATTGGCCAACTAAAGCGGCGCAGATATTTTCACACAATACCATCCTCTGTAAGGTAGTGGACAAATGAGAATTATAACATTAATTGGCTAAATAAGTCAAAATATTTACGCTTATTTTACCCCAAAGTATCATTATCCCAGAAAGAGCTCCTTGTGGCAGTGAAAGCAACGCCGGCTTAAAAGATAATATTCCGCCCTCTTTGCCATAGACAAAGAACAGACGGAATATTATCTCCTATCCATAACCATCAAATCACTGTAGAAAAGCTTATTTAATTAGAAATACATCGAGATAGAAACCAGCTACATTGCATTTAGATATTTTTTTACAGAAAGAAGCATTTTTTCTATATCGCTGACTTCGACATCTCCGATATTTCCAATGCGGAAAGTGTCCGCCTGGGAAATTTTTCCCGGGTAGAGAACGTATCCCTCTTTTTTCATAAAGTCATAGAAGGATTTAAAAGAGAAATTCCCCTCTGCAGGGTAGTTAAATGAGGTAATTATCGGCGAATGAAGTTCCTCATCAAGCAGAGGCTTAAAGCCAAGCTCTTTCATACCGGTCAGAAGCCGCCTTTGGTTGTTCTTGTACCGCTCATGGCGCGCCGGTATTCCTCCCTCTTCTTCCAGCTCTTTGAGGGCTTCGTCAAAAGCCTTGACAACGTGAGTAGGCGAAGTGAACCGCCATTTACCGCCGCACTTTTCCATCGTCTCCCACTGGCAGAAAAGGTCTAAAGCAAGTGAACGAGCCGTCCCGCAGCATTTTTCCATCTCAACTTTCCTGGCGATTATAAAACCAAATCCGGGCACGCCCTGTATGCATTTATTGGCGCTGCTGACCATAAAGTCAATTTTCAATTCATCAAGAAAGAAGGGGACACCGCCAAAGCTGCTCATCGCATCAACGATAAAGACCTTGCCGTGCTTGTTGACAACGCGCGCGATATCTTCAATACCGTTAAGTATTCCAGTAGTGGTCTCACAATGTACGGCTGCTACATGAGTTATTGAGCTGTCATCTGCAAGCAGCTCATCAAGAGCCTCAGCTTGGACTTTCTCCGTCTCTTTAAACCTTATTTCTACAAAAGCTATTTTTAGTATTGCGGCTATCTCGGCAATTCTCCGTCCATATGCTCCGTTAGAAAGTATCGCCAGCTTGGAACCTTCGGGGATAACGCTTCCGATAACAGACTCAACGCAAAAAGTGCCGCTGCCCTGCATCAAAACAGCGGTATAATCATCTGCCAGCAGCTCTGAAGAGACTGCGAGCGAGACTAATTTTTTTCTTATGCTCTGAATCATCGAGTTGTATTCATCGTCCCAGGTACACCAGTCCCGCATCATCGCTCGCTTTACCCTTGCGGTAGTGGTAAGCGGCCCAGGGGTTAGCAGCAAGTATTCATTTTTGATATTATCCACGCTCAAACCTCCCACGTCAGCACCCGCTCAATCTCTCATTAACCGTTTCTATTAAGGAAGGCAGTTCGCTGATGCTGTCAATTACAAAATCTGCACCGGCTTTGTAAAAACGCCTTTCTGCCACAAGCTTTTTCAAAGCCAGAGCCTCAGTGGGCATACTCTTGATTTCTTCAGCTGAGAGCCCCAGTTCACTGCTGCCGGTAATGATGCCGATGCTCCAAACTCCGGCGTTTTTCCCTTCGCGGATGTCACTCAGTGTATCTCCAGCTTTTATCACTGCGCATGGGGGAAAGACTCCGAGATGCTCCATGTTTTTAAATATCATGTAGGGATATGGACGACCGCGGGAAACATCGTCAGGCGTAACACAGTAATCCGGAGAATAGCCTTTTTCCCCTGCGGCCGGCACGAGGATATTCATCATCTCTTTGGTATAGCCCGTGGTGGAACCTATCTTTATGCCGTATGATCTCAGCTGCAAAATGGTATCAACCACGCCCTCAATCGGCGAAGAGTAGTTCTCAATAATGTTAACCAGAGCCGGTGCAAATTTGTTATACAGCCGCAGAACATCATTCTCGTTGAAATCTCTGCCATTATTCTTTTTAAACTCTTTTGCCACATGCTCCATCTCGAGAATCTTTCTGATGTGCTCCTTTTTGGCAAGCCCCATTGGTTCTCTAGCATCGGCAGTTTGGATGTTAAGCCCCTCTTCTGCGAAGATGTCCAAAAGCACACAAAGAGGCGCAAAGCAGCCAAAGTCCACAGATGTTCCCGCCCAATCCAGTATTACCGCGGCAACTTGCTTTTTTTCACACGGCATTATTCCTCACTACCTTTCTGTTGTTAAAAAAGTATTCGTAGCCCAACTTAACGGCTACATTGATAAAAACCACAAGAATAGAGAGAGCCGACGCCGAAGCGATATCACCGGCATCTTCCATATTTACTATCGCCACAGAAGCAAGCTTGAAGTCCGCAGGATAGAGGAATACCACCGCTGAAATAGTCACCATAGAGTTAACAAAAAAGTATACGACTATCTCAAAGATAGAATCTCTGCACATTGGCACGGTAACTTTAAAAAAAGTTTTATACGACGGCACAGACATTGATTCGGAAACAGACTCAATCTCTCTGTCAAGTTTTTTCAGTGCAGAAGTAAAGGTTACAAAAGGAACTGAGTAAAAATGCACCATGTTGGCTAAGATGAGAATGAAGATAGTTCCGTAAAGACAGTTAAAGGGGTTGTTTTCCATGTTGAAAAAAAAGATAAAAGCCAGACCGATGGAAAGCCCCGGCAGAGCCAAAGGAACAATCGAGAAGAGGTAGTCTATTTGCTTCAGCAGTTTATATCCCCGGACTTTCTCTATCAGCCAGGCATTGACAAAGACAAAGGCAGTTCCCAAAACCGCACTGAGAACGGCGGTGATGATACTGTTTTTAAATGAGCTAATCCCTCCCGTTGCGGGGCTGTCCACTGTGAAATTAGCTAAAGTCAGCTCCATATTGTAGGGCCAGGCCTTTATCAGTGAAGCCATCAGCACTGTGCCGAAAAGCAGCATAATGACAAAACTGACTGCGGCACAAAATGAAGTAAGGGCCAGATCCCTTCTTTTATCGGGAATAATTCTGTAAGACATGCTTCTTGAGCTCACAGTAATATTATTTTCCGAGCTGGTAACACGTTCTGTTATAAACATCACGATAGCCGGAATCATCAAAAGGATGCCGACAACGGCGCCCATCTTAAAGTTTTGCTGTCCGATGATCTGTTTATAAATATCAGTGGCGAGAACGTTATAATTGCCGCCTACTATTTTAGGTGCGCCGAAATCAGAAAAGCATAGGGTGAAAGAGACGAGAAAAGCACTTATAATACCGAATTTTGCGCCAGGTACGGTAATGGTTCTGAAGATGCGCGCCGAGCCGGCACCCATTACCCGTGCCGCTTCATAGAGGCGGTTGTCCGAATATGACAGCGTCACATACATAATCAGTACTGCCTGAGGAAAAGTATAGATTATCTCCGAGACGATTATCCCAAAAGCCCCATATAACGGCAGTTTCAGCCCCGCCATCGTCAGCAGCCCCTTGTTGCCGATCAGATAAATTAAGGCGATGCCAAACATCATTGAGGGGGCGAAGAGCGGCAGCATCGCCGTGAAGCGAAAAAACTTTTTCAGCGGAATGTCCGTACGTGTCAGCGAATAGGCGTAGGTGAAAGAGAGCAGCGAGGTGACAGCCGCCACCAACGTTGAAACGGCAAGAGAATTCCAAAAAGAAGAGACTAGGTTGGGGGAGGAGAAGTATTCCTGAAAGTTCGCCAAGCCGACAAAGGTGCCGTCGTCAGCGGAAAAGGCTTTTCCAAAGAGGAGAGCCATCGGTAAGATGACGGCGATAAGGAGAAAGGCAAGGCTGAATATCAGCAAAGTCAATTCAGCCTTGTTGGTATTTTTAATCTTTTTCATGATACCCTTTCTAGAGAGATCAGCCTATCTTGGGGAATATCAAGGTATATTATAGAACCGCATTTGAGAAATCTAGCTTCGTTCTGCTGTGAAGGAATGTCAATCATTATGCGTCCCGCAGTTGAATCTGCTTCCACTCGGTAAAAAGCGCCTCTGAATTCTATATCACAGACATTTGCCGGAATTTTACCCTGAGAAACCGCGCAGATGCGGATGTTTTCCGGGCGTATCACGCTGTGTGAGCCAACAAAGTTAGCCGCCCCCACAAAGTCCGCGACAAAGTTGTTTACCGGGGCTTCATATATCTTAAGCGGCGTATCTATCTGCTCAACGCGCCCCTCGTTCATGACAATAAGCTTATCTGCCATCGATAGAGCTTCTTCTTGGTCGTGAGTAACCATAATCGTTGTAATGCCAAAGCGCTGCTGTATCTTACGTATCTCACGGCGCAGTTTAATGCGCACCTTGGCGTCAAGAGCTGACAGCGGCTCGTCAAGGAGCAAAAATCCCGGATTCAGCACCAGAGCCCGCGAAATAGCCACTCTTTGCTGCTGCCCGCCGGACAATTGCTGCGGATATTTCTTGCGATGTTCGCTAAGCCCCACTATTTCCAATATTTCATCTACCCGGCGTGAGATCTCATCGCAGTCTATACGTTTGCTGCGCAGCCCATAAGCAATGTTCTCCTCCACGTTCATATTGGGAAAGAGAGCATAGGACTGAAAGACAATACCGAAGTTTCCATTGGAGGGCGGTTCACAGGTAACATCGCGCCCCCCTATCTCTATAGAACCGCTTTCGACTTCCTCAAGCCCGGCTATCGCTCTTAGAAGAGTACTCTTTCCGCAACCGGAGGGACCCAAAATACAGACAAATTCTCCGCTCTTTATTTCAAAACTGACATTGTTTAGGGCTATCTGGCTATTAAATTTTTTTACAACATTTTTTACATTCAGCGTGGTCATTTTTTGCAGCCCCTGTCTACTTGTTTTCTGATTTCCCTTCGTAACGCGAAGCCCATTCTTTGAGGATTCTTTCTCTGTTGTTGGCCGACCACCTGAGGTCGTTTTTCTTAATCAGCTGTGATAGCGGGTTCTTTGCATATCCCTCGGGGATTGTTTTATTTACCATAACCGCAGTGATGGCATAGTCACCTTTAAGAGCATCTATGGCCTTGTCGGAAATGGCCCAGTCCAAAAATATTTTAGCTTCTGGCTTTATATCCGCCTTCTTAATCAGAGCGTTTGCCTCAACGTCCCAGCCGCTGCCCTCTTTCGGGAAAACTATCTCAACAGGCGCACCCTTTTTCTTCTGATTAACACCGGCATAACCGTATGAGATACCTACAGCGAACTCACCGGAAGCTGCTTTTTTCGCCGGAGCAGAACCTGAATGGGTGTAAAGAGCGATATTCTTATGCAGCTTATCGAGGTACTCAAAGCCCTTTTTCTCTCCCATCAGCTGTAATATCCCCGCAACAGCAAGGAAACCGGTGCCCGATGAATTGGGATTGCTCATGACAATTTTGCCCTTAAACTCCGGCTTTAGAAGGTCCTGATAAGATTTTATCGCCGGCAGCCCCTGGGCTTTAGCCTCCGCGCTGTTAACAACTATCGCACACTCCCAAGCGTCGATTCCTACCCATGCGGGAGGATTGTGGCTGTCTTTAAGCATTTTTTCCACTCTGTTAAGCCCCTTGGGAGCATAGGGTTCAATAAGTCCTCTGTTTTCAAGCACCAGCAGACTGGAAGCTGCTGTTCCCCACACGACGTCTGCAGGCGTCTTTGCACCTTCCGCAAGCAGCTTCGCCGTAATGATTCCAGTGGAGTCTCTGACTATCTTTACGTCAACGTCTTTGTTCTGCTCCTTAAATGACGCCAGATATTTATTGATCTGTTCGTTCTCAAGAGCAGTATAGACAATAAGCTCTTTAGCCGAGGCGGAAACGGCGGATACCATCAATACCGCAGCAATAAGCGCAAAAGCACAAAAGTTGTTTCTGATACGTAAACTCTTTACAGACAGAGAAAACATCAATAATCCCCCTTGATCTTTTTTAACGGGATTTTAATACCCCGCATGACATCTCTATTTAATCAAAAAGAGGTTAACGCTGAATTACAGCCATGTTACATTATGGTTAAAAGCCTCAGGACAGCAGACAACAATCAAAGACGCCTTTCTCTTCTTACCGACATCATCAGCTTTTGCGACAGAGTTTTTATAATAGAGAGAGAGGAAGAGGCAAAACAAAGGGACAAAAGCAACGGCACATTAAAGAATCGCCTTCCACATCGACGTTAAACGCAAAACTATACGTTATACAAAGAGCATGAGGTGCAAAGATAAAGCGCAGGTGACTTCAGCAGTTTAGGCGAAAAGCGAGCCGGCTCCGATAAGAGCCGCCTTTGAACCAAGAGCGGATATCCGCAAATCAAAAGTTTCCCTATAAGGAATTGGAAGGTAGTTTAAAACCAGAGGCAAGAGCTCTTCTCTAAGCCCCAAAGCACGGCTGATACCGCCGCTGAGGATTATCATTTCGGGGTCTGTGACCACACAAAGAGAGGCAATAGAGCGCGCCAGTGTCTCCAGAGCTTCACCCATCAAAGGTCGGATACTCTCCTCGCTGCGGCGTGTCCAAAGTTCTTTAAAATCAGCGGGCAGCATCGCCGCTGCCGCTCGTTTTTCGATCCGGTCCGCAGAAAAACTCTGCTCTAAATGCATGAAACCGCCGCAGAGGCAGAGGTTTTTTTCCGCTCCGACGGACATGTGCCCCGCCTCGCCTGCCATGCCGTGAGCACCAATGAGCAAACGCCCGCCGGAGACAACTCCTGAACCTACACCGCTTCCCAGAGTAAGCACAGTATAATCGGCGCAGCCTTGTGCGGCTCCGCCAATGCCCTCGCCCAAAGCTGCGCAGTTGGCGTCGTTTTCCATCTTAACCGAAGCACACAGTCCTTGCTTCTCAAGGTACGCCTCTAAGAGCACAGGGAGCTCCATATTGTTAATACCGTTGAAGTTTGTCAGCAATGCCACTCTCGTGCGGCTACGGTTTAGATATCCCGGTATGCCGATGCCGATAAGCAATTCTTTTTCAGGGGTAACTTCTTTTACAATATCGGCTATAGTCTGAAAAACATCAGCTGCGGTGCGGCTTGAGGGAGTGGGAACTTCAACAACTTCACCGCACAAGCCGCAAGCAAGGTCAATTTCGGCGGCCGCAGTGTTATGACCGCCAACGTCTATGCCGATAACTTTCATTTATCTAAAATGGTATCGCATGCGCAGTATCCATCACAGAGCAGAACCAACGGCGCAGTTCAAAAACATCGTCAGTATGGAAGATTAGCCCTCGGCCTGAAACACGTTCCCCTCCGGGAACGAGAGCTGCGGCATCGGTTTGAGCCGCGGTGTGAAAGGTCACTTCCATCAAATAGGGCGGCTCAATTGCCCAAACAGGTGATTTCCCCTCCGCAGCCATGTCTAAAGCCGACTTCACCGCAGACTTAATCATCACCGATGTCATGGACGGCGGCAAGGTCTTAGCGGCGATACGCCCCACACCCTCTTTGAGAGAGCAAGTAACCAAGTTCGTACCAAGAATACTGGAGGCCTCAAGGCAAAGGGCCTCATCTCCTACAGCCAACGCTACCGGCACGCCGAGTTTGCCGCAGAAGAGGGCATTCAGCCCAGTCTCTCCCATTTTTATGCCATTAAGCTTCATATCAAAAATGACTTTGGGGTCATAGGTGTGGTCCAAAACAGCTTTCTCTGTTCCAGCCATGGCGTGATATCCCATAAAGAAAGCCACATCGGCTTCGCCCACGCCATCAACCATACCTAAAATTTTCGGCGAACCGCTGATTATTTGCGTACTAGAGGGAAAAGCGGATACATCAAGGTTAATCATCGTATTATGAGAATCATTGATGGTGACTTCTTCTATCCCCCACTCAAAAGCAGCCTCCACGGCAGACAAGACGTCATGAAGCTGCATCGCCCTGCCAAAAGAGTATTCGGGACAGAGGCTGTCAACCTGACACGGAGCGACAACCCCCGTAGACCCTTCCATATCGGAGCTTATATAGAGTTTCAAAATTATTCCTCCGTTCGTGCAGCGAGCCTAAACGATGGCGAATTAGACGTTAAAGCGGATTTCTATCATATCTCCGTCTTTGACAATATATTCCTTGCCTTCCAAACGCAGACATCCGGCTTTGCGGCACTCATCAAAAGATTTGTTATGCGAAATATAATCGTCAAAAGCAACTACCTGCGCTCTGATAAAGCCTCTGGCGAGGTCGGAGTGAATTGCGCCCGCCGCGTCGACGGCGTTGTCTCCATTATGAAGCGTCCAAGCACGCACTTCATCGGGGCCGCAGGTAAAGAAGCTGATCAGCCCAAGCAATTTATAGGCCTCCTTGATCAGGCGTTCGCGTCCGGGCTCAGTGATGTTCAAACCTTCGGTAAACTCAGCCGCCTCTTCCTCTGAAAGCTCCACAATATCCATTTCCAAGCTTCCATAAAGGGTGCAAAGCTCCACGCCCTGCTCGTCGGCGCGTTTTTTTATCTCATTCCACTTGGGTATCTTAGTTTCATCAGACTGAGAGTCATCTAAATTAAGCACGATAACTTCGGGTTTTGAGGTGACAAAGGAAAAACCGCGGAGCTGACGCCACTCTTCGGGCTTCAATTCCAGGCTGCGCAGAGGTTTTTCTTCCATCAGACAGTCAAAACATTTTTCCAGCATCTCTTTTTCCGAGTTTTCCTCCGGGATTAGTTTTTTCTTCGCTCTTAGCTTTGTCAGGCGGTTCTCTATTACAGCCAAGTCTCTGAAAATCAGTTCATTCTCCAAAATGTCCCAATCGCGCAGCGGGTCAATGCTTCCTTCAGGGTGTTCCACTGAGCCATTGGCAAAGCAGCGGATTACCTGAATAAGAGCGTCGGCGTCAGCGACAAAAGAGAGAAAACCGTTGCCTAGCCCCTCGCCCTTTCCCGCCCCGCGCGAGAGTCCCGCAAGGTCAACAAATTCTATCTGCGCAGGAGTCTCTTTGCGCGGCGAATGTATCTCAACCAGAGCATCAAAACGTTTATCCGGAACAGCGACGACCGCTTTATTAGGGTCTGTCTTGCCGCCGGCGTATGGTTTTACCTCTGCCCCAGCTCTTGTAATAACATTAAAAACTGTCGATTTTCCGCTTAGAGGCAGACCGACTATTCCACAGTGCAGCATCTCTATCACTCCGTTATCTTTAGTATGCTATATGTTGTCATATTACCAGGCAGTATAAATCTACATTATTACTTAATAATAATAAGACCGCCTTCCAGCTTTTCGTCTATTTCCTCCATTTTTTTTCTGATGTCTGCAGGAATATTATCTTTGGATTCTCTCGTCCAAGTTGAAAGCGAGATACAGTCTTCCTTGACTCCCAACGATAGATCTTCTATCTGTGTTCGCGAAACATACCGTTCAATCACATTATATACAGCCAAACCGCTTCTCTTTATCACGCTGGTTAGGACAACATCTGGAAAGCGCGTCTCTTCTTCGGTATCAACACCGATAACCCAAAAATTATGGCTCCGCGCTGCATCGATAACCCCTCTGCCGGCGTTGCCGGTGACAGCGAAGATGATGTCAACTCCGTCTTCAG
>RRZU010922129.1_pt1 | contig 21519 bp, 22 predicted proteins | sample 2165561 | NCBI WGS metagenome assembly RRZU01 (sample SAMN10456909, study PRJNA506462) | wastewater metagenome | isolation source: wastewater sludge | place: USA: Moscow, Idaho | reverse complement strand
TGAAAGGTGCCGCTCGAAATCCAAAATCGGGAATAGCTCCCATCCGGCGCGTCCCAAACGGGCTGGGTCGGTGTGGGATACATTCTCGTGCGGGCTGGGATCAGCGTGGCTTCTGCTTCTTTAGCTGGATCGGCCTTGGCGGGCGCATCAGCCGACCAACATGGGCTGGTCGCGCCGATCAATCCCGCCAAAACCTGCGGCCAGAATCGCTTCCACATCATCGTCCACCTCGGGTCGACAACACAAAAACGAAGACGGCGCACTCCGTGCGCCGTCTTCAGCAGCTTCCTTCAGAACTCTAGACTACGAGCACGGAAGGGTTGGATCGCCACAAGCACGATTTAACCGACTTGTTGGCAATGCCGCGACTCGATTAAGGCCTGAAAACCAGCCCCCGCTCGTGAGCCAACTCGCTCTGCACGTTGCTGGAGGAGGAAACTTCGATCATGCTGAAGGCAAAGCCGGCACGCGAGCCTTCGGTTGTCGTCAAAGTATTTGCTTGCGTGATGGTATTACCATCCACCACCACATCGATGGCACCGTAGTAGTCCTTGATGTCAAACAAGATAAAACCCGTGTTAACGGCACTACCGACAGCCGTTACCCCGGCCCGATCCGATTCGGTGTGGCGCAAGCCATCCCGGATAACGGAGGTATGCGGCGCCTTGGGCTTTTTGGGGTCACCAGCCGGATCGACCTGCACCAAATTCAACTCGTGAGGAAGATCAGCAACGGCCGAAACTGCGCCTTCTTCGGTATTGAAGACCAGGATATTGGTCCGCTGGCGAATCTTGTCGCCGTAGCCGAGATCGGGGAACCACAGCACCATGGTGGTGGCGGTCGGGAACGTGGTGCTGGCCGGATCAGCGACGTACCGCAGGCTGAAGCGGGACGTGTTAAACCCATTGGTGATGGTGTTAGGGCTAGGCAGCAAGATACCGGCGGTGACCGGGTTGACATTGGTCACGAAGCTACCGGAGCGGGTCACTTCGTCACCGGCCAAGCCGTCGGCGCGATCAACCAGCGGGACGAGAGGAATGAACGCCTCGGTCTTCCACTCGCCCGTAATCTGATAAGCGGCGCCGTAGAGGATCAAGCCGCTGTCCCGGCGGGGGACAGCGGAGCCGCTACGGTCGTCGGCGATCACCATGTAGCCCGGAACATTTTCCGCGCTGGGGAAGCCAGGCGCCGCCGTGGTACCGTTGCCTTTGACCAGGAAGTTCCAGTCGATACGCACGAAGTCTTCGCAGGTTACGGGGATAACGCCGTCCGCAACTTCATTGCTGTCGATATCGAAGAAAAACCAGTGGAGTTGCCCGTCGGCGTTGCAATACGGGGTCCGGCTACCATCAGTATTGGACCTGTACTTGTTAGCCAACGGCGATAGAGTGCCAACGCCGACCACGGGAGGGGTCACAGTCGACAGGTCTAAAAACTGGCCGGGGTTGGCACGGTTCGGATCGCCAACAGTCACGCCGACCAGGGTGTTGGTCACCACGCCCTTGGCGTTCGCGCCCGCGAACACAAAGGGCACCAGCAACGCGTCAGCGGGGGCGCCCAAGGTGGTCGCCTGAGCGGCACCGGCGGCGCCGAGGGCCGACGCAACCGCGACCGCCACACCAAATTTCTTGAAATTCGCCATCATCTCGTAACTCCTATTAGGTTGCTTCGCACGAGCGCTTTAACAAAAAAACAGAGACTGACTACCAGTGAGAGACTACATGGGAATCCAGCCGGTGTCAACATAACAACATCATTTTGTTGTTTGCGCAACAGCTTTTATCCTTTACAACAAAAAAAAACTTGCTCTATTTATAAATAGAACAGGACCGAAATGCAAGGATTACCTTATTTTTCGCCATGGCGATAATCGAAAAGTTGCAATTTCACAACAACCTGGATTATTTTGGCTCACGAGGCGGGCACCAAGGGCGCGATTTCGCGCATCTTGCGCTTGATCTCCTCGGTCACCTGCTCGGCTTCCTGGCTGTTTTGCACCACCTTCGGCGTGATCAGGACAATGAGTTCGGTCCGGTCCAGCGCCTCGCTGGTGTTGCCGAACAAAGATCCCAGCACCGGGATCTTGTACAGGATCGGAAGCCCTCCCTGCGCTTCCGTGCGGTTATCCCGAATCAAGCCGCCCAGCACCAGCGTTTGGCCGCTCTTGACCACCACCTTGCTCGTCACGCTGCGCTGCAGGAACGCGCGCTGCTTGGTCGCCACATCGATGTTTCCCACATCGATCACCTCTTGTTTGACTTCCATGTTCACCATGCCGCCGGAATTGACGCGCGGCAACACCTCCAACAGCACGCCGGTATCCTTGTACTCGTAGGATTGGAGGTTGCCGGTGCTGGTCGAGCTGCTGATTTGGCCAAGAACCGGCTGCTGGGTACCCACGCGAATGACCGCCTGCTGATTGTCCACCACCATCACCTGCGGCGAGGATAGCACCTTGACCTTGGAATCGCTGGCCAGCGTGTTCAGCAAGGCGCGCACCAAGCCCCCGCCGTCGGTGATCGCGTAAGAAAATGACCCCGGATCTCGCCCGCCAAGAACTTTATTGATCGTCAGGTTGTCGGCATTGATGTCCAGAGAGCCCGTGCCCGTGAAATCGTTGCCGTTATTGGAGCCGACGCCATTGGTGAAGAACCATTGTAACCCATATTGCAATCTGCCGGTCAGCGTCACCTCGGCGATGGTGGCTTCGATCAGCACTTGCCGGGGAATGACATCCATCTTTTGCAGGGTGCCGATGATCCGCTCGTAGTTCTGGTTGGTGGCCCAAATCAGCAAGGCGTTGTTCTCGGTGTCGGCTACGATGCGCACTTCCTCCATCCCCGCGCTGGGTCCGCCCGACCCGACGCCACCGCCCCCACCACCACCCGAGGTTCCAGCGGCGCGTCCACCCGTGCGACCGCCGCCGGCCGAGAGAGCACCACCGGACGAGCCGGCGCCCAACGCGGATGAACCACCAGCCGAGGCGGCGCTTCCCGACGACAGGGACGATGTTCCGCCACCCAACCCCGAGCTGGAACCACCCGACAAACCGCCGCTCGTTCCCAAACCGCCGCCGCTCGACAGGCCCCCGCTCGCTCCCGACCCGCCGCCGGACAACTGCCCCGACCGCAGACCCGGCGCCAGTTCGCCGCCGCGGCCGCTGCGGCCGCCGCCACCGAGATTGAACAGGCCGTTGAGCAGTTCGGCGACATATTCGGCCCGGCTGTTTTGCACCTGATAGACGTAGAGCCGCTCGCCCCCGACGCCATCCAGGCGCTCGATCCAAACCGCCACCTCCTTCAAATACTCCGCTTGCGGTGTGACCACCAGCACGGCGTTCAGCTTGCTGAGCGGCACGAACCGGAGCAAGCCGGCGACCGGCGTCCCGGAACCCTCGCCCAGCAATTGATTCAAGTTGGTGGCCATGGCTTGGCTGTCAACATTCCGCAAACGGAACATGCCGACCGACATCCCCTTCAGCCAGTTCACGTCGAAGGTGTCGATGGTGCCCTGGACGTTGGCCAATTCTTGCGGCGTGCCGGCCAGAATCAGCAAATTGCGGGCGGTATCCGCCCGGAGAATGCCGCCCTCGGGCAGGAAAGGGGCGATGATCGCCTGCATCTCGGCGGCGCTGACATAGCGCAGCGGCACGATCCGCACGCCGTACCCGACCTTGCCGCCGCCCAGGCGCGGGACCAGGCTACCTTTTTGTACGGCACCCGCCGCCGGAATGATCCGGTAAATCCCGCCATCGCGCACCAGGACCGCGTTGCTCATCCGCAGCATGGTCTCCAGGGTCGGCAGCAGCGCTTCCTTGGCGAGCGGCCGGCTGGTCTGGACCGTCACCTCGCCCTGCACTTGCGGGTCGACCGTGTAATTCTCCTTGAGGGTTTCGAAAACCACCTTGACCACATCACGGATATCGGCTCCCTCGAAATTCAGGGTCACTTCGCCCGGTCCCGCCTGAGTTTGGGTTGGCGGCTGCGCTTTCGCCGCCGCTTTTGTATCGATGAAATTACCCGTGCCCGGCACGACCAGCGGGGGCTTGGCGGTCGGGGCGAGATCCAGGCCACCGCCGGCCGGGGCGGTGGGCGCCAGCGGTTTCGCGGTCAGGCGCGGGGTTTCGCCGGGGGGCGGGCCGCCGGCTGTCGGCATGTCGGCCGCATTCTCGTCGGATGGGGCGGTCGCGCACGCCCCGAGCAAGGTCAGCGCCAAGGCTGACGCCGGCAAGAACCAAAGTTTTCTCATGAACGGATTATCCATCGTTATTGGGGCGGCTGCGGAGGAAAAACCACTGTCTGCGGCAAATCGACCGGCTGCGGCACGACCGGCATGTTGGCCGGTGGCGCCGCATCTTGCCCCTTTCTGGCGCCCGCCTGTCCGGTCCTGGGTTTTATCGGCTTTTTCGGGCGAACCAAGGTCAGTTCCTGGACCGTTTGCCCCTGACGCAGCACGACCCGGTTGGGCAAGACCGTTTCCAGCAACCATCCCCCTACCGTCTCGCCAGGTTTGACCCGCACCGTTTTGGCGTTCGACTCTTCAGGGCGCAACAATACCGTAGTGAGCGTCGGTGTCACCATGACGCCCAGCAGCACGAACGTCTTTTCCGAGCCGGCCGGCGGTTTTTCCGGCGGTGGAGGTTCTGCGGGTATCGGCGCTTCGGGTCGGCGCGCGGTGACGAACAAGGGGCGGGCCGCTATTTCGCTGTACGCGCCCGGGGCTGGCAAATGAAACGGTTCGAGCGGCGCCAGGGCGGGCAACTCGGGCATTTTTGCGGCCCCGCCCGTCACGACGGGCGGGCGCGGCGGATGGCCGACCTGCCAAACCAAGGCGGCGGCGGCCGCTCCCGCCACCGCCAACCACAGCAGCAAGCCCACGATTCTGGCCGACACCTAGCCGCCCTCCTTGCGCAAATAGCCCGAAACCTCAAATTGCACGCTCAACTGGACCCGGGTATAGCTGGCCAGTTGGCCGCTGGGCAGGCGCGGCCGATTTTCCCGCGCGCTCACGTCGAGATTGTCCACGAACAGCAGAGGGGTCTGCGATTCGAGCTCGTACAGAATCTTCCGCAAGCTTTCCGTATCGCCTGTCATGGCCGCGCTGACTGTCACTTTCACCGCGCCCCCTTCCTCGGTCGGCGGCAAGGCCTGCGTGCTGCGCAGGGTCCCGCCCACCGCCTCGACCACCGACTTGACCCGCTGTTGCAGTTCGGCGGCGGCCAGCGAGGGAGCGGATTGGGGCAGATACTGCGTCGCCGCAGCGGGATCCTGTTGAATGCCGGCGATCGCGCGCTGGATGGGTTCGCGGCTGGCGGCCATGCGCTCCAACTGCGCCACCCGCCCCTGCTGCTGCTCCAGATGGGCCTGATAGAAACGGTACTTGGCCACCAGCACCCGATCCACCAGCAGATAAAGTGCGCTGACCGCGAGCAACAGCAGCAGCAAGGCGGCCACGCGATGGCCGAGGCTCGGAACGGGCGCGGCCACCATCACGGCTCCCCGGCAATCCGGGCGCTCAAGCTGAACCGCTCCTTGCCAAAGCGCGGGTCGATGGTGACCGGCGACATGAAACCGGCCCCGTTCAAAAATTTGGACGCTTCGACGATGCCGACGAGCGCGGACGCCTTGGCGGACTGGCCGACGATCTGCAAGTTATCCCCCTTGATCTGCATCCGCTCCAGCCAAGTGTCGTCCGGGAGAATGGCGGTCAACTCCCGCAGCAAATCCACTCTGGGCGGCAGGGTCTGTTTCTTCCGGGCCAACATCCGGGAAGTCTCCAAGGTTCGGTCGAGCTGATCGCGCAAAGCCAGGGCCTGATTGGCGGCCTGCTGGAGGCGGTTGGCCTTGCTCATCGCGCCGATCGCCAACTGGCGCTGCTGCCAGATCGGCAAGATCGCCGCCGCCGCGACCAGCAGCAGCGCGGCGACGATCACCATCGACCGCAATCGCAGCTCCCAGCGATCGCGGCGCACGCGCTGCTCGGGCGGCAACAGGTTGAGGCCGGGCCGGCCGCCGGTCACGTCGAGCGCATCCGGCTGCAAGCCCCGCTGCCGCAACTGGACCAGAATCGGGTCCACGCTGGCCCGCGGCAATGCGGTCAGCTCGACTTTCAGCCGGCGCTGTTCGGGCTGGCGCTCCAGCACGGTCGCGTCGTAATAAACCTGGCTGGCCGCGAACGGCGTCAGCCGGTCCATCTCGAACCCCGCCACCTGGCGCGGATTTTTTTCGGCGGCCAGCGGCAACGACAAGGTGCGGATCAGCGCCTGACTGGCCGGAAAACGCAACACCAACTGGCGGATTTTTTCGGTTTTGAACCGATCCGCGACGATGTTCCAGTCCAGCACCGATCGGTCGAGCCGTTCGAGTTCCCGCGTTTGGCCGGTCTCCTCGCGCATCAGCGCGCACTCGCCGTCGCCCAACGCGACCACCAGCCGCTGCGACGAGCCCGCCAGCCAGCGACGGACGGCGGCCGGCAACCACGCCAGCAAGCCATCCCGCCACCAGCGCCAGACGACGCTCCAGTCCAAGCGGGGATCGATTTTCACCGCCGGCAAGCTTAACGACACCGTTCAAACCACTCCATGAGCTCGACCCTCTTATCCGGCAAATGTTTTCAGCGCCCCTCGCGCCAAGCGAGCACCCGCAAATCCTGGCCCGAAGCCGTTCCCTGCACGTCGGTGACGGCTTTCACGATCACGGTCGTTCCGGTCTCCGTCTCCGCCGTGACCGTCATATGATAAACGTTCGTGCGACCTCCGGAAAAAAGGGCTTGGCTGCCGCTCTGCGGCAACGGCGGCGGCGGCGAGCCATCGGCGGCGGCCCGCACCCGGGCGGCGATGTAATCGGCGACAGTCCGCTCGTCCAATCCCAAGGTTCGCAATAATCCGGCGGAGGCCAGTTCCGGGTTGACGCCGACATGGTTCGAAAACACGGTGACCCCGTCGGCGATCCGCTCGTAAATGTCCTTGGTGATCCCCTCGACTTGCTGCAATTCCTCGATGCTCTCAAAACGGCCTTTCTTCGGCCGGAGCCGGCCGGCCGAACGCCGCTCGGCGCGACCGGTGCCCATCGACAAGCGCTCCTGATCCGATTCGCGCCAATCCAGGATCGCCTGCACCAGCCGATCCCGGTCGCGCCCTTCCAGGCCCACGCCCGCGAACAAGGTCTCCAGCAGTTTCGGATCGGCGTTATTCAGGTTGACCAAACCGTTGGCGTCCGTGACTTGAACGCGCAGCCGGCCGCCGCCGAACGACCACTCGCGGGGATCGCCGTTGGGCGGCCAAGTCTTGCGGCTGGCCTCGTGATCCAGTTGCCAGACCTGAGCGTACGCCACGCCGGCTTCGGCCAAGGCCCGGGCCTGCGCCCGCTCGACCGCGCTGGTGGCCAACCGGGTCTCGATTCGCATCGAGTAGGCGAAACCGCCGGCCATCACCGCCAGCAGGGTGACGATCCACAGCACGATGACCAGCACCATGCCGCGTTGCGCGACCCGGCGGCCTCGATTGCGGAAAATCGCGCTCATCGCCGGGAACCCTGGGCCAGCGGAGCCACCAAATCGGGCCAAGGCTCCCCCTGCTGGGCCAGGTTCAGGCGCACCAGCAACGGCCGCCGCTCGGTGCTCGCCCAATCGGAGCGCCAGCGCGGCGGCTCCTGATCGTTGTCCCGCTCGGGACCAAAATAGGCCCATTCCATGGCGGAAACGCCCTCCAGAAGAACCGTCTCCCGTTCCTCGCCGGCCGCCGGGTCGTCGGCCTGATAAAGCCGCCAGCGCATCCGCAATCGGCCGTCACCGGCATCGATCCGAATCCGGTACAAGCCGCCCTGCCCCAGTTGGGTCAACATCGGCGCAACGAATTCGATCCCGTTCGGCTGGCCGGCGAACACCACCACCTTTTCCTGTTGGTCGTTCGTCCGGTAAACCGTCATGGACTGTGCCAACTGCCGGCGCAGAAATTCCTGGACCAGCCGCAAGCGGTTGCTGGCTTCGGCTCGCTGTTCCCCGCTGTCCGTGCCGTTCAGGCCCAGCCGCAGCCCGCCGTACAACACCACCAAGATCAGCCCCATCAAGGTGATGGCGACCACCAGCTCCAGCAGGGTGAACCCCGCCGGCCGCCGGCCGGGGCCGCGCGCTGCCGGGGCCATCAACGCCGTCCGCCCGGCGGTTCGACCGGGGCCAGGCGCAGCGTTTCCAGGGCCACGGAACGGGTTTGCGACGAACCTTCCCAGAACACCTCGACGCCGACCCGATAGGCCCGGACTTTGGTTATTTCGGGATCGGGCATGTCATCGACGTAGGGCGTCACCGAGCTGCGCCAGGAAAAGCGGTCGTCGATCGGACCGGAATGGTTGCCCTCGCCGAGCGGGGTTTCCCGGCCGATGGCGGCCAAAATCGATTCGGCGTACAAGGTCGCCCGGCTGTAGTCGTCGGCCATGCCGGCGTTGCGCAGGCCGGTGGCGAAGGCTTGCAGCAGCACGCCCAGCGAAATGCCGAGAATGGCGAAGGCCACCAGCACTTCGAGCAGCGAAAAACCGGCTTGGCGGGAAGATCCGTTCACGGCTGCGCGTCCTGCTCGACGATGGCGATGCCGCCGGTCAGCCAATCCACGTTCACCCGGTAAGCCAGCTTCGGGCCGCTGACGGTGATGGCGCCGCCGGTGGAGCTACCGTCGGGAAAGAAGCGGACATTGCCGGTCGTCTGATCGAGCAATTCCGACTGGGCGGCGTAAAGATGCAGCGCCACGCTGTCCGGCAAGGCGATTTCGCGCGGGTCGCCCGTCACCGCGAACCGGTGTTGCGCCAGATCGAGGGTCAAAACCGCTTCCCGCTGGCCGGTGACGGCCTGATTGCGCGCGAGGCGCAAGCCGGCGGCCAGTTGCCGGGCCGCCGCACGCAGTTCGGTGGCGCCGCTCATGCCGGACAGCAGCGGCGGCACCAAGGCGACCAGCACCACGGCGAGCACCAGCACCACCAAGAGTTCCAGCAGCGTAAAACCCCGCTGCCCGGCTCGCTCCCGTCCCACCCGCTTGACCCGGGGCCTTACTGCCAGCTCACCACGTCCTGACTTTCGCCGTCGCCGCCCTCGGCGTTGTCGGCCCCCAGCGAGTACAGATCGAACGCGCCCCCGCTGCGCTGGCCGGGCGCGCGATACTGGTAGTCGTTGCCCCAAGGGTCCTTGGGGATGAGACTCTTGCGCAGATAGGGACCGTTCCAGCGGCTCGTCCCCCCCGGCGCGGCGATCAGCGCGTTCAGGCCCTCCGCACTGCTGGGATAGCGCCCCATGTCGAGACGGAAGGCGTCGAGCGCGGTGCTGAAATCCTCGATTTGCAGCTTGGCGGTTTTGGTGTTGGCGCCGCCAAGATACTTCATCACCTGCGGCCCGACCAAGCCGGCCAGCAAGCCGAGAATGACCAGCACCACCAACAGCTCGATCAAGGTAAAACCGCGCGAGCGGCGAAATCGGTCTTGATGTCTCATCGATTACAGTCCCAAAGTCATCGGAGCCGGGCTGGCGAGAGGCGTCCCGGCCACGCACGGATCAGAAGGCCAACTCGTTCAAACTGAGGATCGCCACCAGGATGGACATGATGATGCCGGCGATGATCACGCCGAGCCCCAATATCAGCGCCGGCTCCAGCAAGGTCAACAGGCGCTTGACGGCGGTTTGCACTTCCCCGTCGTAGGTGTCGGCCACCTGGATCAGCATCTCCTGCAACTGGCCGGTTTCCTCGCCGACCCGGATCATCTGCACCGCCAGCTTGGGGAAAATGCCGGTCTCCAGCAACGGCTCGCCCAACCCCCGGCCGGTCTTGGCGTGCTCGGCCACCTCGCCCAACGCTACCGCCAGAACCTGATTGCTCAGGGTCTCGCGGACGATGGCCAGCGCGTTCAACAGCGACACCCCGTTGCCGAGCAAGGTTCCCAGGGTCCGCGACAAGCGGGCGGTTTCCACCTTGGCGATCAGGTCGCCGAACAGCGGCAAGCGCAGCACCCAGCGATCCCAGCGGGCGCGGCTCTCCGGCTGGCGCAACCGCCGGCGCACCGTCGCCGCGATCAGCCCGATCACGATCAGGCCGGCCCACCAGTAGTGCCGAAACCCGTCGCCGACCGCGATCACGATCTGGGTGGCCAGCGGCAAGGCTTTGCCGGCGTCGGCGAACAGCCGCTGGAACTGCGGCACCACGAAGGTCAGCAGGATGATGACCGACAGCGCCGACACCGTCAGCAGGATGATCGGATAGATCAGTGCCGAGGTCACGGTTTCCCGCAGGGCTTGCGACCGCTCCAGAAATTCGTTGAGCCGTTTCAGCACGGTTTCCAGCGCCCCGCCCGCCTCGCCGGCCCGGATCATGTTCAGGTAAAAGCGCGAAAACGCGCCCTGCGCTTCCAGGGCGTCGGCCAGGGTCGAGCCGCCGCGCACCTTTTCCTGCACGCGCTCCAGCAGGGCCTTGCTCCGCTCGTCCTCGGCGACGCCGATCAGGACCGTCAACGCCCGATCCAGCGGCATTCCGGCGCCCAACAGGCTGGCCAACTGTTGGGTGAACAAACCGACAGTCTTGCGGGATAATGCCCGGCGTTTGCTGAACAGCGGCTGACCGAGCCCGCCGCGCAGCAACCCGCCCTTGGCTTCGTTGACGAACAGCGGCAACAGGCCCCGGTCGCGCAGTTGCTCGACCGCCACCTCCGCCGACGCGGCCTCCAACTCATCGCGCAGCACTTCGCCGGCGGCGTCCACGGCCTCGTAGCGGTAGCGGGGCACCTTACGCCTCCTGCTCCTGCTGCGTGGTCACTCGCAGCACTTCCTCGATGGTGGTCAGGCCGGCGACCGCCTTGCGCAGCCCGTCTTCGTACATGGTGTCCATGCCCTCTTTCTGGGCGGTGTCTTGCAAATCGCCGGCGTCGGCGTGCTTGAGCACCAAGCGGCGCAGCGGATCGCTCATCACCAGGAATTCCATGATGGCCGCCCGACCCCGGTAGCCGGTGCCGCCGCAATGCTCGCAGCCGACCGGTTTAAATAAGGTGATGTCGCGAGTGTCGGCGAAGCGATGCAGCCGCATTTCCTCGACCAGCTCCGGCAGCGCCGGATACGGCTGGCGGCAGCGGGTGCAGAGCAGCCGCACCAAGCGTTGAGCGAGGATACCGTTGATGGTCGAGGTCAACAGATAATCCTCCACCCCCATATCGAGCAGGCGGGTGACGCTGCCGGCGGCGTCGTTGGTGTGCAGGGTGGACAAAACCAGATGGCCGGTCAGCGCGGACTGCACGGCGATGCCGGCGGTTTCCAGATCGCGCATCTCGCCGATCATGATCACGTCGGGGTCCTGGCGGACGATGGCGCGCAGCGCGTTGGCGAAGGTCAGGTTGATCTGCGGCTTGACCTGGATCTGGTTGACGCCCTCCAACTGGTATTCCACCGGGTCCTCGACGGTCAGAATCTTCCGTTCCGGGGTGTTGATGGTTTGCAGCGCGGTGTACAGGGTGGTGGTCTTGCCGCTGCCGGTGGGGCCGGTCACCAGGATGATGCCGTGCGGCATGTGCAAAATTTCCAGGAAGCGGCCGAGCGTGCGCGGACTGAAGCCCAACGTCTCGAAATCCAGCACCACGCTGGCTTTATCGAGGATGCGCATGACCACGCTCTCGCCCCACAGGGTCGGCACCGTGGACACGCGCAAATCGATCTCCTTGCCCTGCGCCCGCAACTGAATCCGGCCGTCCTGCGGCAAGCGCCGCTCGGCGATATTCAGCTTGGCCATGATCTTGATGCGGGAGATCACCGCCGCCGACAGGCGCGAGGGCGGCGATTCCACCTCGCGCAACACTCCGTCCACCCGGTAGCGGACCTTGAGCCGGTTCTCGAACGGTTCGATGTGAATGTCGGACGCCCGCGATTCCACCGCCCGGGCGATCATCAAGTTGACCAAGCGGATGACCGGCGCCTCGCTGGCCAAATCCTTGAGGTGCTGGATCTGCTCCTCGTCGGTCAGATCGTCGGCCAAGCCGATGGAATCGACGATCTGGCCCATCGCCGAGCGGCCGCTGCCGTACAGCCGCTCGAAAGCGATTTCCAGTTCGGTGGGAATCGCCACTCGCGGCAAAATGGATTTGCCGGTGGCGAGCCGCAGCGCGGACAGGACGTAATCGTCGGTGGGATTGGCCATCGCGACCGTCAAGCCCCGCTCGTCCTCGAACAGCGGGATCACTCGCGATTCCTTCAGAAACCGCGCCGAAATCCCGCCGTTGGTGACCGGCATCTCGGGATAGTCGGCCGGCTTGATCAGCGGCAAATCCAAGCGTGCGGCCACCGCTTCGGCCAAATCGCGCTCCGACACCAAGCCCAGCTTGACCAGCAAGGTATCCAGGTTCTCGCCGGTGCTCTCCCGCACGCGCCGGGCGCGTTGCAGGTCGGCGTCGGCCAGCTTCTGGTGCTCGACCAGCAATTCGCCGAGATCAACGGCCATGGAGGGCAAACAACAGGGTGGCCAAGCCTTCGCGCCACGAAGCCGGGTGGATGCCGAAACGGGCGGTCAACCGGGCGCAGTCCAGCACCGAATTGGCCGGGCGGGCGGCGGGCGTGGGATAGTCGGCGGTGGTAATCGGGGTCACGGTGCGGACCTTCAACTTATCGTCCAGCCTTGCCCGTTCGACGATGGCGCTGGCGAAACCGTGCCAAGTGGTGGCCGGCTCGCCGCAATAATGGTAAACGCCCCAAGCGTTGTCGGCGCCGATCTGGCCGATACGACCCGCCAGTTCTAGCAGGACATCGGCGATATCGCCGGCGTAGGTGGGGCAGCCGCGCTGGTCGGCGACCACCCGCAGCTCCTCGCGCTCCCGCGCCAGCCGCAGGATGGTCTTGACGAAGTTGTGGCCTTCGACGCCGAACACCCAGCTCACCCGCAAGATCAGATGGCGGGGCAGCAACCGCCGCACCGCTTCATCGCCTTCCCATTTGCTTTGGCCGTACACGCCCAGCGGCGCGGCCGGATCGTCCTCGGTGTAGGGGCCGGTCTTGGTCCCGTCGAACACGTAATCGGTGGAAATGTGCAACAGCGGGATACCGAGCCGGGCGCAAGCGGCGGCCAGATGGGCGGGGCCATCGCGGTTGACAGCGAAGGCCGATTCCGGCTCCTGTTCGGCCCGGTCCACGGCGGTGTAGGCCGCCGCGTTGATGACCGCATTCGCGCCACTCGTCGTCAGCGCCCGATCCACGGCGGCGGCATCGGTGATGTCCAGCTCGGCCACGTCCCAGGCCAGCACCTCGTGACCGAACATGGGCGCACGGCGACTCAGCTCCCAACCGACCTGACCCTTGGCGCCGATGATCGCGAGTCGCACGGTTCAGCCCTCGCTCAAAGCGCCCCTCTCCCGAGGGAGAGAGGTCGGGGGTGAGAAATCATCCGCGAAAACCGGTAGCTTTTCGGGAAGCTGCTCGGCCAGTCGCGGATTTTCCCGATCCTTGGCCGACAGCGACACTTCCCGCAGCGGCCATTCGATGCCGATAGCCGGGTCGTCCCAGGCGATGCCGCACTCCGACGGCGGATGATAGTAGTCGGTGCATTTATAAAAGAAGTCCGCTTCCTCCGACAGCACGCAAAACCCGTGAGCGAATCCCGGCGAAAGGTACAACTGGCGATGATCCGCATCGTCCAGCACGCAGCCGTACCAGCGGCCGAAGGTCGGCGAGCCGCGCCGGACATCGACCGCCACGTCGAACACCGCGCCGCGCGTCACCCAGACCAGCTTGCCCTGGGGCTGGACCATCTGATAATGCAAACCGCGCAGCACGCCGCGCCGCGACCGGGAATGGTTGTCCTGGACGAAACGCTCCGGCATCCCGGCTTCGCGGTAGCGCGCCGCCTGCCAGGTCTCCATGAAAAAGCCGCGCGCATCGCCGAACACCTTCGGCTCCAGCAGCAGCAAGCCGGGCAATTCCGTCGCGATCACTTTCATGGGGCGATTCTCCGCTCCAGCAACTCCATCAAATATTGGCCGTAACCGCTTTTGGCCAGCGGTTCCGCCAGCCGCGCCAGTTGGCCGTCGTCGATGAAGCCCATCCGCCAAGCCACTTCCTCGGGGCAGGCGACTTTCAAGCCCTGCCGCTGCTCCACCACCTGCACGAAATGAGCGGCGGCCAGCAAGGACTCGTGCGTGCCGGTATCCAGCCAAGCGTAGCCGCGCCCCAGCAGCTCGACGTTCAGTTCGCCGCGCTCCAGATAAACCCGGTTGACGTCGGTGATTTCCAGCTCGCCGCGCGCCGAGGGCCGGATGTTCTTGGCGACGTTCACCACCTCGTTGTCGTAAAAGTACAGCCCGGTCACGGCGTAGTGGGATTTCGGCGCTTTCGGTTTTTCCTCGATGTCCTTCGCCCGGCCCTGGTCGTCGAAGCTGACCACGCCGTAGCGTTCCGGGTCGCGCACGTAATAGCCGAACACCGTGGCGCCGCGCTCGCGGGCGGCGGCCCGGCGCAGCACGGCCGACAGCCCTTGACCGTAATATATGTTATCGCCGAGGATCAGGCAGGCCGGGTCGGCGCCGATGAACGCCTCGCCGATCAGAAACGCCTGCGCCAATCCGTCCGGGCTGGGTTGGGCCGCGTATCGGAAGCTGACGCCCCACCGTGCACCGTCGCCCAGCAAGGTCTGATAAGCCTCCTGGTCGCGCGGCGTGGTGATGATCAGGATGTCCCGAATGGCCGCCAGCATCAGCGTGGCGACCGGGTAGTAGATCATCGGCTTGTCGTAGACCGGCATGAGCTGTTTGCTGACCGAAACGGTCAGCGGGTGCAGCCGGGTGCCGGAGCCGCCGGCGAGAATGATGCCCTTGTAGGCCATGGGTGTCCTGTGCCGTCGAGGCGATGGGTTCGGCGAGCCGATGGATCGCTTTATTCGACCGTGACCGACTTGGCTAGATTGCGCGGCTGATCCACGTCGGTGCCCGTGAGGATGGCGACGTGATAGGCCAGCAATTGCAGCGGTACGGTGAACACGATGGGCGCGATGGATTCCGGGACCGCGCCCAGCGACAGGACATGGGTGCTGACACCGCTGAGATGGGTATCGATCTCGCTGTCGGCGAACAGGAACAGCTCGCCGCCGCGCGCCCGCACCTCCTGAAGATTGGACAGCACCTTCTCCAGCAAACCGTCTTTGGGCAGCACGCAGACCACCGGCATATCGGCGTCCACCAGCGCCAGCGGCCCGTGCTTGAGTTCGCCGGCCGGATACGCCTCGGCGTGGATGTAGGAAATTTCCTTGAGCTTGAGCGCCCCTTCCATGGCGATCGGATACTGTGGGCCGCGCCCCAAAAACAGGGCGTGATGCTTCTCGGCGAAGGATTCGGCCAGCTTTTCGATGGCGCTGTTCAGGGCCAGCGCCCCTTCCAGCGCGCGGGGCAGCAGTTCCAGATCCCGCACCAGCACGGCTTCGTCGCTTTCGTTCAAGCCGCGCCGCCGGCCCAGCATCAGCGCCAGCAAGCGCAAGGCCACCAGTTGGGTGGTGAACGCCTTAGTGGACGCCACGCCGATTTCCCGGCCGGCGCGGGTCAACAGCGCCAAGGCCGATTCGCGCACCAGCGAGCTTTCGGCGACGTTGCAGATGGTCAGAGTGGACAGATAGCCGCGCTCCTTGGCCGCGCGCAACGCCGCCAGGGTATCGGCGGTTTCCCCCGATTGCGAGATGCTGACGAACAGCGTGCCGGGCGGGGTCACCCCGTGGCGATAGCGATACTCGCTGGCCACTTCGACCGTGCAGGGCACGCCCAGATTTTCCAGCCAATAGCGGGCGACCAGACCGGCATGGTAGCTGGTGCCGCAGGCGACGATGTGCACGCCCCGCGCTTGCTCGAACAGCGGACCCGCTTCCGGCCCGAAGCTGTCTTCCAGCAAGCGGCCCTGATGGATGCGGCCTTCCAGGGTCTCGGCGACCACCGCCGGCTGCTCGAAGATTTCCTTCAGCATGAAATGGCGATAGCCGCCCTTGCCCGCCGCGCCGCCCATCTGGCCGGAATAGGACAGCGGCCGTTCCACCGCCCGCCCGTCCCGGTCGTAAATGGCGAAACGCTCCCGCTGGACCTCGGCGACATCGCCTTCTTCCAGAAAGATGAAGCTTTGCGTCACCGGCGCCAGCGCGAACACGTCCGAGGCGATGAAATGCTCCTCGATGCCGATGCCCAGCACCAGCGGGCTGCCGGCGCGGGCCGCGATCAGCCGTTCCGGGTCTTCGCGGCAGATCACGCCCAGGCTGTAGGCGCCGGTCAACTGGGCGACGCTCTGGCGCACCGCCGCCAGCAAATCGCCGCCGTTCTCCCGCAGGTGCTGGTCGATCAGATGGGCGACCACCTCGGTGTCGGTGTCGGATGCGAACTGGTAGCCGGCGGCGATCAGTTTGGCCTTGAGTTCCTGGTAGTTCTCGATGATGCCGTTGTGGACCACCGCCACCGAATCGCGGCTGACATGCGGATGGGCGTTGCGCTCGGAGGGTTCGCCGTGGGTGGCCCAGCGGGTGTGGGCGAGGCCGAGCGGCCCGCGCACCGGCTCCTGCCGCAAGCGGTCCGCCAAAGCCTGGACCTTGCCGACCGTGCGCACCCAGTGCAAGCGGTCGTCGCGGCCGTCCAGGGTGACGACGCCGGCCGAGTCGTAGCCACGGTATTCCAGCCGCCGCAACCCTTCGAGCAGGATGGGCGTGACGTTGCGTTCGGCGATAGCCCCCACGATTCCACACATAATCGATTACCAACCCGTCAGTTCAGGATAAGGATGTCCGAGCAATCCGAAACTCAGATTAACGGCATATCCGTCGGGCGACAAGCCATTCCCTCTCCGACAGCTCCGCCGGCCGGGGGAAAAGGAGCGCATTCCGAGCAGCCAATTCAATGTTCCTGAACGAGTTTTCTGGTATGGCGCGCGATGACCAGCTCTTCGTTGGTGGGCAGCACCCAGACCGTCACCCGGCTGGCGGGCGCGCTGATCCGGCTGCGATGCTCGGCGTTGGCGGCGGCATCCAGCTCGATGCCCAGCCAGGCCGAAAGGGCGCAGACCTGTTCGCGCACCGCCGCCGCGTGCTCGCCGATGCCGCCGGTGAACACCAGCGCGTCCAACCCGCCCAGCGCCGCCGCCAGCGAGCCGAGTTCGCGGGCGATCCGATAGGTGAAGTAATCCACCGCCAGCTTGGCGTTGGGGTCGGCGCTGGCCAGCAGTTCGCGCATGTCGTTGCTGATGCCCGACAATCCCAGCAGGCCGGACTGCTTGTAGAGCAGGTTGGTCAAATCCCGAGCGCCCATGCCGTGCCGCTCGATCATATAGAGCAGCACGCCGGGGTCGAGCGAACCGCTGCGGGTGCCCATCGGCAATCCTTCCACGGCGGTGAAACCCATGGTGCTGGCCACGCTCTGGCCGTCGCGCATGGCGCACATGCTGGCGCCGTTGCCGAGATGGGCGACCGCCACCCGGCCCGTGGCCGATGTGCCCGAGGTTTCCGCCAAGGCTCCAGCGATGTATTCGTAGGACAGGCCGTGAAAACCGTAGCGCTGCACGCCTTCCTGACGATAGACCAGCGGCAAGGCGAACAAGCGCGCCAATGCCGGCTGGCCGTGATGGAAGGCGGTGTCGAAACAGCCGATCTGCGGCAGATCCGGCCGCACGGCGGTCAGGGCGCGGATGCCGGCCAGATTGTGCGGCTGGTGCAGGGGTGCCAGCGGCACGAAGGTTTCCAGTCGCGCCATGATCTCCGGGGTCAGCCGTTGCGGGTCGCTGAACTCCTTGCCGCCGTGCACCACCCGATGCCCCGCCGCGATCACTTCGGGCAGGCCGGGCACCGTGCCGAGCCAGCTCAGCAGATCGCGCAATGCCGCCCGGTGATCGTAAACCTCGTCGCCCGCCGCCGACGGCCGCGTGTCGTTGGCCCGCCGGCGAAAGTCCGGTCCCTGCTTCCGGTATTTGCCGGACGGCGGGGTCGGGCGAACGTCGGTCAACACCCGCCCGTCGCGGTCGAACGCCTTGAAATGAGGGTTGTCCTCGCCGATGTTCTCCTGCAAGCCCCGGCAGACCAACGCCAGATCGCCGCCGTCCGCCGGCAGGGCGAACACCGAGAACTTGATGCTGGACGAGCCGGCGTTGATCACCAGCAAACCTTGCGACATCGCACGCTCCTCATTGCTCAGAACTGGCGGAATTGGCGAGCCCTGACCGCGCTCGCGGCTTGGTCGGACACCGGGCGGTCAACCGTCGGCGACCGGGGCGGACTGGTCGAGCCGGTGGGCGTTCGCCCGCAGATACGCCTGGAATCGTTCGCCCAGCTCGGGATGGCGCGCGCCATATTCCACGGTCGCGATCAGATAGCCCAGCTTGCTGCCGCAGTCGTGGCGCCGGCCCGAGAATTCGTAGGCCAGCACCTGCTCCTCGCCCAGCAGGGCGGCGATGCCGTCGGTGAGCTGGATTTCGTTGCCCGCTCCGCGCGGGATGGTTTGCAGCAAATCGAAGATGCGGGGGGTCAGGATGTAGCGGCCCACCACCGCCAGATTGGAGGGGGCATTTTCCGGTTTCGGCTTTTCGACGATGCCATCGACATTGCTGATCCGAGTGGCGAACGGCAGCGGATGGACGATGCCGTATTTGTGGGTCTCTTCCTTGGGAACCCGCTCCACGCCCAGGATCGAGCACTGGTATTTGTTGAAATGGCGGGTCATCTGGCTGAGCGCACCGCCTTCCTGCGCGTCTTCCTCGATCAGGTCGTCGGCCAGGATCACCGCGAACGGTTCGTCGCCCACCACCGGCCGGGCGCACAGCACCGCGTGGCCCAGGCCCAGCGCTTCGGCTTGGCGAACGTAGACGCATTCGACGCGGGGCGGAACGATACTGCGCACGATTTGCAGCAGATCGGTCTTGCCGCGCGTCTCCAGTTCGACTTCCAGCTCGTAAGCTTTGTCGAAATGATCGGCGATAGCGTTCTTGGTGCGGCCGATGATGAAGACCAAGGTATCCACGCCGGCCGCCACCGCTTCCTCGACCCCGTACTGGATCAAGGGCTTGTCCACGATGGGCAGCATTTCCTTGGGGCTGGCCTTGGTCGCCGGCAGGAATCGGGTTCCGAGGCCGGCCACGGGGAATACCGCTTTGCGCACTTGCCGTTTCACTCTTGCATACTCCCTATTGATGGGCATCATTTTTAGATCGCGAATGAGTGGCATTGTCCGGCATCGCGCCCGGTCGGACAAGCGGAAACCCCCATCGGAGCGGGGTTTGATCGGAACGCGAGCCTGTCTTGTCCGCTGACCGAGGAGAAATAGTGGACGCACCGCGCCGCACGCTCTATAAAAATGACGCAAATCTACCACGCTCGCGAGGGCCGAAAACGATGCTGGACACGCTCACCCTGGATCGCTGGCGCGAATGCCTGGGGCAGGATTTTCACGTTGATCTCGGTCAAGGGGCCGGGTTCGATCTCAAGCTCACCGCCGTCAATGCGCTGGGCGCGGAAAGCGGTTACCGGCGGCAACCCTATTCGCTATTGTTCGCGGGTCCGCTGACGCCTCTGCTGCCGCAAGCCACTTACCCGTTGCGGAACGAGTCGATGGGCGAGTTGGGGATCTTTCTGGTGCCGATCGGCCCACAGGGCCAAGCGATGCGCTACGAGGCGATTTTTACTTGAGCGCGCCGGCTGGCCGGTCGGGCGGCGGGTTCAAGGCGAGCAGGAGATAAACGCCGGTCTCGCCGACCGGCTCGAACCCCAGGCGCCGATACAGCCGCAGCGCAGGGTTGTAGCGTTCGACATGGATGGTCAGGCGCCGGCTCGTGGCGGCGGCTTCTGCCAGCAGATCGCGCAACAGGCCGCCGCCGATGCCCCGATCGCGAAACGCGGGCAGCAGCGCGATGTCCATGATGCGGATCTCCTCTTTCCAGCGCGCGACGTACAGCCGACCGACCGGCTCGCTATCCAGCAGGATGAGATCGAACCGGGCTCCCTGATAGTGGGTTTGGTAATGGTGGTGCTGCGCCTCGAACTGCTGGGCGAGAAAAGCTTGCTTTTGCGCCTCGTCCCAGTCGGTGAGGGCGAGTTCTTCCGCGCGGGTGCTGGCGTAGACGCGCAAGAGAAAATCGCGATCCTCGGCGCGCACCGCCCGCAAAACTGGCGTCGGAACCGGCATTACGGTAACAACAGGTTGAAATCAGCCCGGTAATACCGGCCTTCGGCATCGGCGGTTCCCGTCGGCCCGATCAGCAACTGAAACTCGCCGGAGGCGGGGTGCTGGAACTGGTACACTCCAGCGGAGAGAGGCTCTTCGACGGGACCGCTAAAGCGCGCCGCGAACTGCTCGGCGCTCTTGTCGCGACGAAGGCCCTCCACCGCGACCAGCTTGAGGTTGACGACGCTGCGCAAGCCCTTGCCGCCGTAGACGTAGAACGTCTCGCCGACATGGGCCTTCAAGCTGTCGTGGCTGAACGTTTCGCCGAGCGGCGGCAAAGACTTGAGGCCGGGTGACGGCATTGCGGGCGCCGGACGAGCGGCCATCCCGACCGGACTCCAGCCACCGAGAGCCACCACAAAACAAGATATTGTATTTTTTATGAAATTTCGTCTGTTCACCGAAGTTTTCCGAGCGGGATTGATCTAGCCGCGAGGCGGGAACACGCCCTGCAACGCGATGCAGAAGTAGAAAGTCAGGTAGGGCTGCATGTTGTTGTGTGGTTGGTCGCCGCCGGCGGAGGGCAACGCTTGGTTAGACAAAGGTACTAGAGCGCCTGGAGCAGCGTAGAGGAATCCTCCTGTGGATCTCGCCAGCGTCTCGGTCGGACCGGGAATGCGATCCTCGCCTACATCGTTGAAGGCGCCCAGCGCGTGGCTATGGGACGGGATTTCGCTTTCGAGGAGCGTAACCGTTTCGCTGCCGCCGGTCTCCCCCAAATCGTGCAACGATAGCCCAGGCCCTTGTCCGGGGTGCATCGGCGCCCGCCCCTGCAAATTGGGCAACGCGAAATTGCTCTTGCCGTTTCCGCCGTAGGTCGTTCCTAGCAGCGAAAACAGCGCGGTATTTTGCGACAGGGGTAACAATTGCCCGTCGCACCATGCCCAGCCCCTGGGAGCAAAGTTGAAGGGAAAAATCCGGATTTCTGCGACAAAAGGATCGGCCATCTTTATTCATCCTTCTAGGTGGGCGACGGAAAGATTCCGAACAGGGAAATGATGAAGTTGATGCAGAGATAAGGCTGGAAATTGGTGTGCGGTTGGCTACCACCTACCGCAGTAATGGATTGTGGCGACAGATTGAGGCCGGGCGTGGCGGCGAAGAAAGGCGTGGCTGTCAACGGCGCCCCCAGCAAGTTCCCCGCCGCATTGATCGTGTTCGTGGAATCGCTGGAAGCGAGCAATGGATGGCTGTGGGCGGGGATTTGGCTGACCGTCAGGGTAATTTCTTCCGCGCCCCCCGTTTCGGCCAAGATAAAGCCGTTGCCCTGGTGAAGCGGTAATCGGCCCCGCAGATCGGGCAATGCAAACGTCGATTGTCCATCGCCGCCGTAGGTCGTGCCGATCAG
>RRZU010042630.1_pt1 | contig 21519 bp, 17 predicted proteins | sample 2165561 | NCBI WGS metagenome assembly RRZU01 (sample SAMN10456909, study PRJNA506462) | wastewater metagenome | isolation source: wastewater sludge | place: USA: Moscow, Idaho | reverse complement strand
ATTTTTTCTATTGCTTCCGGCTGATCTCCGGTAGGCTTAAAGTCCGAATGTATCTTAAAATCCATTATAATCACCCAATTTTTTTATATCTCTTATTATATCATAAACTGTGTATATTATGAAGATTGCTTTTAATATTATGATCTCCTTTTTCTTATTTTATTATATGTATCTTACAAAATAAGGAAAATATAATTTTTTTCCTTTTATGTTACATCTGTTAGAATTTTATACTTCTTTATTTGTTCTCTGTCTCCCGGAGTATTCCCGTATGAACCTCAATAAAGTTAATATTGCCATTACTCATAGAACTATTAAAATTGTCAAAACCATACACTTTTTTTATATAAAATCTCTTTATTTTCTATTTGTATTACATTTCCCCATATTTTCCAGAAAAAAATATTCTGTATTCTAAAAGTTATTTTGCTCTTTAATCATTAAATTTAAAAAAAGTATCCTCTCTAAATATACACTTATCAAGTATAATATAACTATTAATTTTCATATAATTTATAATTTTTTATAAATTGTACAGAAATATATTTCACTTTCTTACTTTAATATCTTACCATTTATTAAAAACAATATTTTAAAAAAATATTCTTTTTATCATTAAGCCTGTTCAAAGTGATTTAATTGACAATATAAAAAATAATATAATCATCTTTATTTTCCATAATTACATTTTCTTTTACAAATATAAAAATGCCTTTTATACGTACTTTACAAAAGTAAAAATCAGGGTATACATTAGTATTTAGTAATACAATATAAAATATTTGGAGGTTATATTAAGATGAAGAAGTTTTTGGTATTAAGTCTATTCCTAGGTTTAGTAGGAAGTGTTCAGGCTTTAGAAAAATTAGATATCACAACAGGAGCGTACATTGAATCAGAAAATCATAATGCTGTTTATAATTCAAGCGACGTTACTGTACATGGTTTCAGAGTTAACTTAAATGCTAAGGATTTTCCTTTGTGGACTGAATTCGTATATGAGTATAGAAATGCTGACAGTTCTTCAGGTCATAAAGGAGATGCTGATAGATACAAAGTTATGTTAGGTTCTGCACTTAAGTATGGAAATTTTAATTTTAATCCAACATATGAATTAAGAATCACTGATATGAGAGAATCTTCTGAGAAGACAACAGATCACAGATTTCAGCCAAACTGGGGCTATACATTTAATGATCAATGGTCATTGTATAACGGCTGGTTATTTGGTTACAGACAAGACGACGCATACAGAGGGTATTCGGAAGTGAAATCTTGGGATGACTATTTCCATGAGTTAGAAACAGGAGTTAAGTACAAATTTGCCGACAGTCAGGCAGTATCTTTTTCAATATATAATGAGTATGTAAAAAGTGAAAAATCTGATATGCAATATAGAGCTCATAAATTTGATGACTGGCAGGTAAGAATAGCATATGAAAAGAAATTTGATAACGGAATTGCCGTATCACCTTTTATAAGATACAGTGTAAGCTCTAAAACAGAGAACAGCAACGGGGTGGACACAGACCACGACGGAAAAGGAAGATATGGTGTAAAAATGGGATATGTAGCTGATAATGGAATCGGAGTTTACGCTGAAACATATTATCAGAACGAGCCGAGAGAAAATACTCCAGGACCAGATTCTCCTGATAAAAACAGAGTATTCTTTAAACTTGGTTTAGATTATAAATTTTAGTAAACTATCGAATAATATATAGTTTAATTTACGCAATAATCCAAAAAATATACCTGTACCAAAAGGTATAAAAATGAGCCTAACCAGCTCATTTTTTTATTTGTATTCAGTATTAAGGCACTTCAGAGCTCATTGTACATATTCTTTTTATTGAATTATCCGGAATTAACACAGAATTTCGGATACTCCCGATTTTTGAATTTATTTTAGTATACTCGAAATTTTTTAATTGTATTTTTTTTACTTACATTATATACTTAGTGTAGTATATTATCTGTAATTTCATACATAAATTTTTTGAGGAGGAGATTATCATTTTTCACAGCATTGACAACTTTGTACCTTTTGTTTTACTGCTTTTTGCAGGGGGCTTTATAGATTCTATTGCAGGAGGAGGCGGACTTCTTACACTGCCGGCCTATCTGCTGACAGGACTTCCCACTGTATCTGCACTGGCAACCAATAAGTTTTCTTCTATTTTTGGAACCTTTGGAAGCTTTTTAGGCTATCTGAAACATAATAAACTGCATCTGAAACTGCTGAAATTTCTGGTTCCTGCTTCTTTTGCAGGTTCTATGCTCGGTTCATTTATAGTTACGAAAATAAAAGCAGATTTTCTAAATGCCGCTATTCCTTTCCTGATACTTGGCGTGGGTCTGTATTCTCTCTTTAATAAGTCTCTTGGAGGAGTAAGCATGTACAAGCATCCCAAAAAAGCTGTTCTCACAAAGGGAATTTTTTTCACTTTTCTTGTGGGCTTTTATGACGGTTTTTTTGGACCGGGGGCAGGAACATTTTTTATAGTTATGCTTATAAAGATATTCAGTGTTGATTTTCTTGAAGCTTCTGGAAATACCAAATTATTGAATTTTGCATCAGGTTTGTCAGCTTTTTTTATTTTCCTGATCAACGGAAAGGTAAACTTCTTTTACGGCTTAATCGGTACTGTTGCTATTCTGCTCGGTTCTCTTGCAGGAACAAAACTTGCCATAAAAAAGGGAGTTCCATTTATAAGACCGGTATTTTTAAGTGTTTCTTTTATTATTGCAATTAAAATGTTTTATGATAAACTTCTCCACTAAAATTCATTATTTAATTTATTAATATAATAAAAACAGCAGAATATTATTGTTATTCCAGATAATAATATCAGCTGTTTTTTTATTTTTCATTATCTAAAAATTTTCAAACTTCTTAAATATCAGAAATAATTCCATTTTTTAGGATCTACAGGATTTCCATCAATAAGTATCTCAAAATGCAGGTGCGGTCCTGTTGATAATCCTGTATTTCCTGTTGCACCTATTATCTGACCTTCTTTTACAGTGTCACCTTTATTCACGGATATTTTATCCAGATGAGCATATCTCACTCTTATTCCGTCTGATCTTTCCAGCTCTATCAGATTCCCGTAACCGCCTTTTGGAGAAGCATAAGTAACTACACCTGTAAAAGAAGCTTTCAGCGGAGTTCCCATTCCTACTCTTATATCCAGACCCCTGTGAAATTTTTTGGTTTTTAGTATCGGATGTGTTCTGTTACCGTATCCGCTTGTAATTGTAGTCCCCGAAACGGGCCACAGCATATATTTATTAATTTCATATCCTGTTTCCCTTGATCTTTCAATTGTTTGCAAAGTATCTTTTGTTTTTACCGATGCAGTTAACGGCTCTTTATCTTTATATTTTTCACCTGAATCGCTATTTTTGCTGTCCTTGTTATTTTCCCCGGTGTACTGCCGATTTTCAGTTTTTCTGCCTTCCTGTATCTGTTTGCGTTCTTTGACATTACCGCTTTTTTTTATTTCCGAAATTTCAGATTCTCTTTCTGATATCATTTGATTCTTACCATCTTTTTTTTCTTCATAAACAAGCTTTTCCTGATTACTCAGGTTATATGCAGTATTTTCATAAACCATTTCATCTTTCAGACTCAAAAGAATACTTTCTGTAATAAGCGGATTTTTTATCAGAAGATATCTCTTATTTTGAATCCCGATATCTAGCAGCTCAGGATTTGATTTTAATATTTCCTCCTCTTTTACATGAAACTTTTCTGTTATTTTTTCTATCGTATCATTTTCAGCCACTTTATAAAAAATAACCGGCTCGTTATACAGAACTATTCTGTCCCCTGCCTCCAGAATAGATTTTCCTATTAAATAAGGATTATTATACAAAATAATTTCAGGCTCTGTCCCCAGCTTCTCCCCCAGAGCTTTTATATTCACAGATTCTGTAACAACATAAATATCATATTTAAAGTTATCAATATCTTTTTCTGTATTCGGAATTTTATTTATTTCTTCATAAATATTGGAAAATTTCTCTGTATCATCTATATACTCAGTACTTAATATCCCGTTTAATACAACTGCAAATATAACTATAAGAAATAAAAAGGGAACATATATATTTATAAATTTATATTTTTTTCCTCTGCCCACTATTGCTCCTTCTCACTGTAAAAAAGTCTATTTCCCCGGTTATATATAAAAGTTATTTTTACATTATGACATACTATTTTTCTGTTTTTATTATAAAACCGTTTTCCAGTCTGTTATCAGGATTGAGAATCACTCTGTCTCCGTCTTCCAGTCCTTCTTCTATCTCAATAACAGCACCGTTTACTTCCCCGAGAGTTATCTGCTTTTCCGTTACTTTATTGTTACTGTCTACTGCATAAACATAATTTTCATAATTTCCGCCAGCTTTTTCTTTTTTTATAATTGTTTTTACCGGTATCGCTAAAATCTCCTTTTTATCCTGCGAAACTGCATCTATACTTATATTTTTATCAGCATTGGTTATTATTCCCTTTATATCACTAACAGCAAGCTCTCCGCGCAGATCTCCGCTGTCTCCTGCTTTTTCCACTCTTATTATTTCAGATTTTATTTTTTGATTGTCTGAAAACTTCACAGTTACAGGCATTCCCGGTAGCAGATTATTTTTGTTACCGGATTTTATATTTCCGGTATAAAGCTTTATATCTTCAGGATTTACAATAATAAATGCTATTTCCGGCACTTCCTCCCCTATATTCAAATTCATTTTAAATATATATCCATCCTGTCCGCTCACGTATCTTCTTATCCTTTCAGCTCTGTATCTTTTGCCGTTTTTCCCTTTCCTTGTGACATATGAACTAAAAGTAGCAATTACATCACCTTTTTTTACCTGATCACCTTCATGAAAGTTTATTTCTTTTGTTTTCAATCCTTTTGTTACCTTCACTTCTGTAAGGTTACTAATTTCAATAATTCCTTCTATTGTTGTTTTTATCTCTCTCTGTTCTTTTTTTACTGATATTATCTCGTAATTATTTTTTTCTCCCTTTGGTTTACTCTGTTTTGAAACAAATATAACAGCTACTGCAGCAAAACACAGCACCATTATTACTTTCATAAAATCCGGTCTTTTTTCCATCTGTCTGCCCTTTCAAATAAAATTCTACTCTCTGTTTTGCCTGTCTTCTTCTTCCATTTCCTCCAGTGTCATTGCTTTTTGCTGCGGCTGTATAATCTCTTCCTCTGCTTTTTTTGTATCTTTTTTCTTTGCCCCGCTCTCTTTTTCCAGCTTTAATATTTCCCTGTTATTCTTTTCTATCTCTTCATTATATTCACTATTTTTTTCCTTTATTTTTTTCAGCCTTTCTTCCCTCTCTCTTTTCTCCCTTTCAATATCTTTTCTTCTTACTATTGTATTATTTTCCAGTTTTTTATCAGGTGTAAGTATTATTTCCTCGTTTTCTTCAAGTCCGTTCTTTATCTCTGTTACTTCCCCATTTGACAGCCCGGGATCTACAGCCCGCTTTTTAATTCTGTTTTCCTTATCTATTGTATAAACATAATATTTTACATTCTTATCTTTATCTTCAGTCTTTATTAATGCACTCGACGGAACTGCTACTACATTCTCCCTCTTTTGATAAAATATTTTTACATTTAATATTTCGTGCAGATATCTGTTTTCTACATTTTTTGTCAAAAGTTCAACTGCAGCAAAACCTGCTCCTTGTGAATCATCTATTTTATAAACTGTTGCTTCAAATTCTTTCTCAGGATCATTCACCGAACTTATTAAAGCACTGTTTCCTGTCTGTATCAGCCGGGCTTTTTCTTTAATTACAGGTTCCGTCACTATTTTAATATCTGTTTTTTTCGCAAGTATAAGTACCGGTTTAGCCGGATCATTCGTCCCGCCTTTTACAGCATTTATTTTTATGATATATCCGCTGACAGGACTTGTAATATCTCTTACTATCAGTTTTCTTTTACTCTGTCTGGCTGCCAGTGAATTTTGCAGCGACTGTATTTCACCACGCAGTTTCTGTAATTCTTCTATATTATCTCCCGAAAGCTGATACTTCTCCTCCTCAAAACGCAGCTTCGAGCTCTTAGCTGCCAGTGTTTCTTTTATTTCATCTATTTCCTTTTTATATTGCTCTTCCTGATATTCACTGAACCTGATAATTAAATCCCCCTGCTTTACATAATCCCCTTCCTTAAAATATATTTCATCTACACCCAGTTCTATATCAAGACCTATAGGCATTACATCTCTCGCCTCTATCTCTCCCCTTGCACTGACAAAAAGACTTATATCCTGTCTTTCTGCTTTTACCACTGTATATTCTTCATTTATTCTCCTTGTACAAAATTTTACAGAAAATAAAAACAATAATATAAGTATGCTTGGTAAAATCCACATGTAATTGTCGTTTCTCTTCATATGTGTCCCTTTCGTTAATATTGTATACTTTATGCTTAAGCAGAAATTGATTAGTTCTATGAATACTATCAAATAATCAATTATATGAAGAGCGGACAGCTCTAGAAAATTCTGCTAAAACATACAATATGTTTAAGTTTGTTTTTAATTTAATATTTTTCTCAATCAGGAAGCTGTCAAAAGCATTTTTTATCTCCAAATTCCTTCTGCTATTATTTGCCTGTTGTATGTATTATCACCAAGACTGAGCTCTCTAAGAACATTATATTTTTTCAGCTTATTTTCTTTAGTATCTATTGTATATTGCCCTTTAATATCAAGATAAAATTCAATTTTTTCATATTCAGGAAGCTGCAGATATTCTTTATATGCTGATACTATATTAGCATAACTTGCCATTCCGCTATAATCAGATGTAAAATACAAAAGTAATTCATTTTCTGTCAGTTTTTTTATTTTAAATTTAAGTTCAACCGGAATAGCAACTTCAGGTACTATATTTCCTATGTACTTTATTATTTTTGTTTCTTTCGTTTCAAAGTATTCTTTATCAAAAATATTAATGAAAAAATATGAACTCATTCCTTCTGTATTCATAAAAAATTCTAATTCTCCTTTATTTTCTAGCTGTTTTTTATATAAGTAAACTAGATCCATTATTTTTCCAGAATTCTCAATATTTTCTTCCATGTACTGAAATAATTTATTGTCAATATTATCAGCCATTTCTTTTTTATTTAATATTTCCTCTATTTCATTGTTTTTATTTATTTTTAAAACAAACTTATTATTTTCTCTTTCAAATCTATCTGTCATTTCCAATTCAAAATTCAGTTCGCAGATCCTTTTTTCACCATGGCATAATTTAAAATCCAAAATATTATTTCCTTTTCCTTTTACATCTATTTCATAATTCTGAACAAGATATCCGGTTTCCTTTTTTTTAATTTCCAGTATATCACTTACTTTGTATCTGTTATAGTATTTCTCAGTTCTGCTTTTTAAAAAATAACTTTTCTCCAAATATCACACCTCTTCCTTTATATTAATCTCTCTTCCATGTAAAAATTTATTATCAGCTTCCAGTATAAATTTCTTTTTTGAATTCCTAATTATATTATTTTCATCCATTTCAATATCATTTTTATAAAATAATTCTATTTTTGTGATATTTAAGCCCGTTTTTTTCATTATTTGTTCACAAAAATTCAATTCAGATAATTTTATTGTATCCAATTCTCCAGTTATTTGATATTTTCTCAAGCCTGTTTCCTCTAATTTTAAGTTTAGTGGAATTGTTATGTTGGGCATTAAATCTGTTACATATTCATTTCCTTTTAGAAAACCACGTAGATTTTTGTAAAATCCAGTATAAATTTCACTAAAGAAACAATCATAAAACTTATATTTTCTTATTACAAAATTTAAATAATCATCATTTTCCAATATTTTTTCAATTTTTAAAATACTAAAATCCATTTCTAAAAAATCAATATTTTCAGACATTTCTTTTATAATTTTCAATTTTTTATATATCAAATCTTTATTCAATACTTTATATAAATTAAAATTTTTATCAATCCTTAAAAATAAAATATCCAGCAATGATTCTTCGATTTTTCTCTGAAAATTATCATATGAATCTATTCTTAAATTTTGTTCATATACACCAATATCAAAAAGTTCTGAATTTACTCTTCCCAGCTTTTTTACTGTACAAATTGTAGCTCGTTTATCAATCACCTTTTCTTCATATATTTTTGTAAGTTTTTTATATTCTACATGATACTTTTTTTGGTCAAAATTCGCTAAATCAGCTTTTATCATACTTCACCTAATTTCCCGATATTATATTAATATACCAGTCATTCTCTCTTTGCAGCACAAGATCAAATCTCTCTTGAGATGTTAGAGTCTCCATTGTTTTAGTACTGGACTCCATGAAAGTATTTACCTGATCTTCTGCAATACCAGTAAGCGTTAAATAAGATAAATCACTTCCTATTATCTCAGGTTTTGGTGCATTACTAATTAATTTATCATATTGCCCCCAATTTTGTTGTGCTGCAGCATTGTTAACTATTCTTGCATATCCTGTTTTATTTATTACATTTTGGGCTCCTGGTGCAATTGATTCTGAAAGGGCTACATTATATTGTACTTTAACAGGTGTTAATATCATACTTACATATCCGTTTACTTTATATGTGTTATCTATAAAATTATTTGCTGAATCTGCGGTTTCCGGGGTAAATACTTTCCCTACTGTATTATCTAACATAACTTTTTGGGTGTCTATATTTTCATCAGAGAAAAAAGTTGCCACTCCGCTTGTAAAATCTCTTGCTCCATCAACTATAGTTATTCCCCCGTTTATTATTAATGACCAGCTTAAAACACAGCCGGCTATAGTCAGACATAAACCGGTTCCTATAGTCACCTGACTAGCACCGCCGGATATTTTTAAAGATCCCCACGTCATTTTACCTAAGTAACTATGGTTTGGTCTTTCTCCAATTGAATTGAAAAATTTTGTACGTAATACTTCTGCACTGCTAATATCCTGACCATTAGTTATTATTATTATCTCAGCACTTTCATCTTCCAAACATTTTATTGTACTTTTTTCTGTCACTAATGCTGCATATCCATTAAAATATATTTTATTTGAAGTATTTTTCCATACTTGCGGCTTTATTTTACATTTTTCACCTGTTTTTTTACACTTTATACTTTTATTTGCCAGTATAAAATTCTCAGGATAATGATCTAATTCTGATGCCATTGGTTCTAAGCCCATAAATCTTGCCTGCGGTTTTAATACCTGTAATATAAAACCTGTATACGTCAAAGGCATTTCTGTCATTGGAGAATTAGGAGAATAATAGTTTGTCGGAGAACTAGCTATTGTAATATGATTACTACATGTTATTCCTGCTCCGTCACATACTAAGGTATAGGATTCGTCAGTTGGGAGTTCTATTTTTGTATATTTTTCTTTTTCTTTTGGCTTTATACTACTATAATATTGAATGTCTGCGTCTGGAGAGAACATTATTTTATATCTATTATTTATATTTTCAATCAACATTTCATTTTACCCTTTCCATATTTTCTATTCTTTCCATAGAGTTTTTATCATCTAATTCCAAATATAGTATTTTAGCTTTCTCAAAATCTTTAAAAATAGTTTCATATAAATATGCCAAATTGTATTTTCCATTTTTATTTCCACCTTCAGATGATTTTTTATACCATTTTTCTGCCTCAATATAATTTTGTCTTTTCTCATAAATTATTCCCAATCCATTTTGTGAATCTGTATCTCCTGATTCTGCAGCTTTTCCATACCAATATTCTGCTTCTTTTAACATATTTTTCTCTTTAAATAATAGTGCTAAATTATATTGTGCTTTTATATTATCTTGTTCTGCTGATTTTTTATACCATTTAATAGAATTTGATATTTCTCCTTTTTCTTCATACATAAGCCCCAAACTAAATTGAGCACTAGCATTTCCCTGTTCTCCTGCCAGCTTCCACCACTTTTCCGCCTCTTCCGGCTTCTTTTCATATCTGTCATAAATTATTCCTAATTCGTTCGCCGATTCCGAATCCCCATTTTTCCACCCTTCTTTATATTTCTCTATACCCTTTTTTTTATTTACCTTCCTGTAATACATTCTCCCTATATCTGCATATGATGATTTTTTATACTTCGCCGCTTCCAGATAATACTTTTCTGCTGTCCTTACATCTTTATTCTCCCATAATACCCCTGTTACATATAAGTCCGTGTATTTTTGTTCATCAGTCTTACCTGATACATTTTCTATTCTTTCTATCACTTTTTTGATTTCCTCATCGTTTTGACCGCTGCACGATAATATGAACAGTATCAATACAAATAGCAACAGTAACCTATATATTTTTTTCATCCTTTCCACCTTTCAAGAAGTTATAGAATATCATCTATTCATAATTCAAAGCATTACTATAATTTTCTACAGCCCCCCCCTCTTTGTCTAACCGACAAAACCATTAACCGTTTATATTTACTTTCTGCCCGCCACTCACTGTTGATACTCCATTAGCAGTTATAGAAGTATTGGCATTTGATTTTATAGTAGTATTCTTTGCAGCTGTATGATTAATATTTTTAGCTATTACTGTTTTATCATTTCTCACAGTTTCCACATGATTCTCCGAATTATTTGAAATAATTTTTGCAGATTCTGTTATATTTTCAGATGAATATACAATAGAAGATGCTGCATTCACGGAAAAATTATCTTTAGCTACTATCATATTAAAATCTGAATTATTTACATGAAAATTTCTGTTTTCATAATCTGAAAAACGGCCATTCCCAGGATTGTTCACTGCACCCTGAATATAAATATCCTCTTCATTATTACTTCCAAAAAACAACTTCACATTATCCCCCTTCTCTGGCGTACAAAATAAACCTGTATTACTGGAACTATAAGGTGTCACATACGGTATTTGCCATTTTCCTGCATATACATCAATATATGCTTCTTCACTGTCATCTTTTATACATTTTTTCAAGCCTTGTGTTAAATCCAATGTGAGTTTTGCTATACCATCAGAATTTACTACCTCTATTACATTCCCCTCTATACTCTTTCCTATGAAAGTGTTATTTTCATACTTCTCATATTTATGGAAACCGCCTGTATCTACTAAATCACACTTACACTTTATATAATTATCTTCTATAAACAAATACGATTTTGAAACAAGCTTTGTCCCTACCATATTACGTCCGTCCTCTTCAAATTGCACACTGACTTTTTCCCCAATGTTGTAAGGATCTGTTCCATTTACTTTAAATAAAATATTACCCAGTTCTCTTCCTCTTCCATAAATAGAACTGCTTAAATCTATAAGGTATTCTTCACTGTTTATTTTACCAAATAAAATTTCGCTTAAATGACTAAATAAAGGTATATTTACATCTGATAATATTCTTTTTAGGAACTGCCAGTCTGTTTCTCCGTTTTGTATATATACATGTTTTATTGATTGTTCTAATTCCGGAGCTAATTTATATTTTAGTTCATAAGTTTCCATGATTATCTCTGCTATTTTCTTATATGTAATTTCTGGATCTAAAAACGACCTGTATTTTTTTATTTTATCCATCTTTACACTTTCAGAATAAGTTTTTATTTTACACTTTGCTCTTTCTCCAGCTGACAATTCAATATCAATATTTTCTATAGGTCCGTAAAATATATTTTTCCAGTCTTCATTACCAGACTCTGTTATCCTGTTAAGCTCTATCTCTAATTGATTATCCAGACTAAAGATATAAGAATGATACTTTCCTACCTCTTGATTTTGTATAGTAAATTCCATTTCCAGATAATCATGTTTCCATGTTTCCTTATTTATGCTGAAATCTAAATCTTTAATGTCACATACCTTATTATTTATTCTTATTTTTGCCTGTTTGGCAGCATATAAAACTTTATCCTTTATATTTTTGACATTATTTGAACCGGATATATTTTCAGTTCTATCATTTTTAATATTTGTCAAACTATTAAATTTCAGATCTTTTTCCAGAATTCATCCCTCCTAAAGTAATTTATTTTCCATTCCTTTCCTTCTGATATCAATTCAATACTTTCTATAATCAATATAATTTTTCCTTCTAAAGTATATTTTATTTTTACAGATTCCTATATTTTTTTAATGCTCCCCGTCAAAAAAACTAATTTCATTCAGATCATTTTCAAATGGATAATATTCCGGTTTTCCCATATATATCTGATCATCCCTTCTTCTTATGGGACAGACATAAAATCCCCAGCAGTTTTCATCAGTATACACCAGAAATCTCGTTATTCCGTTTGGTACATTATCCGTTTCATTCTGGCTGATTTTTTCACGAAGCTCATGTATAATAGGCTGTACATCTTTATCCACAAAATCAATATCATTCTTATAAACAAATTCTTTTTTCATCTGATCTTCTACATTTTTCAGATAGAGCTTCAATTCTATCACAGAAGAAACCTTATCTATATACCCCAGATTTTCATTGGCACGACGCGAAGTCCTTATTATCTCCACAGGCTCTCCCTTATATGTTTCGCCCCAGACCGAATACGGAACAAGAGGTATTTCATTGATTATCTCTACATTCATATGTCCGAATCTTCTATAATCGAGGTATTTTATCACTCCGTCAAGACAGCTGAGCTTCAGATCATATCCTTCGTCATCGCTGCCCCTTGTTTTGAATTCTATCTGCCTTCCGGGAACAAATTCCTTTAAAACCTCCTGAAATACACCTATTCTTGCAGACTGTCCGCTAAGCTTAATTAATGCATAATTATACAGAAGCCCTTCTTCATAATATGTATTAAGAAATTTTTTAAGCATTCCGTAAATATCTATCTTTACCAGCTTCTCCATTTCCTTTATTGTAAATATATTTGCAGGATAAACAGTTTCTTTTCTAAACAGACCGTTTTCCAAAATATGAAGGTTCCATGATTTTAAGACAGTGATATGAAAATCATTGCTTTTCTCAAAATTTCTAAAATTATCAAATCTTGTTCTCAAAGTATCGTCCCTTTTAAAAAATTCTTTCTTCAAATTTTCTGCTGCTTCCCATAAAAGATAAAAATTATTTTTTATCTTTCTATATTCATCACTTAATTTATTCTCAAATTTTGAAAATTTTGTCGGTATAATTTTTTCTGCTTTGTCGTATTCTTCCTGCAGTGTCTTAAATACACCGTTAACTCCCAAATCATCGACCATTCTGTAAATGATATCAGTCTCAAACGGCAGCAGATAATTCATATCTATATTTCTCTCAGTATAATTACCCGCGAGAATTATTTTAAGATACTGCATTATTCTATATGTAAGATTATTTCCCCCGAAATTTTCATCCCCGTTTTCAAAGCTTGTTCTTATATCCAGGTGAAACGCCACATTCTGTGTATTTCCTACAGTAAATCTGCAGGCTGCGAGATCAGTGGTTCCTCCGCCGCAGTCTATTATCAGCGCTTTATATTCCTGATTTTCCCGTATATCCTTTGATCGCATTTGTGATTCTATTGTATTATAAAGCACTGCAATTGCTTCATCCATTGATTTGTCACGTATTATTTCATATTCCTGTATTACCTTTTTGCCTGTTACTGTTTCTATTTCTACCTCTTCTATTTCTGATATTACCTCTTTCTTTCCTGCTTCTCCTGTTTCATTATCAAACTTCTTCTCAAGTTCGGCACTATTCTTGTCATCACCCGATTTTATTACAGATATTACTTTTTTCTCATTTACTGCTTCATCCACCTCAATAGTAAAAATCTCCTGAAACATATTAAGAAACTGCTCCTTAAGCCTTACAGGACTGGAAGCATGTATTCTTTTAAATTTACATTTAAAAAGATATTCCGCTCTTTCCACTACATACTTCAAATATGCCCTGATAATATCTTTTCTCGGGATATACCTTATATTTCCGAATTCATCCACTACCTTTTCCTTCTCCTCTTTATCATGTACCCATTTTTTCAGTCCGTAGAATAATGTCCCGTTTACGATGTAGTCATTGGCTTCAAGCTTCTTTGTGACATCATGTCCAAAAAGAAATTTTATATTCTTAGGATTTCTGCAGTCCTCCACATATGCCAGTGTAGGATAAATGATACTGAACCCTCTTTCACCGTCAGGAAATTTCACATAATTTATCTCATTTAATTTTATATTTCCGTTTAAGATATCATTAGTCGGAAGATCTCTCACGTAATTCTGGTCTATGTAAGCCCCGGCCACTGTATTAGTAGTCCCGAAATCTATGCATAAAGTTGCTGTTGTTTCTTCCGGCGTTCTGTATTCGAAGCTTTCTATATCTACCTTATAGTAATCCAGCTTAAAAGGATACAGTTCATTCTCTTTTCCGTCCTGCATATTGTAGAAATTATAAGGAAAAACTGCATCAGCTTCTTTAAAAAACAAAAGTGAAAATTTATTATTCTGCAAATCATCCAGTCTCATAAATTCCTGTTTGCTCGTAAGATAATATGCATCTCTTGAATCCACATCCTTTTCCAGACTCAGTATTCCGCACAGATAATTATTGGCATTTACCAAAAATACATTCCCGCTGTTTATATATTCCGGGATTATTATCTTGTAATTATCTTCCCTTGTCAGGTCAAAGCCTTTATATATTATTATTTTATGCGGAATTTTTATTCTGTATTCATGATGCAGCTTTCCTGCAAGCCTTGTATCAAAAAGCATCTGAACATAATGAAGTCCGTTTTCATTATATATGTTTATATCATTAGAAGCCTTTAGTCCTCTGTATTTCAAAATTATATTTATCAGCTGCTCCCTTGTGGGATTCTCCATATATGCTTCTATTAATTTTTCTGCCATTGCTATTTCGTATAATTCATAATATGATTTGGTTCTAAGTTCTTCTTCCTCATATAACTTTTTCATTTTTCCTCCCTGTTTTCAAGTATTTCCGGCTTTATACCGTCATAATATCGTTTTTGTTTATTTTATATACATTCTGTATATAAGATTTTTTATTTTCATTATAAAAAATGAGTTTTTTACTTCCCGCAAGATTTTCATATACCTCTATATTACTTAACTCTGACAGCTCCTGTTCATCTAATTCCCTCAGTGCTGCAAATTTTTTAAACTCTGTCTTAAAATAACCGCAGTTTCTTCCGTCTTCATTTTCACTGAAAATATATTTATTTTTTATATACCTTTCTTCACCATATTCAAAATAAAAAATTCCGTTTTCATCATGGCTGACTCTGCTGATTATTTTTTTATTAAGCTCTTTTTCAAAATATTTCTGAAGCTCGCTGTATTCAAAATTTCTTTTTCTTTCAGCAAGAAATTTATTAATATACTCACCAATATTTGAAATTATCATGTCATTCTCACTGTCTGCATAATATTTCCTGTATTTCAGTATCTCCGAGTAATAAAGACACAAAAATTTAGCGATCTTAATTTTTATATATTTAACAGCAGATATTTTATAATTAACTATTTTCATATAGTCCCCTGCCGAAACCTCCACACTGCTGTCTCTTCCTATCAGATATTCATCCTCGTATACCAGTGAATATTCCTCTTTTCCCAATACTGTAAACAGCTTTAGTGCGACATCATACTCTGTATTTTTAAGATTTATCCATACATATTCTTTATTTTCGGATATTATCAGTGAATAAGTATCCACATAATATACCAAAGTCAGAAGTTCTATATTGTCAAGCTTTTCTATGGCATCTCCCAGTAATACTACCTTGCTTTTCAGTGGAAATTTTTTTATCACTTTCTTGATATTATCAGCAAGCTCTGTATTTTCTTGGATTACCTCCTGTTCTTTATCAGCTTCCTCTTCCGGAACTTCCGCCTGTATCAGCTCTGTAATCTGCTCTTCCTCTTTTACTTCCGTTTCCTGTTCTTTTTCCTTACCGCGGAATATTACTTTTATTTTATCCTTCAAATTTTTTAAAAAATTCATATACCTGTCCTCAGTTTTTCAATATTTTTTCAATTTCGGCAATACTCTGGTATCTGTCCCTGCTCTCTATCCTTAACCCCTTTTCTATGATTTGCCTCAATACCGGAGCTGTATTATCTTTGAATATTAACTCGCTGTAATAGAATCTCTTAAGTACATCCATAGGCTTTTGTTTGTAAAGCATAAAGTATAACAAAGCACACAGACTGTAAATATCTGTACTCTCATCATTTATGCTTTTCAATGAATACATTTCCATAGGTGAATAGCCTGATGTTACTCTTACATATTCGGCATTCTTTGATCTTTTATCTATTGCCGAACCAAAATCCAATATTTTTAATGTTTTCCCTTTTATCACTATATTTGACGGTTTTATGTCTCTGTGAATATATCCTTGTTTATGTATGTATTTTACAGCCTTCAATATCTTCAAAAACAGACTTTTTATTTCTTCCTCTGTTAATTCGTTATTAAGTATAAAATGTTTCAGCGTACTTCCCCTGCATATCTCCATAACAATATAATATGTATTGTTACATCTGAATTTATCATATATTTTTACTATATTTGCATGCTTAATATTTTCAAGTATACGTGCTTCAGTAATAAAACTTTTTTTTATGAGATCAAAATTTTCTTTATGCTTTATAGTAAAAACTTCATTGTCACTTCCGCGGATTACAAGTGATTTTGGAAAACATTCTTTAATAATGATATCCTTATTGCCGGCTTTTCCTGTATATATATTTGAGAAATCACTATTTTCCATTAAGCTTTCTACTGTATATTTTCCTTTCAAAACCGTTCCTTTTAACAAATGATCCGTCATTTTTCCTCCAAAACCTGTTTTAATTCTCTATTTCCAGAACTGCCACCATCTCTTATTAACCTTTCTTGTCGCTTTAGCAAGCTTTTTTTCCACTCTTGATTTTACTTCTTCGCTTATATCTCCCGCTTTGTCAAAACTGTCTGCAGACATTTTATATTTTTGTTCGGCATCTATCCATTTTTTGGCTTTATATGCCTGATCTCCCTGAAGCTCATATAAATAACCTTCATTTCTTTTTATTTTGTATTCAAGGTATTCTGTCTCGCCTTTCAAATCAAGTTCAGTATAAAGCTTTTTTGCTTCCTCATATTTATCTATACTTTCTATGTACCTTTCAGCAAATGCCAATTCATCTCCTTTATTTTTCAAATCTCCCGCCAGTATGATTTTTTGGTTTCTCTCCTCTGCCTTTCTCATTTCCTCAGCTATTGCCGCATTTTTTTTATCTATTTCCTGCTGCTTTACTGCCAGCTCCTCTTTGCTCTGCTGTTCGAGCTGCTTAGTATTGTCCTCTATTTTTACAAAGGTATGAGCCTGCTTAATATACTCGTCGGTACTTCTGCTATTTCCAGAATCCCCTAGTTTATTATATATCAGCTTCGCTTTATTAAAATTAGCAATTGCCATGACAGGATTACCGCTGTTCAAAAGACTGAGACCTTCCTGTATAAGATTATTTGCAGTCTGCAGATCTGCAAGCTGTCTGGCATTTATTTCCTGAATTTTGTTGTCTACTTCACCTGTTTTTACCTTATCTCCAAGCAGCTGATACATTCTTCTTGCTTCATAATAAGTCTCTCTTGATGAGTCCGGATTGGATGCCGAAAGCATATCAGCCCTGTTTTCAGTCAGCAGTGCCCCGTTATACGCTGTTTGCTGCTGTTCGGAAATCCCCTCCATTTTTCTCTCAAGATTTATTACATAATCAGCTTTTCCGTTAGTCAGATAAATATTTATTGCATCATCATATTTTGACTTGGCTGTGGCAAAATCTGATCTTGCCATTGCTTCGTCACCGTTTTTTTCCAGTGATTTTGCCTCCATAAGCTTTGGCGTGGCGTCTATTCTGGAATTAAGTATTGTAAGTATATCATCGGTATTTAGTTCATCTCTCTTATATGTATTCTGTTCAAGTGTAAATTTAGCCGACTGATATTTTCTTGAAGCCTGTTCATAATCCCCGGAATTATACAGCTGATTTCCGTCGTTTATATCCTGAAAGGCTTTTTGAAGCTTCTCTGTCTGCTCTATTCTCAGCTTTATTTCATTTATTTTCCCGTCCGTGTCTCTGTTTTTCCCTTTTGCCCCCTTGAAAAATCCTATTATTCCCCGGCTTTTTATATGAAGCTTGTCATATTCCCCTATAGCAAGATTTAGTTCATCAAGGGAGTTATTAAAATCCTTCTTTACTATTGATTCTTCTGCCTGCTTCTGATAACCAAGTGCTGTTTTCTCTATATTGCTTCTCTTTTTCATACTCCAAAGACTCATTGATAATAAAATTATCAATAATACTGCTGATATTATTATAATTTTTATTATTAACGGCTTTTTATTTTTCTTTATTTTTTCAGGACTTGCAAGCTGTTCAGCCACCACGGAAACCAGTGTATAATTTTCCACTTCTTTTCTTGAGGTAGCCATAATTTTATTTTCCAGACTTTTCAGCCACTGCTGTCTGTTATCTATTTTGGAAAGCTCTGTTTCAATTTCGCTTTCATCCAGATTTTCCCAGGCGCCCATTGTTGTCATAAGGAGAATATCACCTTCCTGAAGTATTACAGGATTTTTTGAAATATTCGGTTTTACTTTTATATAATCACCCACAGCCTGTGTCAGATCATTTCTCTGTCTGTGCTGCTTTATATCCCTGATATCAAGAGCTTCATCATTTACAAGAAGCTGCGATATGGAGTCATCCTTCGTCTGAAAAAATATAAAACCGTCTCTCAGATGATACAGCCTTGTATTCCCTACATTTGCCCATAATATAGAATGATAATTGCTTATTACTATAAGAAGTGAAGTATGCATCAGAGAAAACCTTTCGTTTTCCTCCTGCTTTTCCACTACCTTGGAATGTGCATATTCTGTTATTTCTTTCAGAATCTTTGTATTAAATCCCGGTGTAAGCATAAAATATTCCACTGCAGCTTCCACTGCTATTCTGGCAGCAACGTCTGCACCTTCCTCCTCATCAAAGCCGTCCGCCACTGCCCATATAGCATAGTTATCCAGCTGAACATATCCGAAATAATCGTTATTTTTTTCCTGAGTTCCCAGATTACTTATAAACCTTGTTTCAAATTTTGCTTCCTCTTTTCGCATATTCTCCCACACCACTCTCCTATTTTATAACAATGATACTCACATTATCCTGTTTTCCCGATTTTTTTTCTATTAGGGCGTCCATAAGCTTTCTTACTATTCTTTTGCTGCTTTTATTTTTAGAATGCTTCATTATGTCTTCTATTTCATCAAAAGACAAGAATTTATCCAGTCCGTCACTGCACATTAAAACAATATCATTTTTCTCAAGAAGTATTTCCCCGTTTTCTGCATTTGAAAAACTGCTGTATCCGAGATAATTCGTAAGATAGCCTTTTTTCTCCTGATGCCTGTTCAGTCTTTCCAGCTTATTTTTTCTGAATAAAAATAAGGAACTGTCTCCTACAGAGAAAAACTTTAATCTGTTATATAAAATTTCGCCTGCCAGAAAAGTAGTTCCTACTTTATTCTCTATTCCTATATTATATGAATAACTCAATATCTCCTTATTTATCTTTTTTAGGATTTCTATTACAGATAAGTCCCCTGCCGAATACAGATCCACAAACCTGTCTACTGAAAACTGACTTGCAAGCTTCCCGTTATGAAAGCCGCCCATTCCGTCAGCAATTATCCCGAGAATTTCATATTTGGAAAAACTTACCAGCTCCATACAGTCCTCCTGTATTTTTCTTCTTCCTGTATAGTTCTCCATATAAGCTGTTATAGTCAAATTCCCCCTGTCTTTGTATCCTGACTGTTTTTTCAGCATAATAATTATAAAAATTACCAAAATAATCAAAACAACTAATATATATTTCATAATATGACTTTCTATCTGTCTTTATTTGTTTCTATATCTTTGGTTTTTTCTTTATTCCAGTCAAAATGCTGTCCGCATAATTCTACAAATACGAATTTACTTTCTCCTATTTCAATAAAATTATGTGAAAATATTTGTTTTGTTTCATATAACGGGGCATTATTTATATAAACCAGACCGTTTCCCGAACCGGGTGTCATTACAAATTTTCTTTCTTTGGGATTGTAGCTTATAGAACAGTGGTTATTTCTTGAAATCGCAGAATCTCCGTTTATACAGATATCCATATCATCGCCTCTGCCTATAAAGTTTCTTTCGCTTACTATTCTGTAGTCCTTTCCTTTATCAGGCCCTTCTATACAAGTAAGCCAGCCGACTACAGGATCTACTTTACTGTCCTTTGACCAATATGCCACGGTTTTATCATCATCATCCATCTCATCTACCAAATTTATTTTTTCATCCTTTATTTCATCAGTAAGACCCTCTGATTCACAGTACGGACATCTGCTGTGTCTTCCCGAATCATATAAGTGCCCGTTATTACATCTTTGTAAATTCATTTTTCATACCTCCGTTAATTTATATTCTTCTTATTATTTTAACAATACCTTTGTTGTAGCAAGATATATAATATCCCCTGTTTCCACTTTTACCGGCATATTGGATTTCAGCTTTATTTTTCTTCCGTCCCTTTTACGCTCAAGACCGCTTCCGTTTCTTGAACCAAGATCTTCATAATACCAGCTGTCATTTACCAGATTCAATACCCCGTGTGCACGGCTCACGAGATTCGCATATACTGATTCACCCAAATCAACATCTACTTTATTTCTGGGTGTTTTTTTCCCCAGAAGCATTGATGTGGCTCTTCCTATTCTCCATACCTTCCTGTCATAACCGTCTTCATCTTTAAGTATTATTGATTCCAGTCTGTTTTTCTTTACCTGCTCTATCTCCTGTACCCTGTCCAGAAAAACATTATGCTCTTTTTCTCTCTCGACCTTCATATCCTTGATCTCTGTTTCTATTTCTGTTTTTTCTATAAATCTTTCTACAAGAAGCATGTATAAAGTTATTCCTGTAAATATAAATATTGCCGCATACAGGCTTTTTGTAGAATATGCATTCATATGCATATATATAAATGTTATTACCACAATTATAAGTATTATAATATTTCTAAGTGAAAAAAACTTTGCAGGCCTTCCTCCCCTTGCCTCTGTCTGTCTTTTCTCGAATTTCTTTATACCTTTTTCCACATTCATTTTTTGCTGCTCTGTATTACTGTTCTTTTCTGTCTTCTGCTGAGTCATAAGCTGACCTGCTTTACGGACAGTTCCGTATCCTATCCTTGATCTTCTAAGAAAAGGTATTCTTGGAAATCTAAAAATTCGTCTTAACATTTCACTGCTCCTTCTTCATAAATTGTTTTCCTGCTTTCTATAAATCAGTATGATAAAATACCAAATCATCCTCTTAAAATGAAATTTCCCTCCCGCATGGAACACGCTCCACAAGAGAGGGAAAGAATAACCGCTGTGAATCTTATGGAAAACATTAATATTCTTTTCCTCTGAGTTTATACTCCAAAACATGAATATATTT
>RRZU013529085.1_pt1 | contig 21521 bp, 18 predicted proteins | sample 2165561 | NCBI WGS metagenome assembly RRZU01 (sample SAMN10456909, study PRJNA506462) | wastewater metagenome | isolation source: wastewater sludge | place: USA: Moscow, Idaho | reverse complement strand
GCGCGGATTCGGACCAGCCGGCCGCTTCAGGTCCAAGCCCTGTACGTCTGCCTCTCTCGCCGCTTCAAGCTTCTCCGGGGTCCCGCCGATCTTTCCGCTGTCCTTTGTGACCAGCGCGCAGATTTCATATTTATTGAAGGTGAGCAGATTCTGTTCCGTGCTGAAGGGTCCCTGCTCCGCGATGATCTGGCCGGGACTGTAGCCCAGCGATTCACACTTTTCGAGCACGCGGCTCGTCGGAAGCACCCGGATCACCTGCCTGTTCAGGGGTACGAGCTGCCAGTCGGGAAGGTTATTGCTCCCCGTCGTAAACAGCACCCGTCCGTAATTGCTCTCGAGCCAGCCGGACAGCGCGCGGGCGAGCGCTTCGGGCGTATCGAATCCGAAATCGGAATCGTCGAAGCCTGCTCCGGGACGCTGAAGTCTGACAACCGGAATGCCGAGTCTCCTGGCTGCCGATACCGCGTTTTCCGTGGCGGCCTTCGCATAGGGATGGGACGCGTCCGCGATGAGCTCCGCGCCTGTTTCTCCGGCGAGATCCGCGATGCCGTCCGCGTCGAGAGCTCCGCTGTGGAGCCTGAGCCCGGCCAGCGGGCCGGCCAGGCTTGAAGCATATTCGGATACGGAGCACAGGCAGACCTCTTCTCCGGACCGGACGAGGGCTTCGGCCAGCTCTCGGCCGTCCTTCGTGCCTGCCAGAACGAGGATCATACCTTGTAGCCTCTGGGCGTGATCATCCGCTTCATATCAGGCGTGATATAGCTTCCCGCATTGCCGATGAGAACCACCGAACGCATGTCGACCGGATTTTCAGCCAGCAGCTCCAGCGTCGTCAGGATAATGTTTTCGCCCTTTCTGCCTGCGTCTCTGACAATCCCGACAGGCGTATCCGGCTTCTTGTACTTAAGCAGGATCTTCTGAGCCTTTTCAAGATAGTCCGGACGGCCCTTGCTCTTCGGGTTGTACAGAACCGTGACGAAGTCGCCCTGGCCCGCTGCTTCAAGCCGCTTTTCGATAAGCGACCAGTCCGTCATCAGGTCGGACAGCGAGATCACGCAGTAGTCGTGCATCAGCGGCGCGCCCAGAACCGACGCTGCCGCGTTGGCTGCCGAGACACCGGGTACGACTTCGACCTGAATCTCTTCGACTGCGGGATCGGCCTGTTTTTCTTTTTCGTAGATTTCCAGCAGGATCCCCGCCATTCCGTAAACGCCGGAGTCTCCCGAGCTTACGAGGGTAACGGTCTTTCCGTCCTTTGCGAGGTCCAGAACCTCCTGGCAGCGGTCCACCTCGGAATGCATGCCCGAGGCGCGCAGCTCCTTGTCCTGAACCTCCGGAAAATCGCGGATCAGGTCTATATACGTTTTATAGCCGACGATAATGTCCGCGGCTTTGAGTGAATCGAGCGCCGCTACGGTCGCCTTGTCGCGTCCGCCGGGACCCAGTCCCGTTACGAAGATTTTAGCTTTCTGCATGGTGCACCTCATCCTGTTCATTTGTTAATTCTTGTCTGCTGCTTTCCGTCTGCTGTTTTCGTTTCTTCTATTTTATTCGTTTACAGATCCGGACGCCACAGTGACACTGTCACGCCGTTTTCCTTCAGGACCGGACCGAGTCTCCTGCCGCCTGAGACGGCAGCTCCGCAGGGCTCCGCGACGCAGCGCAGTCCCGTCGTACGCTCGACGAAATCCGAGCCCTCGAAACGATTCTGAAGCTCTCTGACCGCGTCGTCGGGAACGATCGCAAGCTCCGCGTCGAGCCTGCGGGCCGCTTCGACGAGTCCCGGCTCCTCAGCCTTCAGGCCGATTGTCGCGAGTCTTGCGGCCCTTCGCGAATACGTTCCCGCCGCCCCGCAGGCCTTTTCGATCTGGGCGAGGATCGTCTCCGCCGACGTTCCTCTGCGGCAGCCGATTCCGACTGTTATATCCTTCGGCCGGCAGATCAGCACCGGAAGCACAGCCGCCGGAAAACTCATTTCCTCAGACAGGGTCGACAGCACGGTCTCCGATAAGATCATCATACCCGCGCAGCTTCCGGGTATCTCATCCGGGAGTTCCGGGAGTACGGTGATATTTTCCGGCAGCTCGAGTTCAGGTTTTATTTCATTCTTTTTATCGCAGACCAGCAGAATTTCCCGGCCTTCAAGCATCAGCGCAGTAATCTCCTTCGCCGTATCGAAATCTTCGAAGACGCAGCCGGCGCTCTGAGCGATGGTATCCGCCGCGGGAATCCCCGCGCTGTCCGTCGCAGTCGTAATCACCGGCTCCGCGCCGAGTACTCCCGCGATAATCCGGGCGCTCCGGTTTGCGCCGCCGAGGTGGCCCGAGAGCAGGCTGATAACGTACCGGCCCGCGCTGTCCAGCACCAGCAGCGCCGGATCCTCTGACTTATGACGCAGCAGCGGAGCGGCCGCGCGCACGACGATGCCGGAGGCCATGATGCAGATGATCGTGTCATATTCGGCAAAGGCCGTCTCGAAAAAAGACGAGAGCGACTTAACCGGCGTAAAGCCCGGACGTGCGAGCCTTTTCGTGATGTACAGATCGGGCGCGGGGTCAAGCGCCTCCGCGATCCGCAGGCAGATTCCGGCGCCGGCATCCGACGCCGTTACCGCGCAGGTCCTGCCGGGAAGCGCCGCCTTAACGGCTGGCTTTTCGGTATTCATGGGAGAAGCCGGGGTCGTACAGCTTCGACAGTTCGTAGCGGTCGCCGAGAAAATCGCCGACGAGGATCTGGGCGGTCTTCGTGATGCCCGCCTCTTTGACGGTTTCCGCAATGGTACCTACGGTGCCCGTGACGATCTTCTGATCCGGCCAGGTGGCCCGCTGGACGATCGCGATGGGTGTTTCTTCAGGATAGTGCATCAGCAGCTTTTCCCGCACCTTGTCGATCATCCCGACAGACAGGAAGATCGCCATGGACGCCCGGTGGGCCGCAAGATCCTCGAGCCGTTCGGTTTCCGGCACGGGTGTCCGTCCTTCGAGACGGGTGCAGATGACGGTCTGGGAGACGTCGGGCAGCGTGAATTCCTTTTTCAGAGCCGCGGCCGACGCCGTGAATGATGAGACGCCGGGAACGACCTCGTAGGGAATTTCCAGCTCTTCGAGACGGTCCATCTGCTCACGGATCGCCCCGTAGATAGACGGATCCCCTGTATGGACGCGCACGACCTTCAGGCCGTCGTTTTCCGCGGCCCCGATCACGTCGATGACCTCGTCGAGGGTCATCCCCGCCGAATCGTAGACCTTCGCTTCCGGCTTTCTGCCGTCAAGAACGGCGGGATTGACCAGCGAGCCGGCGTAGATAATCACATCCGCTTCGTCGATAAGCCGCTTTCCTTTTATCGTAATCAGTTCGGGATCGCCGGGTCCGGCGCCGATCATGTAGACTGTTTCTTTCATATTTTCCTTGTTCTTCAATTATTCAGACGATATCCGAAATATCCGGCGCGTTCTGTGCGTGACGAACAAAGATGTCCCTGATTTCCGGGACTTCTCCGAGCCCCCTCAGAACGGCGTCCACCTCGCAGCCGTCCGCCTCGAGGCGGGACTGCCACGAATCCGGTCCTCCCGTCATATCGCGGCAGGCGTGGTCGCCGGCGACGATCATCAGCGGGGCGAGCGTCACCCGGTCAGCGCCGGTTTCCCGGAGCTCGGGCAGCAGGTGCTCGAATTCGGGGTAGCCTTCGACACAGCCGATTCGGATCCTGGAATTTCCGCCGCGGATCAGGTGATAGCTCAGCGCGGAGTAGGCTGCGTTCATCGTATGTTCGCTGCCGTGGCCCATCAGAACCACGTCTCCCGCCGGATACAGCTCTCCGAGGATGCCGGCAGTCTCGCGGTAATCATCGGTATCCGCCAGCAGCGGATTGCCGAAGCGCAGCCGTTTAAACTGACCGGCGCGATCCGCCAGCTGTGCAGCGGTGATCCTGTATTCGTAGCCCGCGATGATATGCGTGGTCTGAACGAGGATATCGTCGAAGCCCTCCGCAGCCAGGCGGTCCAGCGCCTGATCCGGCGTTTCGATATTCTCGCCGTCACGCTTTCTGATTTTCGCGATGATCTTCGGAGAGGTCCAGGCACGGTTAAATTCCCGGTCCGGGAAAGCGTTCTTCAGATCCTCCTCGATCCTGTCAATCGTCCTTGTCCTCGTTTCCGGATACGAGGTACCGAAGCTCACGACGAGCAGAGCCTTTTTAGGCATAGTCCGTTCCTTTTCTGTGAATTCGCTGATAATGATGTCGTAGTTATTCTGTATCGGGCAGGGCCGGATACAGACCGGGCCCCGCCGAAACGTCTGCGGATTTCCGCAGAGCTTAAGCCTGCGCGTCTTCCGCAAGGAGCTCATTAAAGACCTCTTCCGCAGCCGATACGAGACTGTCGACGTCCGCGTCCGTATGGGCGTCGGAGACGAAGATCCCTTCGTACTGGGACGGAGGAAGCAGGAAGCCCCTGTCCAGCATTTTCGTAAAATATCGTGCGTACAGCTTCGTGTCGCTGTTCATGACCGAATCGAAATCAGTCGGGCGCTCCGGAGTGAAGAACAGCGTCGTCATGCCGCCGAAGCGGGTGACGCTGGCCGGGATCCCCGTACGCTCTGTCGCCGCATTCAGGCCCTCTTCAAGGCGTTCTCCCAGCTCGTCGAGATGGCTGTACACCTCAGGATGGCTTTCCAGCCAGTCAAGAGTATTGATCCCCATCTTCATGGCAACCGGGTTTCCTGAAAGGGTTCCGGCCTGATATACCGGCCCCTCCGGCGCGAGCTTCTTCATAATTTCCGCCGACGCGCCGAAGGCGCCCACCGGCATGCCGCCCCCGATGATCTTTCCGAGGGTCGTGATGTCCGGCGTGATTCCCGTCAGTCCCTGCATGCCGGCATAGCCGACACGAAAGCCTGTGATGACCTCGTCGAAAATCAGCAGCGCACCGCTGTCTTCGGTGATACTTCTCAGCGAGGCGAGAAATCCCGGCTCCGGCGGAACGACGCCCATATTGCCGGCTACAGGTTCGACGATGACCGCAGCGATCTGGCCGGGATTTTCTTCGAACAGACGGCGAACGGAATCCGCGTCGTTGTAGACGGCCGTAAGCGTATCCCGGGCCGCGCCTTCCGGTACGCCCGCGCTGGTGGGTTCTCCGAAGGTGAGCGTGCCCGATCCTGATTTGACCAGCATCGCGTCCGCGTGGCCGTGATAGCCGCCTTCGAATTTGACGATCTTGTCGCGTCCCGTGAAGCCTCTGGCAAGACGGACCGCGCTCATGACGGCTTCCGTACCGGAATTGACGAAGCGGACCTGATCCACTGACGGCACGGCGGCGCAGACCCGCTGCGCAAGCTCCGTCTCGAGAGCGGTGGGCAGTCCGAAGGTCGTCCCGCGGCGGATCACCTCGTCGACGCCGTCAAAATAAACGGGATTCGCGTGTCCGAGGATCAGCGGACCCCAGGAGCAGATATAGTCCGTATAGACGTTTCCGTCCTCGTCCGTAACGCGTGCGCCCTCTCCGCTCTTCGCGAAGATCGGAGAGAGTCCCACCGACTTGAAGGCGCGGACCGGAGAATCGACGCCTCCGGGGATCCTGCGCTCCGCCTGGCGGAACAGCTCCTGTGATTTTTCGTAGCTTTTCACGACTGGTACTTCCTGATCAGTTCCGGCAGATCCTTCGCGAAATACGTGATGATGATGGTCGCTCCGGCGCGCTTGATGCAGATCAGCGCTTCGTACAGCGCGCGTTCGTCCATGAGTCCCGCGTCCACGGCTCCCCGCAGCATCGCGAATTCGCCGGAAACCTGATAAGCCGCCATCGGCAGGTACGAGAGCTCCTTCGCCTTCGCGATGATGTCGAGATAGGGCATCGCGGGCTTGACCATAACGATGTCCGCTCCTTCTTCGATATCGAGCTCGACCTCCTTGAGCGCTTCGTCCGCATTTGCCGGATCCATCTGATAGGCTCTGCGGTCGCCGAAGGCCGGCGCAGAATTGGCCGCTTCGCGGAAGGGACCGTAAAAGGCCGATGCGAATTTCGCCGAATAGCCCATGATCGGAATACTTTCGTATCCCGCGTCGTCGAGAGCTTCACGCAGCGAGGCGATGTGGCCGTCCATCATATCGGACGGCGCCACCATATCTGCGCCCGCTTCCACCTGGCTGATCGCGGTTCTGGAAAGAGTATCCAGCGAACGTTTCCGGTCGATGGTCCCGTCGGTGTTGAAGAAGCAGCAGTGGCCGTCGCTCTTATATTCGCACAGGCACAGATCCGTGATGACGTACATGTCGGGATCCGTGTCCTTGACGACGCGGACAGCCTTCTGGATAATCCCGTCCCGGTCGAAGGCGGGAGTCGCCAGCTCGTCCTTGTCGTCCGGAACGCCGAACAGGATGACGAAGCGGATGCCGAGATCGCGCAGCTCCGCGATTTCTTCAGGCAGGCGGTCCAGCGAGAAGTGATACTGACCCTTCATGCTCGGGATCTCCGTTTTGATATTCGTCCCGTCGACGACGAACAGAGGGTAAATGACGTCGTTCATCGTCAGTTCCGTTTCACGCACGAGATTTCTGATGTTCTTATTTTTTCTGAGCCTTGTGGGCAGCATAATTACCTCCGCGGCAGCGCCGCAATTTACTGATCAGAAGTCACCGATCATCTTTACCGGTCAAAAGACTGATTAGTGCTGACCGGAGATGCAGAATTCTGATCCGATTTTTATTCTATAGAGCTTTATTCTATAACGATTATTTTATAATAACCTGCCGTCCTGGGACAGCAGCTTCGTCAGCGCGCCGGTCAGGCCGGCAAGATTGTAGACTTCGGCTTCCGCCGTAACGGGAATCCCCCGCTTTTCCATCGTACGGCTCGTCTGTGGACCTATCGAGACGCAGGCAGTCGATTCCGGCACGACGGTCCCGGTCTGCTCCAGCCGGTCCGCGAAGTTCTTCGCAGTCGAACTGCTGGTGAAGGTCACCGCGTCGATCTTTCCCTCCGCCAGCTTCCTGAGCACATCGTCGTCTCCGCTGTCAGGTACGGTCCGGTAGATCCCGATTTCCGTGACCTGTGCGGCTTTTGCGAGACGCTCCGCCACATAGGGTCTCGCGTCCGCTGAACGCGGCATCAGGATCCTCGCGTCCGGGCCCAGCTGAGGCAGCAGCCCTTCGATCAGCGATTCGCCGATGTAATTCGCCGGAATAAAGTCCGGTACGATCCCGTGTTCCTGAAGTTTTTTCGCGGTCGCAGGTCCGATGGCTGTGATGTGAAGTCCGGCCAGTGATCTCGAATCGAGACCCCGGCTGTCCATCGCGTCGAAGAACAGCTCGACGCCGTTGGCGCTTGTCAGGATCAGATTCGTGTATTCGGACAGACGCTCGATCTCTTCGCTGAGCCGTTCCAGCTCCTCCGGCACCGTTTCGATCCGGATTGTCGGGTATTCGAGGGCCTGGGCCCCGAGGGCCCGCAGCTTCTCCGACAGCTCCGACGCCTGGGCTCTGGCCCGGGTGACGATCACATGTTTTCCCGCAAGAGGATAGAGAGTTCTGTCGGCCCGAAAATCGAGCTTTTCCCGCTTCCCGACGACGTCTCCGATGACGATCAGACTCGGCGCGGTCACGCCCCGCTCTTTCGCAAGGGTCTCGATGCTGCCCAGCGTCCCGTCGACGACGTACTGGTCGGGCGTCGATGCGGAATGAACGACGGCTGCCGGCGTTGCCGCGGGCTTTCCCGCCGCGATCAGGCTGTCCGCGATCTTTCCGAGATTTTTAACCCCCATCAGGAATACGAGAGTTCCGGAAAACGCGGCGAGGGTGTTCCAGTCGAGTTCGTTCTCCTCGCTCTTCAGATGACCCGTAACGACGGCGAAGGCCTGGTTGCAGGCCCTGTGGGTCACGGGAATCCCCGCGGCCCCGAGGCCGCCGATGGCGGACGTAATGCCGGGTATCACCTCGAAGGGAACCCCGGCGTCGTACAGGACCTCGCCCTCTTCGCCGCCGCGTCCGAAGACATACGGATCGCCGCCCTTGAGCCTGACGACGTTCCTGCCGTCCCTTGCCAGGCTTACCAGCAGCGCGTTGGTCTCATCCTGAGTCAGCGCATGGTTGGAGGCGCGTTTCCCGACGTAAATCTTCTCCGCGTCCGGCGCGTAGTCCAGCAGTTCGGGATTCGCGAGGGCGTCGTACACGACCGTATCGCAGCTTTCCAGCGCTCTGACCGCACCGACCGTAATGAAGTCCGGATCACCGCAGCCGGCTCCGGCAAGGATCACCCGGCCCGGCACCGGTCCGTATTTCGCAAGATAATCGTCCTTGAGCTTATGAGCCATCGCTTCCCCCGCTTCCTCCGGCGTCCCTTCGAAGGCCTCGATAGTTCCGGAGACCGCATGGCCGTCTTCGTCGCCGAAGATCCCGGTGATCCTGATCCCGGTGCCTTCAAGATAGGCGTGGGCGCCGATCGGGATATGACAGCTTCCTTCGAGAACCTCGAGGAAGCGCCGCTCCGCCCGCATCTGCAGATGCGCCTCCGGATCGGAGGCTTTCGCCAGAAGCTCCAGAGTTTCCCCGTCGTCCTTGCGGATCTCCGCCGCCAGTATCCCCTGAGCAGGCGCCGGTACGAAGCTGTCGGGCAGGGACATAATCGTAATGCCCGTATTCTCTTCGGTGATCCCGAGCCGGTTCAGCCCGGCCTTCGCCAGGACCACCGCGTCGTACTGGCCGTCCTTCATCTTCCGGATCCTCGTGTCGACGTTGCCCCGGATCCCGAGGATCCCGGCGTCCGGATACAGCGCTTTCAGCTGGACCTCTCTGCGAAGGCTTCCGGTTCCGATCCTCGGATTCTCCGGCAGCGGCCCCGCGGTGACCATCACGTCGCCCGGGTCCTCACGGGCCGGAGGCGGCGCGAGGATCAGCCCGGCGGGCAGTACGGAGGGCATATCCTTCATGCTGTGAACCGCGACGTCGATCTCTCCGTCAAGCAGAGCCGTCTCCAGCTCCTTCGTAAAGATCCCCTTGCTGCCGATCTGATTGAGCGCGTCCGTCTGATTTTTGTCTCCGGTAGTCCGGATCACGATCGTTTCCGTCTCGAGTCCCGGCACCGCATCCCGAAGCGTCTGCGCATATTTTTCTGTCTGTGTCAGCGCGAGCTTCGAGCCGCGCGTTCCGATCCGTAATTTCTTCATCAATCCTCTTTCACCGGTCTTCTCAAGCTGTTCAGGAAGATCAGGCCGACCGTTTCGCTTCAGCCCTTCGAGCTCCGAGAGTTCTGTCCGCAGCTCCCGCAGATCCAGCTCTGCCGAAGCTCTGATCCGCCGGCGCGCGTCCGGCAGGCCGAGACCCAGCGCCAGCTCCCTGATTTTCCCGAGCAGTTCGATCCTCTCGTCGATCCCCGATTCCGGGCTGAACTGTCGTTCAAGCTGCTCTCTGATCTGTCTGTCCAGCGCCGGTGCGCGCCCGCCTGTCGAGACCGCTATGCTCAGGCTTCCGCGCCTGAATTCTGCCGGGAACGTAAAGTCCGCGTGCGGATCGGAGCTGGCGCTGTCCGCAAGCACGCCCCGACTCCGGCATTCTGCGACGATTCTCCGGTTAAGCTCCGGCGAGTCCGTCGCCGCGGTGCACAGATCATTGCCGTCGAGGTGCTCCGGAGCGTAGCCCTCACGGAGGATCTCGATCCCGGCAGCTTCAAGCCGGGCTGCCGCATCCGGTCCGATTTCCGGCGCGACGACGCGCACCTTCGCACCGTATGACGCGTATTTTAACGCCCGGCGCAGCCCCGTCGGTCCGGCACCGAAGACGACGGCTCTTCGACCGTCGAATTCAAAAAGCAGCGGCGCCTTCATTCGCTCTTCTCCCGGGCGCAGGCGGTCAGGATCGCGGCGGCGTCCTCGATGGTTCCGATCTGCTCCGTGTCGTCGATGGTCCTGAGTCCGAGCACAGCCGGCATGACCATCTGCCGAAACTGCGAATGGACGATCTTTTCGAGAAACTCTCTGTCCCTGCCCGTAAACTGATAGCGGGAATTCAGGATCTCGATGGTTTCGTCCGCGTGCTCCCTGGCCTGATTCATGAGCCGTCCGGTGAGTCCGTCGGTACGGGTCTTCGCGATCCACGATTCAACCGCCTCGGCCTCTTCCCGGATCTCCTTCTCGGCAAGACGGGCGACCTCCTTCAGCCGGCGGTCGCTCTCGTCGAAGAGCTGCGTAAAATCGTCGATGGACAGCAGCGTGATCTCTTCGTCATCCGCAAGCTCCGTATCCACATCCCGGGGCATCCCGAGGTCCGCGATGAGCAGAGGCTTCCTGCGCCGGGGCATCAGGCTCCGCTTCAGGACCAGATGAGGAGAGGCCGTCGCCGAGATCACGATATCCGTATCCTTCACGAAATCGTAGCGGTCGTCGTAGGGGATCACGTTCAGCGATCTGTAGATCGTCTGGTATTCGTCCCCGGGATGATAGGTCCGGTTCGTCATCGTAACGTCGGTGAAGCCCTCCTCCGCCATATAGCGGAGCGCGAGCAGTCCCATCTTGCCCGAGCCGATGATCAGCACCCTCTTGTCCGCATAGTCCGGCACCATCCGCATAATCTGCTTGACGGCCGTCGCGGACAGCGAGCGGGGCGATTCCGATACCGAATACTTCGCCTTTGTCTTTTTCGCGTAGGTCACGGCTTCCCGGACGATCTTGTTCAGATATTTTCCTGACGCGCCCGCCGATGCGGACAGATCCAGCGCCTGCTTCGTCTGTCCGAGAATCTGGTCCTCGCCGAGGATCATCGAATCGAAGCCCGACGCTACCCTGAACAGATGGCGGACCGCTTCGTCCCCCGTCTTCCAGTACAGATAGTCCGCGAGCTCCGGCGCCTGTCTGACATAAAAATCCGACAGGATCTCCGCCGCTTCTCCCGGCTCCTCAGATATCGCGTAAATCTCGCTCCGGTTGCACGTCGACAGGATCATCGCCTCTTCGATCTGCGTCTCGCCAAGGAGCGTATTCATCCCCTCGACGGCCCTGCGCTTCGTAAACGACGCTTTTTCCCGCACGTCCTGAGGGGCTTTATTGTGACTGATTCCTGCTACTGCCAGCTGCATATGTTGTTCCTGTTCCGGCGGCATTCGCCGCAATAAAAAAAGCTTTTCCTGAAGACAGAAAAAGCGCTGTACGCTGAGTCTTCTTCGATGGAGAAATCCAGCCGGTCTGCAGACGGTGTTCTGACTTGGAGCTCGCTCCTCACAGTGACCTGATCGTTCCGGATTCTCGCCGGATTCCCCGCTTCTGCAGTCTCATATTTATTTCTCTGCTATTTAATCATACTCCCGGGGGTATTACAATTGAAAGTCCCGTCCCCAAAGGATACATTATCGCCTTATTTGATAAATTTATCGATCGCCTGGTTCAGATCCTCGAGGGCCTGGCTGTCTCCTTCTTCCACCGCTTCGACGATGCAGTGGTCGATATGGTCCTGCAGGATGATCTTTCCGACATTGTTCACCGCGGAGCGAACCGCCGCGATCTGGATCAGCACGTCGGTGCAGTCCCGACCTTCCTCGACCATGCGTTTGACCGCTTCGAGATGGCCGATCGCCCGGGACAGCCTGTTCAGCACGGCCTGGGTGTTCTTATGGGTATGCCCGTGATTATGACCGTGGGCATGGTCCGCGTGAGTCGTCCCGTCCGCGTGGGTATGGGTATGATCCTCATGGACCGTACCGTCCTCATGAGTGTGGGTATGTCCTGCTGGCTTGATCTCTTCGTTCACATTTTCCTCTGCTTCCCGGGCAGTCTCGATAAAATCTTCCTGTCCGCGGATTTCCGCTGTTTCGCTGTCTGTCATCTGTTCCTCCGTTTCAGCAGTCGATGTCCGGCTCCGGCAGCGGCTGGAGACCCGTTACGATAAAGACAGGATTCTGCGCCTTGAGCAGCGTCAGACCTCCGGTCGTGGTTCCTTCGGAACTGCCCGCCTGAATCAGCTCGGGCTCGTCGAAATATTCGTTCATGAGCCTGACGCATTCCGCGGCGTTTTCAATGGTTACAAAATTTGCGGCGATCCGTCCGCCGGGTTTCAGATGGGCGGCTGCCCACTTGAATATGCCTTCGAGCTCGTGTCCCGACCCGCCGACGATAATCCTGTCGCAGCTTTTGACGGGCCACAGCGCGTCCGGCGCATGTCCCCGGATCAGTCGGACGTTGTCCGCTCCGAATTTCCGGACGTTCTGTTCGATCAGATCGCAGGCTTCCTCGTTATGCTCTACCGCGTAGACCCGGCCCTTCGGCACCTGTCGCGCGGCTTCTATGGTGAGTCCGCCTGTCCCCGCGCCGATGTCGACCACCGTGTCCGCAGGCTCGATTCCCAGCAGACCTGTCGTCAGTATCCTGATTCCGCGCTTGGTCATCGGGACCCGCGCTCTGATAAAATCACTGTCCCTGTACGGGAGATGTCTTTCGTTCATGTACTGCTTTTCCCGGCGATGATCACGACCGCCATCCCTTCTTCCTGATATTCAAGCGCCTCTGCCGGCAGATGCGAGCAGATCTTCTCCTCCGGATACGACAGATTTTCGCCTGTGTAGATTCTCCGGTCAGGATACTTCCCGATCATCTGGCGGGCGATCCACGCCGTCCCGTGCTCTCCGTCCGTCAGCAGCCCCACGGGCCGTCCGTCTTCAAGCGCGCCGGCAAGATCCTGCTCCCTGCCGTGAAGGCTCATCATATGGGCGTCTTCCCAGCTCATCCCGAGGGCCGCGAAAAAATACTGCAGCGACGAGATTCCGGGAACCACCGTCATCGGCTCCTCCGGGAGCCTTCGTCTGATGTAGCCAAGCATGCTGTAGTAGCCTGTGTCTCCCGAAACGAGGATCACCGTCCGGCACCCCTTCCCGAGGGCCGCGCGGATATCCTCGAAGCTCTCGCCAAGCGGCCGGCCGGAGCCAAGCAGAATATGGTCCTCCGGCCTCCAGTTTTCTCCGAAGACCTGCCTGAGGCTCTCGAGATGACGTTCGCCCGAGACGAGCACGTCCGCTTCCTGACACAGCTTCAGAACCTTCGGCAGGATGTAGTCGGGATGCCCCGGACCCAGTCCCGCCACTGTCAGCAGGGGATGTATCGCGGTTCTCCTGCCGTCCCGGAGCTCCTCTGTGATATTCTGTTTTATTTCCCGGGAAACCGGTTCGTCTGTCTTCGGGTTCATTTATTAACTCAACTTCCGATTCATTTCTGATTTGATATTCTCGATCCGCTGCGGCTGGACTGCCTGCCGGGATCTCAATTTGTTTATGCCGGCGCATCAGGCTAAGCTTCGCATTCCGCCTTCGCCCCGTCGATCATGCCGGCGGCGTTTTCCGTCTGAGCCAGCAGTCCGTATCCGCGTTCGAACAGGACGACTCCGACCTCGATCTCGCCGAACACGCGCCGCTGGCAGCGCAGACGGATCTTGTCCGCAAGGACCTGCCACAGATCATCAAGTCCGGCTTCCCGGATGATATCGGCAGCCGCGGCCGTCGTCGGGCATTCCATGATCTTTGCCAGCACATCGCGGTCCGCGCCCAGCAGCGCGGCATTCGCCGTCAGGATTTCCACCCTGGCGTCGCTTACTGCGGAATGGGTCTGGAAGCATCCCCCCGCGATCTTCACAAGCTTTCCGAGATCGCCGACCAGCAGGATCTTCGTGAAGCCGAGAGACCGGGCCTCATCCAGCATGAAGCCCGCGTAGTTGCTGATGCGCACCGCAGAATCCCGGTCGATTCCGAGGGATCCCGCGAAGTCCGCGCCGTAATTGCCCGGAACATACACGACGGACAGCGGTTTTCCGTCCGAGACGCGCTTCTCCTTCCTGACCGACAGCTCCAGACGCATGGATTCTGTCAGCGCGTCCTCGCTCATCGGCACGACAATTCCGCTGGTCCCGAGAATCGACAGTCCGCCCTCGATGCCGAGACGCGGATTGAAGGTCCTGGCCGCGATTTCCGCTCCGCCCGGCACGCTTACCGTGATGCGGATCCCCGCGTCGGGATTCTTTCCGATCTTGTCGAGGGCCCTGCGGACCTCGTGTTCGATCATCTGTCTCGGAACCGGATTGATCGCCGGTTCTCCCGGCGGGATCTGCAGTCCCTTTTTCGTAACGGTTCCGACGCCGTCTCCGGCAGCGAATTCGATACCGTGTCCGCCCGTATATTCGGCGGACGCGTAGATGAGAAGTCCGTCCGTCGCGTCCGGATCGTCCCCGCCGTCCTTTCGGACCGCACAGGACGCGCGCAGCGCGCCGGGGCTGCAGTCCTCGAGCTGGAGCCTGAGTTCCTGCCCGGAGGGCGTGTCGATGGTTACCGACTCCGGCGCGATTCCCGTCGCCAGCATCAGAACGGCTCCCTGAGCAGCCGCGGCAGCGCAGGAGCCTGTCGTATAGCCGCAGCGCAGCATTTTATCACCGACCCGGATCAGACGTCCGGCGCCCGCTTCAGTTTCCGAATTCATATTCTTTTTTGATCAGGATCGTCGAAAAGTACGGGATCCTTCCCTTCAGTTCTTCAATATCAGACGAGACCGTCTCGTTCGCCATCCCGATATTCGAGACGCGGCAGAACTGTTCCTCGAGACCGAGCTCCTCGAGAAGCTGCGCGAGGAATTCGTTCCGGCCCGAGGCCTTCATGACGATCACATTTCTGTTCATTTTTACAATATCGCGGATCACATCGTCAGGCTGGGTCATCGAGACGATGGCCAGTGATTCTTCGCCCTGGGTGAGGGGAATCTCCAGCCTTGACGCCAGCGCGCAGAAGGACGTGATCCCCGGGATCGTCTCCGTCGAGACTCCCTGAGACTTCAGAAAATCGATGATGTACGAATAGGTCGAATAGACCATCGGGTCGCCCAGCGTCAGAAAGACGCCGTCTCCGTTCTGGAGAGCTTCCCTGACGATATCCGCGTTCGCATGCCACTGTTCGTCCAGCCTGTCCGCCTCTCCCGAGATGGAAACCATCGGAAAATCCATTTCGATTACCTGCGCCGTCTCCGGAATATATTCACCGGCCGTTGTAAGCGCGACGCCCGGTTTCCCGTTTTTGCCCTTCGGCACGAATACCGTCTTCGCAGCCCGGATCGCCCGTACTGCCCGTACCGTCAGAAGATCCGGCGTGCCGGGACCGATGCCGACTCCCGTCAGTTTTCCCGTCATGCTACCACTCCCTTCCGAGCCTGTACAGCATCGCGTTGAGGATCGCGGCCGCGACGGGGCTCCCGCCCTTCCGTCCGTTGATCCGGATATACGGCACGCCGGCTTCATCGAGCCTGTCGAGGGCGGCCTTCGATTCCGCCGCTCCGACGAAGCCGATGGGCGCTCCGACGATAAGCTCCGGAGCCGGCGAGCCGGCTTCGATCTGTTCGATAAGTGTGTACAGCGCGGTGGGCGCGTTGCCGATCGCGAAGATCTTCACGTCGCCGTCGTTGAGCGCCTTTTTCATCGCGGCGGCAGATCGGGTGATCCCGAGCGCCCTCGCCTCCTCGCGGACATCTTCGTCGTGGACGTAGCTTACGATCTCGCAGCCCTGGAGTCCGAGGGCGCGGCTGTTCACCGCGTTTCGGATCATCGAGGTATCCGCGTAGATTTTCGAGCCCTCCGAGAGGGCCTTCAGTCCCGCATTTACCGCGTCGTTCTTAAACTCGATAAGCTGCGCATATTCGAAATCCGCAGTCGTATGGATAATCCGCAGAACGATGTCGCGTATTTCCTCCGCCGGCAGATTCTCACCGAGCTCCTCCGTGATGATTCGGAAGCTCTCCCGTTCGATTGCCTGAGGGTCGTTGATATAGTTCATTTTTTCCATTATATTCTCTATGTTTTTGTTCAATCTACCTTAATTATTATCTTAACAGGCTGCGGGCTTATCTGCGGCCGCCGCATAAATACGCGGCTCCGTTCCCACATCCGCCTGTATATCCTTCGGTCTCCGGGATTTCTTCGATACTGTGACGAACGCCCCCGGCGATCAGATGAAGGCGCATCCAGTCCGGCGCCTCGCCTGCGGGCACCTCACGCCTGAAGGCCGTCATAAATCCGGTCTCGTCAAAACCCTCGTTGTGGAGCACCCCGACGATGCTCCCGGAATGGCCGATCATCACGCCTGCGCCTCCGAAGCTTTCGCACAGGCTGATAATGAGTTCGAGCCTGGGCTTGTACTGCATCTCCTGATTGAGTCTGGCCGACAGCGTACACGCCCGGCCGATCAGATCGAGATCCCCCCGGCGCGCGCCATCCTTGAGCATCGAGGCGCAGGGGGCGAAGGCTTCTTCCGTCTTGCGGAATTCCGCGTCCCGTCCCAGCTCCAGCGTCGAGACATTCTCCGCGAAATCGAGGGCGAGAACCCGTGCGGAGATCGAACAGCCGAAGCGGTCGAAGATCTCTCCTGTATAGTGGCTGAACAGATTGAGCTCTGGATACATCAGATTGTCGCTGGGTTCGACCCGGGTGCAGACCGACGCCAGCTCGTCCGGACCGATCCGAATATCGAAGCAGCCGGCCGCGGCCGAAACCGCCGCGCAGATATCGGCCGTGCTGCTGGCCATGCCCTTGAGCTTCGGGATCTCGGAGGAGACCTCGATGCGGAGTCCGGACAAATCAAGTCCTCTGTCCTGCGCAAAGATCCTCAGCGCCCGGTCCGTCTTCTCGCCGCACAGGCGAAGACCCGGGCCCTCTGTGGTCCAGGCTCTGGCCGTGCTCCACAGATCGACCGGCGAAGACACAAGGCAGGGCTCTCCGCCGACGATCCCCTGAATATATTCGCCGCAGGTGCCCGGCGCGGCTGCCGTTACGATCTTCATCGCTGCTCCTTCAGGAGAACGGCCTTGTCGAGCATCGCCCTGAGTAGCGCGGGGCCGTCCGGCGCCGCGTAAAAATGAAAATGGGGATAGCCCGCAAGGGTGTTCTTCCTTACCTGCATCCCGGGCCATCTGCGCGTTCCCTTTGTCAGACGGCCGCGGTAGTCCCCATCGCCCTCAAGGACGCTGTGATGAAATTCGTGAACGGGAAATCCGAAGCTTCTGCCCTCCAGCCCGATTTCAAGGTCCGCGTAGCCGAAGCGCTGCAGCCGGTCCGTCATCCGGATCCTGTCCGGAAGGAAGCCGACGCCCGCCCGGGGCTTCCCGTCTCCCGGCACGATCTTCTCAGCCAGGTAGATCTGCCCGCCGCATTCCGCATAGCAGGGCAGTCCGGCCTCGAGCGCGGCGCGTACCGCCTTCCGCATCGAAACGTTTTCTTCGAGCCTGTCCGCGAAGACCTCTGGATAGCCGCCGCCGAACCACAGCGCGTCGACCTCGGGCGGCGCCGCATCTGCGATCGGAGAGAAAAATTTCAGTTCGATCCCGAGTTTTTTCAGGAGCTCGAGATTTTCCGTATAGTAAAAATTGAAGGCCTTGTCCCGGGCGACGCCGATACGCAGCCCGCGGTAACGGTCCTCACAGCCCTCGAAGGGATCCGGAACTTCCGCGGGCTCGTCGATATAGCTGAGCTCGAGGATCCTTCCGAGATCGAAATGATCCGCGATGCTGTCCGCGGCGCGGTCGAGAAGCTCCGACAGCGATTCCAGCTCCTCTGCCGGAATGAGCCCGAGATGGCGGGATTCGAGCCGGAGCGCCGGATCCTCGGGAAACCATCCGACACAGGGGATCCCGCACTGTGTTTCGATAATCTCCGAAAGCAGTCTGTAGTGGCTTTCGTTTTTGATCCGGTTCACGATGATCCCGGAGATCCGTACCCGGGGATCGTAGTCCCGGAAGCCGCCCACAAGAGCGGCCGCGCTCTGACTCATCCCGCGGCCGTCGATAATCAGAAAAACCGGGAGATCGAGCAGGACCGCGGTATCCGCCGCCGATCCCTTTCCCGTATCCCGCTGGCCGTCGTACAGGCCCATCGCGCCTTCGACGATCGCGCAGGCCCCGGGTCCGCGTCCTGCCATCCGGTTGTTGAACGCTCTGCGCGTTCCGTCGTCTCCGAGGAGCACGGTATCCAGATTGACCGACGGCGAACCGCAGGCGAACCGGTGAAACATCGGATCTATATAGTCGGGTCCGCATTTGAACGGAACGATCTCGCGTCCCGCCTTCGCGCAGAGCCGGCCCGCCAGCGCCCTCATCAGGCCGGCGGTGACTGTCGTTTTGCCGGAACCTGAACCGGTCCCGGATATCATAAATGCATGCATAAAGTTCGATTTCGGATGCGTAGAGATTTGCCGACTTGTCCGCTCCGAAAATACTCGTTTCACTATATCATTTTCTGAGCCTTAAAAAAACGGCTTCCGTGTAAGCGGAGGCCGTCTGAGGACTCAATGTGTGTCAGGTTCACAATATAACGCCGCGTTCCTGTAAATTTCCGAAAGCCTGCGCGCGGCCTCAAAGGCCTGTCCGCAGAATGCTTCGGGACTTCGCGGATCGTCCTTCCGGGCGCATACCTCGAGGGAGATTTCGTTAAGCGGGCTTCGGCAGAGCCCGGGAACGATTTCTTCAAAGGGTATCCTTCCTTCTCCGGGAATCCAGTGTCTGTCGTAATACAGATCGTTGTCGGACAGATGGACCGCCGCGATCCGGCTGCCGTAATCCTTCAGGATTCTGCCACGTCCGCAGGGCAGCATGTAGTCGTGGGAGCTGTCGTAGCACATCCCCACCGAGGGTACGTCAAGCCTGTCGAGCACCGCTCGAAGCAGGTACTGGCGCGACACGTTTTCGACCGCCAGTCTGACGCCGCTGCGCTGGGCTTCCTCCGCCAGCTCGGAGAAAAAGGCAATCCCGTTTTCCACAGAATATCCTGTCCCGAGATCCATATCGCTGGTATGGACGACGAAGGCCGGGATATTTTCCCGGCCGCATCCGCGTATCCACTCCTTCATCTTCCTGAGAAAATCCGTATTCTCTGCGGGATTCTTTCTCCAGATATCGTTCCATCCGATAAACGGGGCGTGGGCGTTGACGACTCGCAGCCCCTCCATGCGGGCCAGCTCCGTCTGGTGCTCCTTCGTGATCCGTACCGGCTCTTCCTCATCCTCCCAGGCGAGCATGACTCCGTCAAAGCCCGCGTCTCTGATAATTCTGAAACGCTCGGGAGCGGTCTGAAAATAACCGAACCACGAGAACATCGAAAGACCGGGTGGCTCGTTCGAAAATCCGGGGATACCATTCGTTTTTTCAGTCCCCATCGGCCTCTTCCGGTTCCGGCACGTTAAATCCCAGCGAATTTCTGAAGTGAGCCAGGGCGAACCGATGTCCTTCCGGACTGAAGCTCGCAGTCAGCTCCGGCCTGACCGTAACGTCGTAATTCAGGTCGTAGGCGTCGACCGCCGTATGCAGAACACAGATATCCGTACAGACACCCGCCAGTTCGATCTCATGTATCCCGTTCTGACGCAGCAGGATATCGAGAGGCGTGCCCGCAAAGGCGGAGTAGCGCAGCTTGTCCAGCCATACCGCCTTCTCAGGGCGAACCTGCCTGGCCATGGCGAAGGCTTCGCCGGTCATGCCGTACAGCTCGCGGCCGGACGTACCTTCAATATTGTGAGGCGGAAACAGTTTCGTTTCCGGATGACCCGCCTCGCCTGCGTGATGCAGATCGTTCACCGAGAAAATCATGTCTCCTCTGGTGCAGGCGTCCGAGACAGCCTGCGCAACGGCGGCGTCTATCGCCTGCCCGGCGGCGCCGGTGGTAAGCTTCCCGTCGTCCGCGACAAAATCGTTCGTATAATCGATAAGGATCAGAGCTTTCATCTCTTCTTCCAGTCTGTGACGCTGTCGTCATCTTCCTTCAGCTCAGATTTGTAATTGAGCCATTTATAGCTGTGACGGACAGGAGCTTTTTTCGGCTTCTGAACGGCCGCGGGCTTATCTGCCTGATCTGCCGTCTGTCCGCCGGAAACAGCCTGTGCGATAGACAATGCTGCGCCGAGAACATTCTCGACCGTCGACGCGTCGGGAAGCTTCGCTTCCTCGATCCTGCGCCGCTCTTCCTCGGCCATGCGTTTCTCGTCCTCTGCCTTCCGCTTCGCTTCCTCTTCTTCTCTGGCGCGCTGTGCGGCTTCCTCAGCCTGCTTCTTCTGGGCAGCCTGTTTCTCAAGCAGTCTGGCTTCAATCTCGGCCCGGATCTTTTCGCGTTCCGCGTCCTTCGCTTCCTGCTGTCTGCGCTCCTCTGCCGCGGCAAGGTCTGACTGCGCCTGCAGACGGGCCGCTTCTTCACGTTCCCGTTCGGCCTTCATTCGCTGCCGTTCCTCAAACTTTGCGGTAAGCGCGCTCTGGAGCTGGGCCTTCTGTTCTTCCCGACGTCGGGCCTTCATCGCTTCATCATCCGGCTGAGACGTCGTTTTCGTCCCGTTATCTCCCAGCTTGACTTCGATAATCTTCCTGAGGGTTTCGACATCCATACTGCGGATGAAGCGTTCGAATTCGCCTGTTTTCGTATCCTCCGGCTCAGGCGCCTCATCGGCATGCTTCGAGGCGGGCTTTACAGCCGCGCTGCTGTCCATGCCGGGTTCCTGAAGAGCGCTCATCTTGCGTTCCGACTCGACGATGGATTCCGCCGCATATGCGGGCACCTTCTCCGCCGGATTATCCGGTTCGGGTGCCAGCGCCGGATTCGACTTACATTTCGGGAGGCCGGAATCACCGGAAAACTCGGACGGATTTACGTCATCGTCAAAGGGCGTTTCGGGAGCGGCCTGTTCAGAAGCGGCTCCGACGCTTTCCTCATAGCCTTCTTCTCCGGGCTGGAGCGCCAGCGCCGGATTCGATTTCCATTTCGGAAGGCCCTGATCCTGCGGACCTTCTTCAGGTCCGAGATCGTCGTCAAAAACTACTTCGGCGTCTGCTTCTTCCTCCGCAGCTTCTTCATCCTTCACATTGAACTTCGGAATCGGTCTGTTATAGAAATTTTCATTGGCTTCAGCGAGACTTCGCTTGAAGCCGAGCCATTTATATTTCGAATCGTCCTCTTCGCTGTCAGCGGGGGCTTCCGCCGCGCTGTCTTCGGGCACAGGCTCTGCTGCCGCCGCTGCGGCCGGCGCAGCTTCCACATGCCGTCTTTCAGGCTCTTCGTCGACGACCGGCTCCCTGGACTTCACCTTGATATGTTCGGAGGGGAGTCCGGACTCCGACAGCTGCTTTCCGATGTGTTCGGCCGGCAGCTCCGTTTCCGGTTTCGGCGCGTTCGCCAGATGCTCTGAGGGCAGCTCCGCTTCGTCCTCCGCTGTCTTCCAGCTCTGATTTGCCACGTATGCCCCTGAATCGAGGGAATTGTCCTTGAAGCCGAGCCACGCTGTCCGCTTTCCTTCTCTGTCCTCGACTTCTCTGCGCTGGCGCTTCTGGTTGTCGAGCCAGCTGCTCTGCCGTTTGATCTCCGGCGAGAGAATATTCGGATCGAGTACTTCCTTTTCCTTAAAATTCAGAAAATTCTTTTCCGCATCCGGAAAGAAGGATTTAACCTCATCCATCGGAATTTTCTCGTTGGACAGAATTCCCATGACTGCGCTGAGCTTCTGCGGAAGATGTCCGTCATCCGGCCACCGGAGCAGCAGCCCCAGCTC
>RRZU012660796.1_pt1 | contig 21526 bp, 16 predicted proteins | sample 2165561 | NCBI WGS metagenome assembly RRZU01 (sample SAMN10456909, study PRJNA506462) | wastewater metagenome | isolation source: wastewater sludge | place: USA: Moscow, Idaho | reverse complement strand
CAACGGTTATAACAAGTTTACACGCCTGTTTACCATGATCAGAGAAGCGAAAGAACATATTCATCTGGAGTACTTCATTATAAAAGATGACCATATTGGGAATGAGCTTCGCGAGATGTTAATCGTCAAAGCAAAAGAAGGCGTAGAAGTTCGCATCATTTTCGACGATGTGGGTTCTATGGCACTTGGTCGAAAGTATATAAAAAGCTTAAAAGAGGCTGGTATAGAAGTTTATTCGTTTTTTAAAGTACCTATTCCAATTTTTTCTCGAGACTTAAATTACCGAAACCACAGAAAAATCGTGGTGATTGATGGCAAAGTCGGTTTTGTGGGAGGGCTCAATATCGGAGATGAGTATATTGGTAAATCCGACAAGTTTGAATTTTGGAGAGACACACATCTAGAAATAAAAGGCGAAGCGGTTTACGCATTACAAACTATCTTTTTAAACGATTGGAATTATGTTGCAAAGCAAGTCGTACAGGGGGTAAAATACTATCCTCCAGTCGACACAACGCATCAATCACTGGTTCAAATCGCGGCGTCAGGTCCGGATTCGCAGTGGAAGAGCATCTTACAAGCTTTTTATAAAATGATCGGCAATGCGGTAGATAAAGTTTGGGTGACGACGCCTTATTTGGTGCCGGAAGACAGTATACTCATGGGCTTAAAAGCCGCAGCACTCAGTGGTGTGGATGTTCGAATTATCATTCCATCGCAACCAGATCACTTCTTTGTCTATTGGGCTTCTCAAGCCAATATTCAAGCGCTGCTTGAAGCAGGGGTAAAAATATATCAGTATAAAAACGGATTTATTCATTCTAAAATTATGATCGTCGATCAAATGGTCGCCACGGTTGGAACAGCAAATTTAGACATTCGTTCCATGGAAATTAATTTTGAAGTCAATGCTTTTTTATACGATGTGGATGTCATCGCTCGGCTTGAGGAAGATTTTATAAATGATTTGGATGAGAGTATTGTATATGATTTAGAAACGTTTAAGGAACGCAGTTTAATGAGGCGTTTTTTAGAAGCTATGGGACGTCTTGTGTCGCCATTACAATAATTGGAGGTTATCGTGCTGTTTTTTCTTGGAATTATAATGCTGATCATAGCTGATCAAGTGACAAAGGTTTGGGCAGTCAATCATCTGATTGGCAAAGGCGCTATGCCGTGGATAGAAGGATTATTGGGATTTAGATACACAGAAAATACGGGAGCGGCATTTAGTATTTTAAGAGAAAAACAGTTGCTGTTGATTTTGGTGACATCTGTGATCATCGTTGGCCTCATAGGGTTTTTAGTTAAAGCACTTAGAACGGAGACGCATATGGTGGTTAAATGGGCTTATATGCTTTTGATTTCGGGTGCGATTGGCAATCTCATCGATCGTGTGAGGTTTAATTATGTCATCGACTTTCTCGAATTTAAGTTTATCAACTTTCCGATTTTTAATATAGCAGATGTGTGTGTGGTTATAGGGGTAAGTTTGCTAGCAATAGCGACATTATTCTTAAAATATGATTTCTAATTATTAGAGGATTTTAATAAAAAAAGCAATGCGACTGAAAATATAATGTGATAGAATATAATGCGTAATGTATACACGAGATGATCGGTTTTAACAAACAGCTAGGAAGGTATAAGGATGAAGTTTTATTTGAAAGTGTTTTTAATAGCATTTGCAGGGTTTATGTTGTTATTTACAGGCGTTTTATTTGCGCTCGACAGCATTTACGGTTCAAATGATATTCCAGAAGTAAGCATAGAACCAACCACCGAATCAGAGGATTCAAACGATGATGAAGTCATCGCCGATGACGACGATAGAACAGAACTTCAAAAAATCGCGGATGCGTCTTCGCGTATTAATATTATCGCTTTTGGATTAAATGAACACTTAGCTGATACGATGATGCTGTTTAGTTATGACCCAGAGCAAAATGTGATCGATATTCTGTCCATTCCGAGAGATACCTATTATCATCAAGAGGGTTTCAACGATTTAGCTCAAAAGAAACTTAACGCCACATATGGTTTTCCAGAAGTGGGTGGTGTCAATGGCATGAAAAGAGTGCTTTCAGAATTTTTAGGGATCCCGATTCATTATTATTTAAAAGTAGATTTTGCAGCTGTTAAAGCTGTGGTAGATACATTGGGTGGCTATGAAGTTACCGTTCCTTTTGATATGGATTACGACGATTATTATGCTGACCCAGAGCTTCACATCCATCTTAAAGCCGGGTATCAAGTCCTCGATGGGGATTTGACGGTTGGTTATTTGAGATTTAGAAAAAATAACGATGGCAGCAATTCAGAAGGCGATATAAAAAGAATTCCACGTCATCAGCATTTCGTAAACTCGATGATGAACAAAGCTCTGAGCAGTAAGCTGCCTTCAGTCATCAATACCATCATCGGCGGAAAGTATGTTGAGACAGATATGTCTTTAGAGGAAGCTTTAGGTTTCGCCATCGATGGTGCAGCTATTGAACCTGATAACATCAAGTTCTACACCCTTGAAGGAGAAGCACAGACGCTTCACGGTGCTTCTTATTGGATTCACGATCCAGCATCTTTAGAAAAAATGCTCTATGGCTTCTATGGATTTACCATTGGAGATGGCTCTGAAGAAGAAACGACAGAAGAAGGAACCACAAATTAAGTAAGAGCGTTCATGTTTATGGTTGACATAAACATGAACTTTTTTATTTTTCAAACAATCGAAGTAAGTTTTAAAGTGTGCCTTCATAAAAAACACACACACTTATGGTATGATGATTTTATAGAACATCTTATCAGATGAAAGATGGAGGATGATTATGCTTAGAGTTATACAGAGGTGGATTAGGAATTTAATCAAAGCCATAGGTGATTCAAATCAAACCCAGTATGGGAGTCAAGGGATTCAGTGTTGTGATTTACAAAAGAAAGAAAAACATTAGCTTGCACATTTGTGCAAGCTTTTTTTTACGAAATTGTAATCGCTAAATCGTTGAATTTGCTTTTTTTTAGTTTTGTCACTGATGGTTCTTGCCAAAATCGATGTTCTTTGTTTTGCTAAAAAATTGTAATCGTGGTTATAATCGTGGTAAGAGATGTCCGGATTTCTTACATCCTTGGCCAGGATGAAACAAATTAATAGGGGGACAAAATGGATAGTATCTTAAAGAACAATGGTAAGTCGAAAGGTGGCGTACAAAAATTTGGACGTTTCCTAAGCGGCATGGTAATGCCAAATATTGGTGCCTTCATAGCGTGGGGGATCATCACAGCGTTGTTTATACCTACGGGATGGACACCAAATGAAAATTTAGCATCTCTCGTTGGTCCGATGATTACGTACTTATTACCTATTTTAATTGGTTACACCGGTGGTAAACTGGTCGGTGGTGCAAGAGGCGGTGTTGTTGGTGCTGTAGCGACGATGGGTGTCATCGTAGGCGCAGATATTCCGATGTTCATGGGCGCTATGATTATGGGTCCAATCGGTGGATTTGTGATCAAGAAATTTGACGATGCCGTAGAAGGCAAAATCCCAGCTGGATTTGAAATGCTTGTTAACAACTTCTCTGCTGGTATCTTGGGTATGCTTTTGGCTTTATTAGCCTTTAAAGGTATTGGTCCAGTTGTACTTGCCATCAATAATGTTTTAGAAAGTGGCGTAAAAGTCATCGTTGATGCAAATTTATTACCACTCACTTCAATTTTTATCGAACCAGGTAAAATCTTATTCATGAACAATGCCATGAACCACGGCGTTTTAGGACCTTTAGGCATTCAAGAAGCAACGGATTTAGGTAAGTCGATCTTCTTCTTACTTGAAACTAATCCAGGACCAGGTCTTGGTATCTTGCTTGCATACTGGGTTTTCTCAAAAGGTATGGTTAAACAATCGGCTCCAAGTGCAGTGATCATTCATTTCTTGGGTGGTATTCATGAAATTTACTTCCCATATGTTTTAATGAATCCAATATTGATTTTAGCTGTAATCGCTGGCGGTATGAGTGGTGTCCTTACATTTGTCGTATTAGGCGCTGGTCTAATCGCAACACCTTCTCCAGGAAGCATCTTTGCTTTGATGGCGATGGCCCCTAAAGGAGAACTTTTACCAGTTCTGGCTGGTGTAATCGTTTCAACTGCTGTATCATTTATCGTCGCAGCATACTTTGTTAAAAAGAAAAGCATCAATGAAACTGAACTTGAATCTGCTAAAAATGCAGTTAAAGGCATGAAAGCAGAGTCTAAAGGTAAAACAGCATCAAATGTAAGAAAAATCGTGGTGGCTTGCGATGCGGGCATGGGTTCATCTGCTATGGGTGCAACCACGTTGCGTAAAAAAGTCAAACAAGCTGGTTTAGACATAGAAGTTATCAATACGTCTATAGAAGATATTCCTTTTGACGCTGATATCGTGATCACACATGATACCTTAGGAGAAAGAGCCAGTGAAAAATGTAAAAATGCAGAGCTAATCACGATCGACCAATTTGTTGGAAACCCAATCTACGATAACTTGGTGAATCGATTAAAAAAATAATACCCCAACAGAAACAGCAAAGAGCTTAAGCCTTTGCTGTTTCAGTCTTTAAAGGGTTATTCACCTATGGCACGCATAAATAATGACACGATGGAGCAACTTCTTATCAAAAGAGCATGATATAAGGGTTATAATAGAATTGGAAGAACTGTCTGAAAATTTGATTATTAAATTATGTCTCTATTATGATTAGGGGGTTGCTGTGAATTGTTCTAAGAGAATCATTGAAATCATCAATGTATTACTTGAGCGTGAGGCTTATATTACAGCTTCTGAAATTGCAGACCAATTGGGGATTAGTAAAAGAACCATATTTAGAGAAATGGTGGCGGTTGAAGAATTGACCGATAGCCTTGGCATGATCATGGATAAAAAAACGAGGCTAGGCGTTAAACTACAAGCCACTGCTGAGCAAGTCGTGAAGTTCAAACACATTGCAGAGGCATGTGACGATCATTCTGGTCTCGATCAAGAAGCACGTCAAAATAAACTGATCAGTGAACTGTTAAAAAGTAGAGAACCCAAAAAGTTTTATTTCTTTTCCAAGCTGCTCAATGTATCTGAAGCAACCATCTCGTATGATATGGATAAAATTATGCCGTGGTTTGACAGCAGAGGCATCAAATTGATCCGCAAACCGGGTTATGGTGTCTACTTAGAAGGGACCGAAAAGCAGTTTAGAAAAGCGATCGTGGATTTCTTGTATCAAAATTATGAACACCAAGAGTTAATGGATATATTTAACAATCAAGACACGATGATGAATGACGTATTAGATAAAAGTACGCTGGTTCAAATTGGTGCCATTCTTGTGGAGTTTGGAAGTTTACTCATAGAAAAGCTCACTGAAAATGCTCACATGGGATTGACGATTCATTTAACCATCGCCGTACAGAGAATAAAAAGAGGCGAGTCCATCGTCATGAAATCAGAGCTTTTGGAAGAGTTAAAAGCAGAAGAGCTCTTTAAGTTAGCGGGTAAAATTGGTGAGAAGATTGAGGCATATTTCGGCATAAGATTTCCTGAAGATGAAATTGGTTATATTACCATGCATTTAAAGGGATCAAAGTTAAAAACAGGGAGCATCGTCGAATCAGATGGTATTTTAATCACCAATTTTGAAATCACGCGATTGGCATCCAACATGATCCAAAAATTCAGTGCGTTAAGTGGTTTCGATTTGACGCAAGATGATCAGCTCTTGGTGGGTTTAGTAAGTCATCTTAGACCTGCAATTTCTAGAATTAAAATGGCACTTGAGATTAGAAATCCTCTGCTTGATAAAATCAAAGAAATGTATCCTGAGATTTTTTCGATGTCCAGAGTGACCTCAGTTGTCATAGAGGAAAAATACGACATTCTTTTGCCTGATGGAGAAATCGGATATATTGCCATGCACTTTGGGGCTTCCATAGAACGACTCAGAAAGCAAATGGTTAAAGTGAGAAAATTGAAGGTTGGCGTCGTGTGTGCCAGTGGTATAGGCACCTCCAGTTTACTTTATTCAAGACTTGAAAAGTCGTTTCCAAATATGGATTTGGTGACTCAGTTATCAAAAGAAGATATTTTAAGTGGTAGGGCAAATGCGCTTGGTATCGACCTTTTAATCTCTACGATTTATTTAGATGTATCCGATTTACCCATTATTCAGGTGAGCCCGTTGCTACCTGAGGCAGATATTGAGAAGCTAAATAAAATCGTTCCGATGATTTCGAGTAAGCCTTCAAAAGTTGTTGAAGAGATATTCGTCGATGATACGGATAAAATTAAAAAGATCAGAGACATCACAGAAGCCATACTAAATATAGAAGAAAACTTCGAAATCGTTCATTTTGAAGGTGCAAATAACATAAAAAATCTCATTAAGGCCATTGCAGCACATCAGACAGAGGGGCTTAAAAATACCATGATGCTTCATAAAGAGCTCATGGAAAGAGAACGACTAGGGAGTACATTGATTCATGGTGAGGGCACGATGTTGGTTCACGCTAAATCAGGTACGGTATCAAAAGCAAAGCTTTCTGTTTGGCGGTTAAAAAAGCCGTATAAACACGATAAAGGCGAGTTGGTATCCACCATCATCGTCATGGTGATACCCGAATCTGCTTCTAAAGTATATATCGATTTAATGAGTCGCATCAGCAAGTCTTTAATCGAAGAACATGATTTTATAGAACTGCTGAGGTCGAAAGAAAAAACGATCGTCGAGTTGGAGCTTAAAAAAATTCTTCACAGATGGTTAAGGCAAAATCTTCAAAGGGGTGATGCTTATGACCTTTAAGATTCAAACTTTTGGACGATTTTTGAGCAGAATGGTCATGCCCAATATAGGTGCATTTATCGCATGGGGCATTATTACCACGCTGTTTCATGAGAATGGATGGATACCGAATGCATCCATAGCCGTTCTGATTGAGCCTATGATTTATTATGCACTACCCCTTTTGATCGCATATACAGGTGGAAAAGCCATCGATAGTTCTCGTGGGGGTGTGGTCGCAGTGGTAGCGACGATGGGCCTCATTTCAGGATCAGATGTTCCTATGTTTTTAGGTGCGATGTTGATGGGGCCGATATCAGGATGGTTGGTTAAAACCATCGATCGATATTTAAAGTATCGTATTCCTTCTGGATTTGAAATGCTGAGTACGAACTTCTCAGCAGGCATATTAGGTGCCATATTAGCGGTTGTCTCACTAAAAGCAGTGGGTCCGATTTTTGATGGATTGACTTATATGATTCAAATAGGTGTTGAACGTGTTGTGGCGTCTAATATTCTTTTTTTATCATCGATTTTCATCGAACCCGGAAAAATTCTATTTTTAAACAACGCCATGAATCATGGTATTTTAGGTCCACTTGGCATCATGGAAGTACTCAACCATGGAAAGTCTATTTTCTTTTTGTTAGAAACAAATCCGGGACCAGGTCTGGGTATTTTGATTGCCTATTGGTTACGCGGTAAAGGGAATGCAAAGAGATCCACACCAGCTGCGATGATCATCCATGCGCTGGGGGGGATCCATGAAATCTACTTTCCTTATGTCCTCATGAATCCAGCCTTATTTATAGCAGTGATACTGGGCGGCATGAGCGGGACGATGATTTTCGAGATTTTAGAAGTTGGCTTAGTGGCAACCCCATCACCAGGTAGTGTGTTCGCGATATTGGCATTAACCAATCGTCATGATATTTTGAGCGTGGTTTGGGGCATCGCCGTATCTACACTGGTAACGACACTGGTTTCAGGTTTTATCTTAAAGAATAAGAAGGACTGGCAAACGGATGATGAGGCAAATCCGCTTCAAGATTATATAGGTGATTATAAAGTGAGAAAAATTTATTTTGCCTGTGATGCAGGCATGGGATCCAGTGCCATGGGCAGTTCTATTTTGAGTAAACTCGCCAGAGAACACGGGATGGAGATTCCGGTTGAAAACATCTCTATTGATGATTTGCAGGCAGATGCGGATGTGGTGATCACCTACCATAATTTATTGAACAGAGCGAAAAGAAAAGCACCCAAAGCCCTTCATATTGGGATTAAAGATTTTATGGATAAAAAAGAGTTCGTAGATCTCATCGAGTTGATGAGCACTAAATTTGAAATCATAAAGGAGGTTGTGCCTGTGAGCAAACCAAATGAAATACTCATGAAGTCGAATATTATATTAAATAGACCTTCTGTGACGATGGAAGAAGCCATCATCCATGCAGGAGAGCTTTTATATAAAAGCGGGTACGTAGAAGAAGGATACATTAAAGGTATGCTTGCCAGAGAAAGAAAGTTTAGTACTTACATCGGAAATGGCGTGGCGATTCCACATGGCGAAAACGATGTGAAAGACCTCATTAAAGCGTCGGGTATCGTCGTCGTCCAATATCCGGATGGCATCTCTTTTGGAGAAAATAAATTGGCTAAGATCGTAATCGGTATAGCGGGTATGGGCAACGAACATATTCAAATTCTCGCTAATATCGCAGAGGCCATCGAAGAAGAGCGCGTTTTAGAAGAAATGGTCAAGACGCAAAGTGTCGATGTCATCTATAATTTATTCTCTAATGCAGAAGGCATGGACGTATGAAAATCATCACGATCACATTAAATCCAGCCATCGATAAAACGATAGAGGTTCTAAATTTAAAACTTGAACAGCTAAATAAAGTAGAGGCGATGAGCAGCGATGTCGGCGGAAAAGGGATCAACGTGTCGCGCGTACTAAGATCATTAGGCAGCGAGAGCCTTGCTATGGGTTTTGCCGGGGGCAATGCGGGACTGTTTATTCTTCAAGGTTTATCTTCTCAAGGCATCAATCACGATTTCATCACAGTTGAGGGTGAAACGAGAACAAATCTCAAAGTGTTTGATCAGAGCACAACTCAAATCACAGAAATCAACGAACCAGGCCCAGCTGTAAACGAAGCGCAACTGGAGCTGTTGAAGGAACGTTTAAAAGAAAAGATGACGACAGAGACAATGGTGGTTTTATCAGGCAGTATACCTAAAACTTTACCATCCTCGACCTATGCAGTGTTGATCAAAATGATCAAAGAGCAAGGCGCTAAGGTGTTTTTAGATGCAGATGGTGACGTTTTTAGGGCTGCTGTAGACGAACGCCCAGATTTTATTAAACCAAACAAAGATGAATTAGAGCGGTATTTTGGTAAAAAATTAATCAACGATGATGATGTCTTAGAGGCGATTCAGTATTTTGTAGAACTTGGCGTCGAACACGTCTTTATCACCATGGGCAAAGAGGGATCTTACTATGGGTCTAAAGAACATTTTTATAAGATGTCGCCACTGAAAGTCCAGGCGCATAGCTCGGTGGGCGCAGGTGATGCTTTTGTGGCTGCTGTGACGCATGCGGTTTCAAAGGGCGAGGCGCTGGAAACCATGCTAAGGCTTGCTGTGGCCACCAGTGCGGGTGCAGTCACCACGGTTGGTACCAACCCTGCGACTAAAACGTGGGTTGACGCACATATAGACCAAGTTAAGCTTCAAAGATTAGGAGGAAATTAGGATGAAAACAAGAGCTGTAAGAATGTATGGTCAAGATGACTTAAGATTAGAAGTTTTTGAACTCCCAGAAATAAAAGAAGATGAAATATTGGTAAAAGTCGTCTGTGACAGTGTTTGTATGTCTACGTATAAAGCATTGAAGCAAGGTGCAAATCATAAAAGGGTTCCAGAAGATGTTCATGAAAATCCCATCATCGTCGGACATGAAATATCGGGTGAAATCGTAAAAGTGGGAAGCAAATATCACGGTGAGTTTAAACCAGGCCAAAAGTTTTCATTGCAGCCAGCCTTAAACTATAAAGGAAGTCCATATGCCCCAGGTTATTCATATCAATATTTTGGTGGTAATGCGACCTATAACGTTATACCACAGGAAGTAATGGAACTTGGTTGTCTCTTGGTTTATGAAGGCGACAGTTATTATGGCGCATCACTTGGAGAGCCGATGTCGTGTATCATAGGTGGTTTTCACGCGAATTACCATACTGTACCAAACGAGTATAAGCATATTATGGGAACCAAAAAAGGCGGCAATCTCATCGTTATGGGGGGCGCAGGGCCGATGGGGTTAGGCGCTGTCGATTATGCACTGGCGATAGAAGATAAGCCGAGTATGATCGTGGTAACAGACATAAACGATGACAGACTTTCCAGAGCGGAGCAGTTTATTTCTAAGGCGCGTGCCAATGCAGTGGGTGTAGAGCTCCATTATGTGAATACTGCATCATTTGATGATCCAATCGCTCAATTGATGTCACTCACAAACGGATACGGTTACGACGATGTTTTCGTTTATGCACCTGTAGAGGCGTTGGTGCTTCAAGGAGATAAGTTGTTGGCAAAAGACGGGTGTATGAACTTTTTTGCTGGTCCAACCGATCATGAGTTCAGTGCGAAAATCAACCTTTATAACGTGCATTATAGCAACACGCACATTATGGGTTCGACCGGTGGCAATACGGATGATTTAAAAGAGGCTTTGTCGATGTCAGCAAGTGGACAGATAAACCCTTCCGTTATGTTGACACATATCGGGGGCATGGATGCAGCCATAGATGCCATCAAAAATCTGCCACAAATTCCAGGGGGTAAGAAGCTGATTTATAATCACATCGATATGCCACTAACAGCCATCGATGACTTTGAAGCGCTGGGAAAAACCAATCCTCTGTTTAAAACCTTAGATGAACTCGTGAAGAAGCACGGTGGTTTGTGGAACGGTGAAGCAGAAAGATTTTTACTTGAAACATTGAGTCAGAATAGTTAGTCTGGAGGGGTATATGAAAAAGTTTGAATTTGTTCTTGAAAATGCACATGGATTACATGCGAGACCAGCGGGGCTTATGGTGCAAACCTGCGGTTCTTTTGTGAGCGACATCCATATTTTTAAAGGGGATACCAAGGTCAATGGTAAAAGTATGCTGGGTGTTTTGATGTTGGCGGCATCTAAAGGAGATCAGTTAAGAGTCGAAGCGGATGGTCAGGATGAACTGGCTGCTATTGACGCGATTAAAAAATTAGTCGATAGCCAATTTGACGAGTAGGTGAAATGATGAACTATCAGGGAATATCAACATCTAAAGGTATCGCATTTGGCACAGTTTTTCTACTGAAAAAAGTTAAACCCGATGTGTCCTTTAAACTGTGCGATGATGTGGAAATGGCTTTAGAGTCATTGGTCGATGCGGTGGAAAAATCTAAAATTCAGTTGGATCAACTCAAAGAAAAAACGCGTGTAAAAATAGGTGAAAGCGAAAGTCGCATTTTTGATGCACATCGATTGATCGTCGAGGATCCAGAGTTTATTAAAGCCATCGAAGACGTCATCAAGCAAGAGCAAGTGGTACCAGCGCATGCCATCGATATAGTAAGAAAACAGTTTGAAGCACTATTTCTCGCCATGGATAACGATTATATGAGAGAAAGAGCGGCGGATATCAACGATGTTGGAAACAGACTGATCAAGAATGTCCTTGGCATAGAAGATCATATGAACATCCCTAGTCAAGCCATCATCGTTTGTGAGGACTTGGAGCCTTCGGACACCGCGGCTTTGGATTCGGATTTAATCGCTGGGATTGTCACGGAAAAGGGCGGTGAAACGTCACATTCAGCCATCATAGCAAAGAGTTTATCCATACCGGCGATCACGAAGATCAAAGTGGAAGACGGGTGTGAACTCTCAGGTAAAAAAGCGATTTTAGATGCCATCACAGGACTGTTCATCGTGGATCCTACAGATGATGAGATCGAAGCATATAAAAAGAAAAAAGAGGATTTTGAGCGCTCTCAAGATGTGTTTAAATCAGGGATGCATGAAGCCGCCGTATCAAAAGATGGGCATCTGATGGAGATTGCAGCCAACATCGCCAGTGTGGATCTTTTAAATGGGGTCTTATCTTCTGGTGCCGATGGGGTTGGCCTTTTCAGAACAGAGTTTTTATATATGAATCGATGTTCAGCGCCGAGTCTAGAAGAGCAATTTGAAGCGTATAAAAAAGTATTAACAGCTTTTGGAGACAAGCCTGTGGTGATTCGTACCTTTGATATCGGTGGAGATAAGAAAATTGATTATCTCAACTTAGACCATGAGGATAATCCGTTTTTAGGATACAGAGCTATTCGTATCTCTTTGGATCGCGTATCGATGTTTAAGGTACAAGTGAAGGCACTACTCAAAGCAAGCCCATATGGAAACTTAAAGATCATGTTTCCGATGATTTCATGTATTGACGAGATCAAAGCCGTTAAAAGCATCATCTCAGAAATGGAAGAAGAGCTCAAATCAGAAGGCAGTGATATAGGTTCATATGAAATCGGCATGATGGTGGAAATACCGTCTGTGGTGGTTCAAGCTGATAAGTTTGCAAAGTATGTGGATTTTTTTAGCATTGGCACTAACGATTTGCTTCAGTACACCATCGCGGTGGATCGTATGAATGAGAAGTTAACGCATCTCTATTCGTGGTATCATCCTTCTTTGTTGGAGATGATTAAGAGAGTGGCGGAATCTGGAAAACGAAATGGCATCTGGGTCGGGATTTGCGGTGAAGCGGCAAGCGATCCAGCTTTGTTACCGTTTTATATGGCGATCGGCATCCATGAGCTCAGTATGTCAGCGAATAAAGTCTCTGAGGTGAAGCATGCCATGAGACAGATGACCATGGAAAAGGCCTTAGCCATCGCTAAGGACGTGGATACGTTTGAAACGTCTGATGAAATAAAACAGTACTTGAGAGCTTTGGTATAATTAAAAAGGCTATAAACAGAATGTTTGAAGGTTCAAACTCTGCTTATAGCCTTTGCTTATGTGTGACGCATTATTGTTCTGAAAGGATACTATATAGGTTCTTGCTGATTTTATAGACATCTCCTGCACCCATGGTGATGATCAAGTCGTTTGGTAATGCATTTTGAAGAATGTAGTCAGTGATTTTATCAAAACTATTAAAATGCTTGACTCTGACTTGTTCTTGCATCATCGCTCTCATGAGATCTTCCGAACTGACTTCGCCGTGATCGACTTCTCTTGCTGCGTAGATGTCACAAAGGATGACTTCGGAGGCGCTCTTAAATGCACCGGCAAACTCGTTTAATAGTTCTTTGGTTCTAGAATAGGTATGAGGCTGAAAAATGCACAGGATACGGTTGATATCAGCCATGCGAGAAGCAGCCTCTAAAGTGGCTTTAATCTCATTTGGGTGATGTGCATAATCGTCTATGATGGTGATGTCCTTTGTCTTGCCGATCCATTCGAAACGGCGGTTGGCATTTTTAAACGTCGCTAAGCGAGATTTGATCACATCGATGTCTTTGATATAGAGGTGGCCTACCACGAAAGCGGCGAGAGCATTATAGATATTATGCTGTCCAGGAATGGTTAAAGATAAACTGCATAGCTTTTCATCTTTTAACATAATGTCAAAGCTCGGGTATCCCATGGTGTTGTAAACAATATTTTTTGCGATATAATCGCATTTATCCGAAAGACCAAAGGTTAATAATTTCTTCTTATAATAAGGAATGATTTTTCTGGAATTGTAATCGTCGCCATTTAAGACTAAGGTGCCTTTATCGTCAATATTGCCAGAAAACTTAACGAAGGCGTTTACGATTTCATCTAAATTGTGATAGTAATCCAGATGATCTTCATCAATGTTTAAAATCACGCCGACTTTTGGGTAAAAAGATAAGAAGTTTTCTTTATACTCACACGCTTCTGTGATAAACAAATCGCTTTTGCCTAACTTGACGTTGCTTTTGATATCAGAAAAATAACCACCTACGAGTGCCGTTGGATCAAAATTTTGATCGTTGAAGATACGAGTAATCATAGACGTGGTAGTGGTTTTACCGTGTGTACCGGATATGGCGATGCTTTTTGCATAGCCCGTCATGATTTGACCGAGCATCTCTGCTCTGCTAACACAAGGTAAACCTTTATCGTGAGCAGCACTTATTTCAGGATTATCATCACTGACTGCTGAAGTATAAACAACATAATCTGCACCGTCCAAATTCTCAGGTGCGTGAGCATAAAATACTTTGACGCCCTTTTCTTCAAGAGCTTCCGTAATATCTGAACGATTTAAGTCTGAGCCACTGACTGAATATCCTTGAGATAACAGGATTTCAGCTATGGCGCTGTTGCTTACGCCACCGATACCAACGATGTGAATGTGTTTCGCCATTGAAAAATCTATCATATATACTCCTAAATTCGATATAGATTATAATCCCAAAATCATATTGATTATACCTTATTTTGAGTCGAGTTAAAAGCCTTACATTTTTAAAAACATAGTGGTAAATACACAAAAACTATTGAAGTCCATATAAAAAACGAATAAAATTAACTCAAGACTACTATAATATTCGGGGTGAGGGAAAATGAGTAAACTTAAACGTAATGAAAGAATCGGTGCAATCGTTAAAATACTGTGTGATGCACCTAATAAAGTTTTTACTTTAAATTATTTTACTGAGATTTTCGACTCGGCAAAATCAACCATCAGTGAAGATTTGGTCATCGTTAAAAAAATCATGGAAGAGTTATCCCTCGGTAAAGTGGTGACCATCGCAGGGGCTGCTGGGGGCGCTAAATATGTACCGATGATGGGCAAAGCAGAAAAGCAAGCACTCATCGAAAAAATCTGTGAAGATGTTAAGAGACCTGAGCGTGTTATGCCAGGGAAGTATCTCTATATGGCCGATATTCTTTACCATCCTACATATACAAAAGGGATTGGAGATATTTTTGCCGAGAAATTTTCGGATGAACATACCAAAATAGATTATGTTCTCACCATCGAAACAAAGGGGATCCCTATTGCCATGATGACTGCAAGAGGCTTAAATGTACCTTTGGTTATAGCACGCCATGAAAACAAGGTCACAGAAGGTTCTAAGATCAGCATCAACTATATTTCGGGTACCACAGGCAAGCTTCAGACCATGTATATCGCTAAGAACGCCATCAAGAGAGATTCTAATGTCCTGATCGTGGATGACTTCATGAAAGCAGGCGGTTCAGCGAAAGGCATGATGCAACTCGTCGGTGAAATGGACAGCAAAGTCGCTGGCATATGCGTTCTATTTGATTCAACGACACCATCTCAAAAATTAGTAGATCACTATATTTCTTTGATTAAATATGAAGGCATCGATGCACAAGATCAAATTCTCGTTCATCCGAACTATGAGCATTTATAGAAATGTGACAGTTATTTAAAAAATTAAAAAAATTTAACAAAAAAAGAAGGATTATTTATTTCCATAGCGAATATACTCATCATACAGCTTAAGTTAGGGGGATAAAATAGAAATGAACATAACAGATGTCAGAATTAGAAAACTTAGAGAAGATGGAAAAATGAAAGCAGTCGTGTCACTTACTTTTGATGATGCTTTTGTGGTACATGACATAAAAGTCATCGAAGGTCAGAATGGATTGTTTGTCGCAATGCCAAGTCGAAAAGTAGGAGAAGCTGATTATAGAGATATCGCTCATCCTATTAACCAAGAAACCAGAACGATGATTCAGGATATTATTTTTGAAGAATATGAAAAAGCAAAAAATTCAACTGGGGATGAATTTTTTGAAGATTAATCGATGAAAAAGATGAACTCGTTTAACGGGTTCTTTTTTTATGCGAGAAGATATGGCCTTTATAGGATATATACGAACTTTTATCAATTTTTCTTAATACATGTTTAGTTTTATATGGAAAAGTGATATAATTTTGCGTGGTGAAAGTCAAAGATAAAGAGGTAATCTTATGCATACATTAAAGACCATTATATTGGCAGCGGGTTATGGCAAAAGGATGAAATCCAAGCTTCCAAAAGTCCTTCATCAAGTCAGTGGCGTCCCGATGATTCAACATGTTGTCGATTTAGCCAAGTCGATCGAAAGCGATGATATCATCTGTGTGGTCGGTCATGGTAAGGAAATGGTGGAAAGCACATTAAGCCATCAAAACGTCAAGTTTGCAGAACAAAAAGTACAGCTCGGAACAGGCCACGCGGTCATGTCTGCAGAAGCATATATAGAAGAGGGCGATATACTCGTGTTGTTTGGCGATGCACCTTTGCTAAGTGAAGCCGCTTTAAGAGGCTTTATCGAGCACCATCGCGACGGTGGCTATCAAGCCAGTTTGATTTCGACGATTTTTCCAGATCCAACGGGCTATGGCAGAATCGTGAGAAATGCCTCAAACGAGTTTGTGAAGATTACAGAACATAAAGATGCAGATGAAACGATAAAAAGCATCAAGGAAGTGAACTCGGGTATCGGTATTTTTGATGCAAAGGCGCTCAAAAAGGCTTTATCAGCGCTTCGCAATGATAACAGCCAAGGAGAGTATTATCTCACAGATGCCTTTGAAGCCATTCGAGATCAAGGCGGTAAAATCAGTGCCTATGTAACGCATGACCCAACTGAAGTCATGGGGGTCAATGATCGCCTCGCATTAGCAGAAGCTGAAAAATATCATCAAGATCGCATCAAGCGTCATTGGATGCTGGAAGGTGTCACCTTAATTATGCCAGAGACCATTTATATAGAAAAGAACGTCATCATAGGACAAGACACCATCATCGAGCAAGGCTCTAAACTCAGGGGAAACACTGTGATAGGCGAAGAGTGTTTGATTGGTCCAAATGCAGATGTGACCTCATCCATCATTAAGAACAACGTAAAAATTAAATATTCTACAGTGATAGAGTCCAGCATCGACGAAAAGTCTGTGGTTGGGCCTTATGCCTACTTAAGACCAAAATCCTTCGTTGGCAAGGATGTTAAAATTGGTGATTTTGTTGAAGTTAAGAACAGTACAATTGGAGATGGTACTAAAATCTCACACCTCACTTATGTGGGAGATGGAAAAATTGGAAAGAATGTTAATTTAGGTTGTGGTGTTGTATTTGTTAACTACGATGGTCTAAACAAGCATTTAACAGAGATAGAAGATGATGTATTTGTTGGATGTAACACCAATTTAGTGGCGCCTGTAAAAGTAGGTAAGAAAGCCTATGTTGCAGCAGGTTCCACCATTACGGATGACGTACCTGAAGGCGCTCTTGCCATCGCAAGAGAACGACAAGTGAACAAGACCGACTGGTCTAACAAATATCAAAAAAACAAGTAGGAGGAACAAATGCAATCGAGTGACAGGAGGATAAAGGTTTTTTCTGGAAACGCAAATCAAGATTTGGCAAAAGCCATCTGTAAAGAATTGGGCTTGCCGCTTGGAGACAGCATTGTAAAAACCTTTAGCGATGGCGAAATATCAGTAAACATCAACGAAACCGTCAGAGGGATTGATGTTTATGTGGTCCAATCCTTTTCATTACCTAAGGTGAATGACTATTTGATGGAATTACTCATCATGATTGATGCTTTGAAAAGAGCATCAGCGGGCAGAATCACAGCGGTGATTCCTTATTATGGGTATGCTAGACAGGATAGGAAAGCAAAGGCGAGAGATCCGATTTCGGCAAAACTCGTTGCTAATTTAATCGTCGCAGCTGGCGCAGATAGAGTCTTAACCATGGACTTACATGCAGCACAAATTCAAGGTTATTTCGATATTCCACTCGATCACTTAAAAGGTGTTCCACTCATAGCTGAGTATTTTAAACAAAAAAGCATCAAAGATTTGGTAGTGGTTTCTCCAGACTTGGGCAGTGTCACAAGGACGAGAGATTTAGCGACAAAGTTAGATGCACCGATTGCCATCGTCGATAAGAGAAGACCTGAACCTAATGTTTCGGAGATCATGAACATCATCGGTGATGTAAAAGGCAAAAATGTCATCCTCATCGACGACATGATCGATACGGCAGGCACCATCGTCAACGCAGCGAAAGCTTTAAAAGATTTAGGCGCTAAAGAAGTCTATGCATGTTGTACACACGGTGTGTTTTCTGGTCCTGCAGCAGCGAGAATTAAAGATTCTGAAATTACAGAATTGGTTGTTCTTGATACGATCAATGTATCACCAGAGATGAAAGCACTTTCAAATGTAACGATGTTATCTGTTGCACCTGCATTTTCAGAAGCGATCAGACGTATTTTCAATAACGATTCTGTTAGCACCATGTTCGAAAACTAATTTGTTTGAAACGCCCTCAACTGGCATTGTTGAGAGGCGTTTTTTTTGGTATAATCTTATGGACTTATGAAGTCGTGAAGAAAAAAGAATATTGCTAGAAAACTGATTTTTTTAGTGAGAGTTTTAGAAAGAAGGCTTTTGTGTATATTATAGTAGGCTTAGGTAATCCAGGAAAAAAATATGATTTAACCCGACACAATGTCGGATTCGAAACCATAGATCGTTTGGCAGAAAAGCATCAAATCAAAGTCGATAAAATCAAATATAAAGCGCTGATTGGAGAAGGCGTCATCTGTGGCGAACGCGTCATGTTGGTGAAACCACAGACGTATATGAACCTCAGCGGTGAAACCGTTCAGAGTATTTGTAGATATTATCAAGTACCTATGGAAAAATTAATTGTGATTTATGACGATGTGGATACGGATTTTGCCAAACTGAGAATTAGAAAAAAAGGCAGTTCAGGGACACATAACGGCATGAGAAATATCATCTATTTGATTCAGAAAGATGATTTTCCAAGAATTAGAATCGGTATAGGCAAATCCAGTACGCTTGAGTTAAGGGATTTTGTGCTTCAAAAGTTTAGCAAAGACGAGATGATCGAAATGAATGAAACTTTTGATAAAGCCGCAAAAGCCGTGGAGACTATTTTGCAAGAGGGTATTGAAATTGCCATGAATCGATATAACGGTTAACACTGTGAGGGACGTATGACCAATTTGCTCCTAAATTTATTCAGTCAATCTGTAGAAGTTAAAACCATTCAAAAGAGTATGGACGATGGCGTGAATCCAATATTGGTTCATGGTACGGAACCTCATGTGATGAAATGGATCGCCCAAAGTTTAACACATACAGAAAAGAAAACCACCCTTGTCTTCTTTGAAGATGAACACAAAGCGAAACTCGCCGCTGAGGAAGTCGAGGAAGCCATATTTTTACCAAGCAGAGAAATCATCTGGTTTGATGCTTTTGCGCATTCGAATCAAGTGAACATAGATCGCGTTGAAGCGCTCATACAAGCATCGAAGTCAGATTCGGCGCTTCTTTTTGCGTCTGTAACCAACCTGTCTTATCGATATGCGCCTAAACAGTCGATTATGGACCGATCCATTAAACTGGATATGTCTGTGCAGATGTCTTTGGAAGTGCTCCAGAACACGTTATATGCCTTTGGCTATGAACGCGTGGAAATCGTAGAAAATAAAGGACAATACAGTATTAGAGGTGGTATTTTAGATATTTTCTCGCCACTTTATGATTCGCCTTATCGGATCGAATTTTTTGGTGATGAAGTCGATTCAATCCGAAATTTTGATATAGAATCACAGAAATCTCTTCAAAAATATGACGCTTTTGAAATTTATCCCTGCAGAGAATTTGTCATCGATGATGAAGTTCTAGATCGAGGGATTTCTGTGCTTACAGAACTCCGTGGTAAATATAAAGCAGAAAAAAGACAACGCATCGATGAAATGATAGAACATCTTAAAGAACGGATTTTCGTAGATGGGATCGATAAGTATATGCCTATTTTATTTACGAAGTCGGCATCGCTTTTAGATTATTTTGAAAATCCGATGGTGTTTCTACTCGGGAATAATCAATGCGTTTCAAGAGTCAGTCAGTACTTTGAAGAATATAAAAGACAGTTTGCCGATTACTTAGAACGTGGTGAAGTCATTCCAGAGCAGTTCGAGAGAATCTATGATTTTGAGAGTGTTAGAAAAGCTTTATTGGAACACCAACTGATTCTGTCAGAGCTTCTGATGAAGCACACCGATGGTTTTTCACCGGCACAAATCGTCAAACTTTCCTCTCGAGAAATGGATAAATACTATGGTAAATTTGAACAGGTGGCATTAGACATTCGGAAATGGCAACTTAAGGGTTACCATATCCTGATTGCGTTTAATAATTTGGAACGTCTCGATCGATTTGTCAACGCCATGGGTGCCATGGAGGTCATCGTCAATACAGATCAAACAGGCTCAAGCTATGAACGCGTCTTAAGTGGTCAGGCCGTTGCGACCTATCATCCCGTACAGAGTGGTTTTTATTTTGACACGTTTAAAGCCGTGGTCCTCACGGAGCGAGAACTCTTTGGTGAAGGTAAAAAAGTCTCGCGTAAAAAAACCACGCAAGGAAAGGAAATCAAAGCCTTTTCAGAACTGGCAGTGGGAGACTTCGTGGTTCACGAGAGTCATGGTGTGGCTCAATACATGGGCGTCGAACAGATGAAAATCGATCAGACGCGAAAAGATTTTTTAAAACTGAGATATGCTCAAGATGACTATTTGTATATCCCTGTGGAAAGTGCAGGGCTTGTACAAAAGTATATGGGAACAGATAAAGAAAAGTTAAAGCTCAATAGATTGGGCGGCCAAGAATGGAAAAAAACCAAAACGAGAGCCAAAAAAGCCATCGATGATATGACGGATGAACTGATCGAACTCTATGCCAGAAGACGAGAAAAAAAAGGTTTTGCCTTTTTGGAAGACAACGAGTGGCAAAGAGAGTTTGAAGCACTTTTCCCGTATCAAGAAACCAAAGATCAGCTGAAATGTATCGATGAGATCAAAGTGGATATGGAAAAGCCTCAACCGATGGAGCGCTTGCTGTGTGGTGATGTCGGCTATGGTAAGACAGAAGTCGCGCTCAGAGCCGCTTTTAAAGCAGTGTTAAGTTCAAAACAAGTCGCAATTCTGGTTCCAACCACGATTCTCGCACAACAGCATTATAACAATATCGTGGAACGCTTTTCTAAATACCCAGCAAACATCCAGATGATTTCCAGGTTCAGAACGAAGAAAGAACAAGAAAAGATCATCAAGGATCTTAAAAGTGGCGTCGTCGACGTCGTGGTCGGAACGCATCGTATTTTATCTCAAGATGTGGTTTTTAAAGATTTAGGACTTTTGATCATCGACGAAGAACAGCGGTTTGGTGTCAAACATAAAGAGAAAATCAAACAAATGAAGGAAAACATAGATGTTCTAACCTTGACGGCGACGCCGATTCCAAGGACCATGCACATGTCCATGATAGGCATTCGTGACATGAGCGTCATCGAAGATCCACCTGAAGACAGATATCCGATTCAAACCTATGTCGTCGAATACGATGAGAATCTCATGCGTGAAGCCATTTCGAGGGAAATTGAACGCGGTGGACAGGTGTATTTTGTACACAATCGCATCGTAGATATCGATCGGGTTGCAGCACGTATCCAAGAGCTCATCCCAGAAGCCGTGGTTCACTACGCGCATGGTCAGATGCATGAACATCAACTTGAACGCATCATGGTAGATTTTATGAACAACGCCTTTAACGTGTTGGTTT
>RRZU010218207.1_pt1 | contig 21540 bp, 19 predicted proteins | sample 2165561 | NCBI WGS metagenome assembly RRZU01 (sample SAMN10456909, study PRJNA506462) | wastewater metagenome | isolation source: wastewater sludge | place: USA: Moscow, Idaho | reverse complement strand
GCGGGCTGAGGGAGAATGTCATCCAGGCGTTCTAGCGACACCGCTAGATGAGCACCCCGTTTACTGCCCGCGAGCGCGTGCACCTCGTCTACAATAACGCTCTCTACCTTGCTGAGAATCTCCGCGGCAGCAGAGGTGAGCATGAGATAGAGGGATTCAGGCGTGGTAATAAGAATCTCCGGTGGATGCGACACCAACCTGCGACGTTCAGACGGGGTGGTGTCCCCCGAACGTACACCCGTGGAGATCGTCGGAATCGGAAGCCCTGATGCCGCGTATTCCGCCTGGATCCCCGCGAGAGGAACCTGGAGATTCTTGTGAACGTCTACGCCCAGCGCCTTGAGCGGGGACACGTAGAGCACGCGCACCTTGCCGCGGGATACTTGGCTTGTAGCACCACGAACCGCACCGCCGCTGCTACCACCAGACGAACCTTCATCGGAAGCATCACGAACCGCCAGCCGGTCAATTGCCCAGAGGAAGGCGGCGAGCGTCTTTCCAGAGCCTGTGGGGGCAATGACGAGTGCGTTATTGCCGCCAGAAATCGTCTGCCACGCCTCACGCTGAACCCTCGTGGGCTCGCCGAAAGTATCCGCGAACCAGTTCCTTACTGGCGCGGAGAATTCAGCCATTTGCTCACGTTTCTCATCCACGCCGTCAGTCTAGTGGAGCCCTCCGACGGCTTTTGTCTCACCCGTACACGTACTGCTCGTGCTCGCATGCTCGCGAGGATAGCTTCGAAATCAGCACAGGCCTGTGCAATAGGCACAGCCCAAACACGATAACGAAGCCATGTTCCAGCTCACCAGCGAGCCTGATGGTCCAAGTTATCCACAGCAGCAGTCAGACGCTACAGATCGCCGTCAACCGGAAGTAGACTGCTGTCATGTCGATGAGTGTCGCTAAGATTCATGAAGCTATTTTGGCCCTTGATCTGCCTGATCGAGTGGCTGTTATTCAGCGAGGCTTGGAAGCACTTGATGATGCCGACTGTAATCAGCAGGATGATGCGGATGTTGAGTCAGCATGGCGTGAGGAGTTTCGCCGTCGGATCAATCAGATTGAACATGGTGAGGTTCAACTAGTGACACGGGAAGAATCTGATGCGCGCGTCGCCGCCCTGCTCACTGAGCTCCAACGGTGACATATTCGAGTACAGAGCATCCTGAGGCGACCGACGAGCTACTCGATGCGATCTCTTATTACCAAGGCCGTGCTCAGATCGGAGCACGCTTCGCATCACACGCAAGTAGAGCAGTCCGAGACATAGAATCGGATCCCAACGCGTGGCCACCGGTCCGTGACTGGGACGAGTTGCCCACCGTTCGCAGTAGAAAAGTCAGAGCTTTTCCGTATCGAGTCGTGTATTACGTCAGCGATGATTACGGCATCGTGATCATCGCGTATGCGCACGAACGTAGAAAGCCCCGCTACTGGTCGGCACGTGCGGGCAACTAAAACTCCGCACGCCTATGATGGAGCGCATGGTTTCTTCGAGCTCACCGCATTCCACGAAACAGGAAGTGCTCACCGGCTGGCGCATCGCGCTGCCCGCATGCGTCGCTTATGTTCCTCTTGGACTCGCACTCGGCGTTCTCATCGTGCAGACGGGTTTTTCCTGGTGGTGGGCACCCATTCTCTCGGCATTCGTATATGCCGGTTCCATGGAGTTCCTCCTCGTGGGAATGCTTGCTGTAGCAGCGCCCTTTTCCCAGATCGCTGCCAGCGCGTTCCTTATTAACTTCCGGCATGTCTTTTACGCACTGTCCTTCCCACTCCACCGGCTGCGCGGGACGTTGGCCAAGGCCTACGCCACCTACGCCCTGACCGACGAGGCATACGCACTCACCACCGATCCACAAGCCGCTCAGTGGTCGCAAGCCAGGATCATGACAATTGTGACGACTCTCCACCTCACGTGGATTCTCTCTGTCACCGCAGGTGCTGGGCTTGGTCTCCTTATTCCGCCGGGAATTGTCGGACTGGATTTCGCGGTGACCGCACTGTTCGTTGTGCTCGGCATTGAGGCGTTTCGTGCCCGGCCTTCGCTGCCGGTTCCGATCACCGCTATTATCTGTGCTCTTGCAGCCCGTGTGGTCTCTCGCGAAAACATGCTCATTCTTGCTATGGGTTTCTTCGTCGTGTGTTTGACCGCGTCGTTCACCGCTCGCCGGGTACAAGAACGACATAAGAAAAGCTCTAGCCCCACATCCAGCAACCGCGGAGAAATCAATGCCTGACAACATCTACGTTTTCTCCGGCATCCTTCTTGCCGCCACCGTCACCTGGGCCCTCCGCGCGATCCCTTTCGCTATGCTGGCCCCACTTCGCAACAGCGCGCTGCTCAGCTACCTCGGCGAACGTATGCCCGTGGGGATCATGTGCATTCTCGTTGTTTACACTCTCGCCGACGTTAACCTCCAATCAACCTCAGAGGTTCTTCCAGCGGCCATCGCCCTCGCCGTGACGATTGGCCTGCATTTCTGGCGTCACAATGCCATCGTCAGTATCTTCACCGGGACCGGAGTCTACGTCCTCCTCGCCTCCACGCTCCCGTTATTACGTTAAATGATGGTTGACGACGACGTGTATCAGCACGTCACTTCTCGCCACAGTATTCTCAACCTTTCACCTTCGTCAGCGTCCCCACACCGTACGTCTCGCACATACATGCTCCTCTCACGAAGATGAAACTTCCATATGGATTTATCTCGCGAGAATGGCGTGTTGGACATGCACGGACGCCGCCTGGACGGCGCCACTCAGAGTGGCGCCGCTGAGAGCGTCCCCACCCCGCAGAGACCCGTCTAGGCCGCTACCAAGCAGTCGAGAAACCAGTGCCGTGGTAAAAGTATCGCCCAACCCCTTGCTCTGCGTCGCCACTTCATCGAGGAAGAAGAGCGTGGCGTCAGCCTTGGTGACCACAATGTTGCCGATCTTCGCGGCGCCGTCGTCGTTCTGACTAACTCCGGTAAGGATGACGGCACGCGTGTGCTCCGTCATGAGCGTTCGCGCTCGTTCGACAAGGGCACCGAGAACCTTCTCCGGCTCCTCAGAATCCGCGGCTCGTTCCTCAATCTCCGGCTCCACACCCGTCAAGTGGCATAGTTCGAAGCTGTTTGGCGTCATGATGTCCGCCAGCGGTACGAGAGCCTCACGAATCGCCGGAACCACGGCCGGGTTGGTATAAAAGCCGACGTCCCCGTCGCCAAACGTTGGGTCGAGGACAAAGAACGGGCGCCGCTTGGAGGGAAGACTCTCGAACCAGTCGGCGATCGCGTATGCCTGTGCTGGGTCGGCAAGGTAACCGACGGCGACTGCCCGCACGGTGTTGAGTGCTCCCGTCGCCTCGAGATCGGTCAGGGCTTTCCTCATCCACTCCGCCGGAATATCGAGCGTTTGAACCGAAGGATAATGGGGCAGGTTGCTAAGCAGCAGAGTGGGCACTCCGGCCACACGAATATCTGCCTGCGTATATACCGGCAGCGCGGCGTTCAGCCCCACTCCACCTGAAAGGAGTTGGGAACCGAAGGCCAATACGCTCACCGGACGGGTGTCGAGTTCCAGAGATTGCGCACGAGAAGTGCTCATGGTGTAGAAGCTATCGGTCATTTCTTGGTGGTCCTCGATCACTAAATATTGGTTAGGAGGCCGAGTTCGAGCTGGTTGCTTCATTCCGACCCGTGGTCTTAGGCGTGGCAGCTTCCGGCCAGTAATAACTGTCCGGAAGCGCCCGAGCACCAAAGATCGCTTGCCCGACACGTACGCACGTGGCGCCTTCTTCGATGGCGATTTCATAGTCGCCAGACATTCCCATAGACAGCTCACCCGGACCGATAAGATCCGGATCGGTTTCGCGAATCTCATCGCGCACGTTCCGTAGCACCTTGAAACACGCGCGGACCCGCTCGGCATCACTCGTGAAAAGTGCGAGCGTCATCAATCCTTGGACCCGCAACGTCTCGAACTGGGTGAGCTGGCGCAAAAACTCGAGGGTTTCGCCCGGGTCGATACCGTACTTCTGCGGCTCGTTCGACGAGTTGACCTGCACGTACACGTCCAATGAACGTCCGGCAGCGGCGAGACGGCGATCCAGCGCCTCCGCTAGCCGCAGGCTATCGAGCGCCTGAAACTCGGAGGCAAAAGCAGCCACATCCCTCGCTTTATTTCGCTGCAGGTGCCCGATGACAGACCAGCAGACATCAAGCTCCGAAAGATTCTGCCACTTACGCTTGGCTTCCTGAACCTTGTTCTCGCCAAGTTGATGACAACCGGCCGCAACAGCCAGACGCAGGCGCTCCTCGGGAACCGTCTTACTCACGGGGAGAAGACGGACCTCCTCGGGCGCTCGACCAGCTCGGATCGCAGCGGCATCGATCTTTGCACGAACTACCGCAAGATTATTAGCAAACTCAGCAACCGTCTGCGGGCTTGTGTAGATGGGCGAGCCCTGCGTAGGCGAGTCGGGCGTAGAGCCCTGCGGTTCAGCAGTGGATGACACGGCAAATCCTCTCCGGCGAGCGTGGATGCCCAAGATTCTATGCCAAAGGTGCATCTAGAGGCTCCCGTGTCCCGTCTGTCCAATCCGCGATGAGATCCGCCGCCGGGTCGAGCAGCTTATTGCATCGGTCGATTATCAGCCTGTCCTCTAACGAACACTCAAGCTGTGGGGACTCCGCAATAACAGCGAGCATCGGAGAATGGACGGTCCCGTCGAGAATTGAGCCCTACGCTAGTATCCCAGGACTCAATTCTCGGCAAAAGTGTCCATTCTCGAGCACGACGACGCACAGCAACAGCCCGTCACGACAACGTTCCGCATGAACAGCAACAGCCCAATAAACGCCCTACCGCAGCGCGGCAGGAATATAAGAACACAAGGGATCGGCAGCCAGCGGATCACCCGTGGCACTATAGGAACGCGAGCGCCCTCCACCACACCAGGTGTTGTACTCGCACAGGCCACATTTACCACCAAAACGCGACGGCGTGCGCAGGTCACGCATCAGCGGGTGGTTGCGATAGAGGTCCACGAGGCTGTCCTCTTTGACATTCCCCATCGGCAATGGCAAGAATCCCGACGGCGTCACGTCCCCTGTATGTGTCACAAACACGATACCGTTGCCGTCACGAATGCCAAATGCCCGCGCCACCGGCGAGGCTGCGATGTCCTCGCGGCTCATTCCCCGCGCCTCCATAGCCTGGGCCGTTACCCGGCGGAAGTGCAACGCCTCGGTGGTGCTCACCTGGAAGGGCGCCTCGCCGCGCAGCCCATTGAGCCACACCAGAATCTCTTCAGCCTTCTCGGCGTTAATCTCCTGCAGCATCTTGCCGCGGCCTGTACGAATGAGGAAGAACAGTGTCCAGCGCTGGATGGGTTTACTGCACAGCATCCGATAGAGCTCGGGAAGATCCGGCATTGTCGCTGCTGTAACCAGCGTATTAATCTGCACGGGAATACCGAGTTCTCCGGCCCAGTCAAGTTCCCTCATCGCCAGGGCGAAGGTGCCGGGCACTCGCCGCACTCCGTCGTGCAAGGCGGGATTCGAGCCATCAATACTGATTGACATTGCCCGTGTACCAGCCTGCTGCATGCGCACCATTTTTTCGCGGGTTAGCTCAGGCGTCGAGGCCGGAGAAAGCGATACGCCGATACCACGATCGCGTGCTTCTTCCAGTAGTTCGAAGACGTCCGGGCGTCGCAGCGGGTCGCCACCGCTCATAATCATGTGAGGAAGTGGATCGCCGAAACGCGCCACTTCATCCAGCAGCGCCACGCTCTCCTCGGTGGTCAGTTCGCCCGGCGCCGGACGGTTCCATGCCGTTGCGCGGCAGTGGCGGCAGGCCAAAGCGCATGCAATTGTCATCTCCCAATACACCGTCATGGGCGCTCGATCGTAGACCCAATTCACCGGGCGCACGGACCCAATTGGGTGGATTACGCGCGCCCTCGAATCCAGATGAGGAGTGTGAGCAAGGCTGTCAACAGTCACGGGATCGACTTTCTCTCGTCTTGGAGACGCACCTACGCCCCACCCCATGACGCTACGCTTCGCTCTAGGAGATTCTTAGGACCATGGGCCAGCTAGGTTAGGGACAGGGGTCTCTTTGCCGGGCCACTGAAACCTCACGTCATGATGGAAGCTCACGAACCAACCTCTCTCCGCTATGTAACGACGACGGCCTTTCTCACCCGCGCATCTCGCTGGCCCGTGAATGGCCCCCACGCACACGATGGCCTCGCACACGAGAGGGAGGGCGTGACATCTGCCAGACTGGCAGATGTCACGCCCTCCCCTATTCACATCGACAATTGGGTTTCCACCCGATGACGCTTCCCTTCTCGCAGACGATCAGGAGCGGTGGGTTTCGCCCTAACCGTCGATCAAGCTGGTGTCATTTACTCCTTCAATGGTCCACTGACCATCCGAGTAGACGAGCGTGGTGATGGAGGCGTTCTTGATGTCAACGGCACCCTCATAGCCGAGCTCCTCGAGGATGATCTGGACTGTCATGCCGCTGGTCACCACGAGAACCTCATCGTGACCCTTGGCGCCTTCGTCGGCAGCGATCTTATCCAGCGCTCCCTTGGCACGCTCGGCAACATCGGCCGGGGACTCAGCCGGGAGGGAAGGATCCGGGTTCGCGTCCTTGAAGTACTCGGCCAACGCCAAGACGGGACTCCGTCCGTCGGTGGCCACGTCCTCCAGGCTTTCAAAACCGGCGTGCTTGAGAATGATCTCGATAGCCTCCGAGTTGAGCATGCCTTCAAAGGCACCGAAAGAGATCTCTCGCAATTCGGGCATCCGGGTAATCTCCAGATCCGACCCCATGCCTTCAAGAATGAGTGAAGCCGTGGAGAAATGGCGAACCATGTCGCCCGAGTAGGCCGCGTCAAACTGCTGACCGGACTCCTTAAGACCCTCACCGAGCTTCGTGGCAACCTCCGCACCCGCGTCAGTGAGCGGCGAGTCGGACCATCCCTGCACTCGATCGACGGTGTTGAGCCAGGTCTTACCGTGGCGGGTGAGATAGATCGTCACCTCATCAACGGGAGCCGCAGCTTCAGACGTGCTGGTCTCGGCCGGGTCAGAAGTGGCGGCCGCGCCGTCGTCGGAATTATTGGAACAGGCGGAGAGAAAGGACATCGAGGCGACCGCAGCAACGGCGACAAAACGTTTGGTTGTGAGACAAAAACGGGACATGAGAGCTCCTAGAGTGACTGTCAACGCTGACAAGGTGGGGAGAATGAATCCGTGGCCCAGAGTAGTTGTGTACTGGATGGACCACACTCAACCTAACATTTAGCTATCAGTATTTCCCCAGGGTCTCATAGCTCAGGAGGAAAGGAAGCAGGGTAGCTCAACCGTCGTGGTGAGCCTCAGAGCCGTCCGGATCTATACTTCGATCGAGGCTACGCAGTAGAAAACTGTTCCCGCCACTGAGGAGGATGTATGGCACGCAAGCAGAATGGAACGCGATTCGGCAATTGGCAGAACAACGACCACAACATCCCAACGAAGCCCGCAACTACCGCTCGACCACCAGTTCTGGTGCGTTATATCGACGACGGCGTCCCACTTGATCTTGCCGTGAACAGCAGTTTTTCAGAGGTCTTAACCTACGCGGGCGCGTCGGATAAGCGTATGACATTGACCGTGCTGTCCCGTGCGGATACTGAGCAGATCGCTGAACTCGCCACAGCCTGGGCTCTTCACCCGTTGCTCGTCGAGGATCTCCTCCATGCTGGCCAGCGCCCCAAGATAGAGCGTTATGGCGACGTCTTATTTCTTGTTGTGCGCTCCGCACGCTATATCGACGAGCTGGAAGAGGTGGAATTCAGTGAGTTCCACCTGGTCGTGAAACAGCAAGCTCTCGCCATCGTCTGTCAGGATGGCCGGCTCATTGACGGCACCACTATCGAATCGCTTACCGGAGAGCACGAGAATGTCACCGAGTCGCCTCTAGGAACCGGAGCTCCGATTCTCGACAACCACAAGCTGCTCCGCCTCGGCCCCGAAGCCATGGTTTACCGCTTGCTGGACGCCGTCGTCGACGGATATTTCCCCGCCCTTGACGGACTCCAGATCGACAAAGAGCAAATCGAACGCCAGGTATTCAGCGGAGATCCCGCAGCCGCCGAACGCATCTACCGCTTGAGCCAGGAAGTTATTGACGTGGTCCATGCGGCCACAGCGCTCTCCAAAGTACTTGAGCGGCTCCATGGCGGTTCCGACAAGTACGACATCGCTCCCGAACTTCAGGCATATCTGCAGGACGTGTCCGATCATCTTGTGCGCGTCACGGCCGAAGCGACAAGCCTGCGTGATTCCCTCTCGCAGATCCTCAACGTCAATGCCACACTCGTCTCCCAACGGCAGAACGAGGACATGAAGAAGATCTCCGGGTGGGCTGCGGTGCTCTTCGCCCCGACCCTCGTCGCAGCTATTTACGGCATGAATTTCGACCGCATGCCGGAGCTGCACTGGGCCCTCGGCTACCCGATGGCGGTGGGCATCATGGTAGTTTTCGCCGCCGGGCTATATGCCATTTTCAAGTGGAAGAAGTGGATGTAGCGGCGCGGGAGAATGACGCCTCTCCGCAGTTGCCATTCTCCCGCGCCGCTCCTCACTCCTGACAAAACCCTCAGAGCTCGATGTTACGGACACCCGAGGGATAACAGACGCGCGCAAAGTCCCGGTAGGCGTCAATACATCCGGTCTCGTGGTCTTCCTTCTCAATAATCTTGGCCGAAAGCGTGACTCCGGGGACCGGATGATCGGCGACGACGTCGATAAATTGGAACGTTTGGATCGCGAGCTGCCGGAAGAGGTGGCTCGGGCTGAAGATCTCACCGGTTCCGATGGTGATATGGAGATGGCGTTCGCGGCCCGCATTGGCGGGATCGGCAGCAAAGTTGCGGTAGCGATCAAAGATGGTGCTGTTCGGGATGAGGATACCCGGGCTCCCGGCGCCAAACTTGGTGAACAACGTGGAGTTCTCGGTGAGCGCGTACATCGCGAAGAGAGCGCCGTAGGAGAACCCGAACAATCCGGCGTCGTCGTTGACGTTGTATCGCTCCTTGATGTGAGGGTGCAGTTCATTCTCTAGGAACGCCAGGAAATGGTCAGCATGCGGGTTGTTCAGCCACCTCACGTACTGATCCACCATCGCGGTATTCTCCTCCGCACCGTCCGAGGCAAACATTTCCGTCAGCCAGTCGTGCATGTACTCGGGATACGGTTCACCCGGAGGAAGAAGATCACGATTGCGGGTGACGAGCGGGTCGACGCCGTCGTCAATGTAACCAATATTCACCTGGACGAACGGGCTGACCTCGTGCATTCCCTCGGGCCCGTTGAGTCCGGCGTGGATCTTCTCGTAGAGCCCGGCGTGCCACTGCGCATCCAGCGCGTAGACCACCGGGAGGGCGGGACCCTGCGGGTCATAAGCCGGCGGGAATGAGACGGAAACCGCCAGTTTTCCGCCATCGATAGTGTCCGACTGGACTTCGAAGGACTCCACGTCCAGCTTGACGATGCGCCCCGCCAAGCCTCCAGGTACCGGGTCCGTGAATGATGCCATGAGTATGACTCCCTTGTGTTGGATGATTTGCACCCACGAGTCCGCTTCTTCATAACGACGGCGAACGGGAACGGCTACGACGTGAGTCGTCAGGAAGGTGGCCGGCGACGTCGTCGTCGTGAAAAGTTGATCCGCGATGTGCCTGTCGCAGTGACAACTGCACACTAACAGCGCAATACAGGCGTGATAATGGGCCGAAGTTGGCCCACCCTGGCATGCGGCGAGCCTGAGACTAGGCGTATCATCGCATCGGTCTCAGGCTCGCTGCCATCAGACTTATCAGCGGGGCTGATTAATCGTCGATCAGACTGGTATCACCCACCCCATCGATACGCCACTCACCATCCGAATACACGAGTGTGGTGATGGAGGCGTTCTCGATCTCGTGCTCCACGTTGTAACCCATGGAATCGAGAAGAATCTGCACGGTCAGGCCACTGGTCACCACAAGAATGGTGTCGTGGCCCTTGGCGCCTTCCTCAGATGCGATCTTGTCGAGAGCTCCTTGGGCGCGCTCCGCGACTTCTTCAGGAGATTCCGCTTTCAGCAACGGATCCGGATTGGCTTCCTTCAGGTACTTGGCCAGTTGAAGGTTCGGACTCTTGCCCTCAACAACCAGTTCCTCCATGCTCGCTGCGCCGGTGTGCTCAAGGATGATCTCCAGCGCCTCGGAGTTCGGCATACCTTCGAACCCACCGAAGGCAATCTCACGCAGTTCCGGTACACGGGTCACTTCGAGATCGGACTTCATCCCCTCAAGGATGAGCGAAGCCGTAGTGAAGTGGCGGACCATGTCTCCTGAGTAAACGGAGTCGAACTCCACGCCCGCGCTATTGAGGCCTTCCCCAAGCTTGAGAGCGATAGCCTCGCCTTTTTCGGTGAGGGGTGTATCGGACCATCCTTGTCCACGGCCCAGAAGGTTGAACCACGTCTGGCCATGGCGTGTCAGATAGATGGTGACCTCGTCAGCGGGGGCAGCGGCCGTGGCGGAAGCCGTTGCAGGGCTCGACGTCGAAGAGTCGGGCGAGGACGTGTTGGAGCATGCGGAGAGAAAGGACAGCGATGCGACGGCAGCAACCGCAATGAATCGCTTGGCGGCCACACGAATATTGGACATAAAGACTCCTTGAATAATGTCTGCTTTGACAGTTGCGTTTAGTCCGTATGGAAATGTGCCAGCGCTGGTACAAGTAAATGGTTTGGATCGTTGTGGACCCAATCATCAGATTTAGGTTAACACCAAGTAAACGAGACTAAGAGGAAACATTTTTCCTGATAGGGGGCCAATTTTGGCCCACGTGATACTGCAGAGAAGGCTTGAGGCCACAACCACTAACACTCCTGGTCCGCACCCCCTAGGCAATAGGGACAGACGTTGAAAGACCTCTATCGTGGGCCAATTTTGGCCCACGATGATCCCTACGGTTCCCTCATTGATCGGAGATACTCTGTCAGCGAAAGCGCCGGTCAACCGTCATTGATGACGACCCCGTCGCTGTCACTCCACCATTCATGCGAGATCACACAGGTGACTCAGCACGATTACAACGAGGAAGTTTGAATGTCTGATACCAATGCTCCGAAGGCAGGCTCGGTTACGCCTCCCTCCGCCCCGGAAGGGATGGAGCCGTTCCAATTAAGCGCGGGCCAGCGGAACAAGCTCTTTGTGTCCCTCATGGTCGGCTTCTTCCTCATTTTCGCTTGCTATGCGAGCGTCGGCGCCATCTTCATGCCTGCCATGCTGTCGGAGATCGACAACGCGAACAAGGAAAACAACCTCGCGATCATCATGAGCGTGACCGCGGCCTTCACCATGTTCATCCAGCCGATCGTGGGCGCGCTCTCCGATCGCACCAAGTCGAAGTTCGGACGCCGTAGCCCGTGGATGGTACTTGGCGGATTGTCCGGCGGCACGATCGTTATCCTCATGCAGTTCGCTAACACCGTTGCGTACATCGGCATCTGCGCCGTGCTGGTTCAGGTTCTACTCAACATCATGCAGGGTCCGATCTCCACCCTCATTGCTGATCGTGTTGATTACGAGCACCGCGCCTTCGGTTCATCATGGGTGGGCGTGGGCCAGGCCCTCGGCATTTCCGGTGGCCAGGCCATCGCCGGAAACCTGCTCAATAAGATGGGTATCGGCTATACCTTCTTCGGCGTCACCATGATCATCGTGACCCTGCTGTTCGTCTTTGTTAACCGTGATCAGGACTCCTCGCGCTTGGTCGTGGATAAGTTCAGCGTCAAGGAATTCGTTCTCGGATTTGTCCGCCCCCTTAACCCCAAGAAGAACCCTGACTTCATGTGGGCATTCGGTGGCCGTTTCTTCATGGTGCTCGGCTACCAGGCAATCCAGGCGTACGGCCTCTACATCCTCACTGATTACATCGGCCTAGAGCTCGTTGCTGCGGGCAAGGTTCTCGGCACGATGTCCATCATCACGATGGTGACGATGATGGCTGGAACCGTCTTCTTCGGCCGACTCTCCGACGTGACGGGTAGGCGAAAGATGTTCGTCTTCGGTTCCAGCGCTCTCATGGCCATCGCCATCGCTGTTCCGTGGATCGTTCCCAGCACCACATCCATGTACATTTACGCTCTTCTTGTTGGCATCGGTTACGGAGCGTACACATCGGTGGATTTGGCGCTCATGATCGACGTTCTTCCCTCCCAGGGCGACGTCGGCAAGGATCTCGGCGTTCTCAATCTTGCGTCCAATATCCCTCAGATCCTGGTGCCCGTTATCGCGGCCTTCCTCATCAATCTGACTGGCGGATACTCGGTGATCTTCATGTACGCAATTGCCGGTGTCATTATCTCGTCGATGCTGGTGTTCCCCATCAGGTCGGTCAAGTAGACGGCATCAGAGCTATAAACCTATAAACAAGGTGTAAGGCGCAAGCCTTTCTCATTGGTGGTGTGGCCCGAGCTTCGGTTCGGAGCCACACCACCTTTTTCTGCCTTTCGCTGTCTTTTCTGTGCTCATTCCACTTTTTGCCGTCCATCACACGACAGCAGGATCACTCTCTTAATTTCTAGTGGACACTAGACTTTTGTGGCTGCGCCCTGTTTACTGGTCATATGCCGCTTGAATAGCAAGGTTTGCAGGGCCAATTTGAAACCCTTGCTCTTGGAGCAGCATGACCTTTCAATGACGAAGAGAAAGGCGTGGCAGGCAGTAATTCCACGTCAGGGATCAGCACGTTCCGGACGTTTCAATGACAGCCTTAACACGCCCGTGGAGGAACGATATGTATAGGCACGCATCGCTCCCCTGCATCCACCGACAGGGAGCGAAGTGACATGAGCCAGTCGGAACGCGCTGCCGAGCTCGGCGCATTCTTGCGGGCACGGCGCGAGGAACTTTCGCCCGAGGACGTTGGATTCAGCACCGGTTACCGCAGGACCAACGGATTGCGGCGCGAAGAAGTTGCCCAACTAGCGTCGATTAGCAGCAACTTTTATTCACGGATAGAGCAGGGGCGGCGTTCCGCTTCTGTCAGCGTTCTTGACGCCATCTCTAAGGCACTACTTCTCACAGACAGCGAACGCGAATACGTTTTTAGCCTCGCGGGAAAAGAAGACGTCAAACCACAACCGCGGCACGGCTTGCAGGTCCATCCGTCCGTTAACCATTTCGTCAACGAGTTAACAAGCGCACCCGCGATCGTGACCGGCCCCGCGATGGAGATCCTCTCCTGGAATCGCCTCGCGGCCGCACTTATTAGTGATTTCGGATCCTTCCCTAGCGAGAAAAGAAACTACGTGTGGCTCATGTTCACCGAGCCAAGCTTTCGCACGCTCTTCAAGGACTGGGAACAAATTGCTCAAACCTGGGTGTCACATCTTCGTAGGAGATCCAGCCTCAATCCCAGTAATCAGTCCATCGCCCAACTCGTGGCAGACCTCTCTCGGTACAGTGAAGAGTTTCGTTCCATGTGGGAAGCCCACAACGTTGAGAAACCATCGCGCGGGCACAAGCGTTTACACCACCCCATCGTCGGCGATCTGGAACTCGATTGGGAGGCACTCACCGTCTCAGCGGACCCGGATCAGCAGATCTACATTTGGACCGCACAGCCAGGAAGTCCATCCGCGGACGCTCTCAATATCCTGGCGGCATGGACCGCTACCGAGGACATCGAAAGCTCCGATCTTTCCGCCCGCTAGAAGATTGGTTGGGTCGACGACGACGGCGCCCGCTCGGTCTCTCGACTTCCGTCTGTGTTGAGTTTCCAGTTTCCACAGGTGTTTAGTTTTCAACCTGCGGACATACCTGGCTCCCGTGGTTCAGTAAGGGTTGTGGCATCCAGTAAGGGCCTTAGGCAGGAAAAATACTTGACTGAACGCCACAAACTTTACTGAACCAACAGATTATTCGGGCTATCCACCTCTCTCACCCCTTCGACGTCGTCGACCCAGCCACGCGACGTCGTCGTTCTCGGAGTGTGCAACGTCGTCGTCCCCGTCATCAACAAAGCACCCAATCAACAAGGGTTTGTACACTAAGCCGCGGTTCTCAGCCGGGCGTTGTGTACAAACCCTTCAGGAGAGCTTCCCTAGCATGGGAAAACGTCAGACAGTCACCTATCGCCACACCGGGTAGCAGGTGCGCGCAAAGCTTCGGTAGGCATCAATGCAACCAGTCTCATGGTCTTCGCCTTCGAAGATCTTCGCCGTGAGTTCGAAACCCTCAACGGGTTCGTTGCGCATGACGTTGAGAAGCTTGAGCACCTCGATGCCGAGGAGCCGGTAGAACTCGTGCGGCCCAAGAATCTCACCGGTACCGAGAGTGACATGCAGCCTGCGCGGGCGTCCATCATTCTCCGGATTCGCGGCGAACTGCCGGTAGAGATCGAACACCGTGCTGTTGGGAACAAGGATGCCCGGACTTCCCGCCCCAAAGTTGGTGAATAGCGTGGATCCCGCTGTCAGTGCATAGATGGAGAAGAGGCCACCATAGGAGAAACCGAAAACTCCCGCCTCATCATCGCCGACGTTGTAATGATCCTTCACAAAGGGGTGTAGCTCGTTCTCCAGAAAATTGAGGAAGTGATCCGCGTGCGGATTCTCAATCCACTCGAAGAACTGCTCAACGATCTCAGGATTACTGCCGAACATCTCGGTGATGTAATCACGCATAAAATCTGGACAGGGCTCTCCCGGAGGGAGCAGATCGCGGTTGCGAACAGCGAGAGCATCCACACCCTCGTCAATGTAGCCGATATTGATCTGCACGAACGGCTTAACCTCGTGGGCGCCTTCGGGCCCCGTCAATCCACGATGCATCTTCTCGTACAGACCACCCTGCCACTGAGAGTCAAGTGCGTACACCACCGGGTATTGTGGCCCCTCGGGATCGTACCCTTCGGGGAATGAGACGGAGAATCCCAGCTTGCCGCCGATGATGTCCGATTCCACTTCAAAATACTCAAGCTCAAGCTGTGCAATCCGCGCGGAGAATCCCCCGCGAACAGGATCAGAGAATGTAGCCATAAACGTTGCTCCTTGTTGTCCTGGGTGAGAATCGTGGAGGGCGAGAATTATGTTGGGACGGAATCATGAGTCTCCCACATGACCCGAGCATCAACGCTCGGCATCCACAGATCCCCTCCCTCGAAAGACATCTCGCACACCCGAAAACTCGCCATCGTTGGCGTGTTCACGATATTTCGTGCCCATCAACAAGTAGATCACGACTCAATCTCTAAAGTCTAGTGATCGCCAGGTTTTCAAAATAACGTCTCATACTGACATATGTCGATTGATTTACCCGGCAAGGTCTGGGGCAACCTCCTGAAGGAGGGGAGGAGGGGAGCGGGAGAAACTCGTCGAACACCGGGCATAAATAATAGAAAGTAGATCAACCTGAAAGATCCCGCCAATGGCCCGCAACCTAGTGGTGGAATCCTTAGTCCACACAACGAACAACGAGCGCCTCGAGTAACATCTATACACGTCGGTACCACCCAACACAGTTACGGAAGCAGTGCACCCATGCTGAGGAAATCTCTATGACCGGTCAGACGACCACGCCCAAAAAACGAGCACCGCGCGGCAAATATGCAAAAACTGACGAGACGAGGAAGGCAATTCTTGACGAGGCTCTCCACGTCTTCGCCGCATCCGGGTACCGAGCTGGCTCCGTCGCCAAGATCGCCACAAATATCGGCATGACTGAAGCTGGTATTGCATACCACTTCCCCAACAAGGCCGCATTGCTTCAGGCCGTCCTCGACTATCGAGATGATCAATTGCGCGAGATCATCATCTCCGAGGGAGACGGTATCCGCATGCTCAAGGCGGTGATTGAGCTCCATGAGTCACTCACCCAATCCCGCGGCTATGCGGAGCTCTACTGCGTGGTCTCCGCGGAAGCAATCAATCCCAAGCATCCCGCCCACGAGCGCTTTGTTAACCAACGCCGAGGGTCTCGAAAAATCCTGCGGGATGCCTTCCAAGATCTTGCCGCGAAGAATCTATTGGCCCCCGGAGTTGACCCGAACCTCGCAGGAGATATCTGCTCGGCTCACATTGACGGAATACAGATTCAATGGCTCCTGGAGGCCGAAGAGATCAATATGGCGGAGCAGGTCGAGTGCCTGTTCCGCCAGTTCATTCCCTCATGGCCCACCGAAGGACATTCCTAGGAACTCTGCTATCGTGGCAGCATGTCTGCTCGTCCAACCACACGTGTCCCCCATTTGCGTGAACTGGGAGAGTTTCTCCGCGCTCATCGTGGAACCCTTGACCCCACAGAATTTGGCATCGTTTCTTCCACCTCTTTTCGTCGCGTCAGTGGACTGCGCCGCGAAGAGGTAGCCGAGTTAGCGGGAATCAGCAGCGACTACTACACCCGCATCGAACAAGGCCGGTTGGCACCCTCGGGTTCCGTCCTCGAGTCCCTTATCCGGGTCCTCCGCCTTGACGACGACCAGGCCGACTATGTGGTGAGCCTTCTCGAAAGCGCCGCTCTCGCATCAACCGTCCCCACCGTCGTAGCGTCGCGAACACGGCGCGCACGCCTCCGGGTTCGCCCACAACTCCAGCGCCTCCTCAACCAGTTGGCGGAGAGTCCAGCTATGGTCCTCGGTCCTCGCATGGAAATACTCGCCTGGAATCCATTGATGGAACGGGTCTACATCAACTTCAGCGAACTCCCCAAGAAGGAACTTAACTTTGTTCGGTTGGTCTTTACCGAACCTCGTATGCGTGAACTATTTGCGGATTGGCCCGCCGTCGCGCGATCCTGCGTCGCTATCTTGCGGCGTGAAGCTACCGCCAATCCCGACGACGCCGCTCTGGCCGAACTCGTTGGCGAACTCACCATTGCGGATAGGCAATTCGGCCGGTGGTGGGCCGCACGCAATGTTGCCCGGCAGGACTTCGGCACAAAGATTCTCCTCCATCCCGAGGTAGGCGAACTTGTCCTTGACTGGGACATTTTCAGGTACGCAAGCGCTCCCGAGCAACAACTTGTCATCAACTCCGCGGAGAAAGGATCCCCCACTGAAAAACGCCTCGGGCAGCTTCTCCAGCAGATGCATCGAGAAGAATCTGCGCCACCCTCCACAGCTCCTCACCTCACCCATTAATTGTTCCTAGGAATGATTTATCCCTGGCAAAGGAAGGTGGATCCCCAGAGAATTGATGTGGTTCCGGGATCCCGGGCTGAACAACTTTTCCTCAGGAGAAAGCAATGGCTGACTCGAACAATATTGCATCGGTTAAGCTCCCAGCTTTGGCTTGGGACATCGCTGCGGACATCTACTTCCCGGCTGATTTCGACGAGTCAAAGAAGTATCCGGTCATTATCGTTGGCCACCCCACCGGTAGCTGTAAAGAACAGACCTCCGGAAATATTTACAGCAAGCAGCTTGCTGAACACGGCTTTGTTGCCATCACCTTCGACGCCAGCTTCCAGGGCGAGAGCGGCGGCGAACCCCGATTCACCGAGGATCCTGGCTTCCGAGTCAGCGATTTCAGCTACGTCGTCGATTACCTCGTCACTCAGCCCTACGTTAACGAGGAAAAGATTGGCCTCATCGGAATCTGCGGTGGCGGCGGATACGCCGTCGCGGCCACCATGCTTGATCGCCGTATCAAGGCACTTGCCACCGTTGTGGGTTCCAACGTGGGCCGCCTCATGCGCGAGGGCTTCTCCAACTACGATCCCCTGGGCATGTTGGAGGCACTTGCCGCTCAGCGCACCGCCGAGGCTCGCGGCGCCGCGAGTGTTGTCAACGATCTGCTCCCACCCTCGCTGGACTTTGCACGTGACAATGGTCTGACGGATGTCGACGTCGTCGAAGCCACGGAGTACTACAAGACGCCGCGTGGTGCCGCAGCAAACGGCTGCACCAGCTTCTATTTTGCACGCCAGGCTGCTCTCGCCACATGGGATGCCTATGATCGTGTAGAAACCTTCCTGACCCAACCACTCATGGTCATCATTGGCGACAAGCCCGGCGCCTTCGCCTCCTACCGCCTCGGCATGGAGCTGTACGGTCGTGCAGCTTCCAAGGATAAGCAGCTCGTGGTTGTCGAAGGTGCGTCGCACTACGATCTCTACGATCAGCCCGAACCCACCACGAAGGCCCTGGAGAACCTCGTTCCCTTCTTCGAGAAGAACCTCTGATTCTTCAGATCATCTGAGAGGTCACGCCAAGGTCGCGGCCTCTCAGAGTTCTTTGGCGCCGCCTGAAAACTGAGAAATCAGGAGGGCAAAGCGAGAGGATCTCGCCGGTCGCATCGACTGATCCCCGGACGTCGGACCGAAACTTGTCGGTTCCTTCGTCCGGGGATCAGTTTGTTCTATCAGGTGCCGTCGTCGTCCGCACAGTCGACGACGGCACCCACTCACCCGCGCCTGAACTACCGAGAGATCAGTCAGTCAGCCCCGAACTAGCGAGCCGACTTATCAAGAAGCTGAGGAACCGCAGCGGCAGCGCGGCAGAACTCCACAAAAGCAACCGTTTCAAGCGTGAACGCGTGGCCGCGGCGGCTCTCGAAGACGGGGTGGATGCTACCTTCCACAGTCTTAGCGTCCACGTAGGGAGAAGAGGTCTTGAGGGCCGCGACCAAGGCGGCGATAGTGTCGTCGTCGCCGAACCACAGCGGGTCGAGCTCACCGAGGCGGTACATGACGGGCACCGAAATCTTGCTGGCGATGTCGAGCGCGTGCTTGGGCCAGGCTCCCACCAGCTCCAGGATCTCCGAGCGGGGAACCGTCAGCGGCTCGCCTTCTTCGAGGTTATCCTTGGCCCACTCTGGCCCAAAGTCGAGGGAGGCGGCGACGGTGTTGAGAGCGTCGTCCACATGCATAACGTCGGGAGCTGCACCAAGCGCCGCGGCCACTCCGGGGCGAAGCGAGTAGCCGACATCAGCAACAATCACGCCAAGCAGCGGCCACTTGGCCTCGCCCTTCGCGTTCTGCTCTGCCCACTGGGCGGCGAGAGTAAGCGCGATTGCAGAGCCGACTGAACATCCTTGCAGGACGATTCCCGGCGCCGAGTCCTTATGACGATTCCAGATGTCCTCGGCAGCCTCGGAGAGCGCCTCGGCACTGGCCGAGTAAAAGCCGTCGTCGATATCGGTGGGCAGGTTGAGGCTGACCGAATCCAGGTTGTCCGGACGGTTGATCGAGTATCCGGGAACACCGAGCGCTGCCGCGAAGGGAAGCTGCGGCACACGTCCGCGAATACCTTCGGTATAGGTTCCACCGCCTCCGTGCAGGTAGAGGAGGACCGGCTGGTCGGTTGTCTCCGGTGGGATCACGGCAACACCCGTGAACTTGCCGTCAGCCAAGCGGACAGGCTCGTACTTTGCTAGTTCCACAATGAACTCCTTGTCTGGAGCCTCCCCGACGATGTGGAGAGACTCGCAATAAAAATGATGGGGTACGAAACCTTCCAGACTTCGCCCTCACACACCGGACTTCTGCGTCCATGAACAGACCGCGGCATGCCCGTGTGCCTGTCCACCTTCTTAGCAAACCACATCGTAGGTCTAAAAGCTAGGGTTCACTAGAATTTAGAGATAATTGCTGGTGCGTGGCGTCAGAGCAGCTCCTCACCTCGGCGGAGGTAGCCCTCCATTTCTTCCCTCGGCACCATCGATCCACCGGTGCACCAGGCAATATGAGTAGCATTTTTCAACGACGACGGCGCCACTCCTCCCGTCCGTGACACCTCGCCTAGCACGCGCAACACTCCCGAGAGCCCAGCTGCGGCCGAGGGTTCCACCGCGATCCCTTCGGAGCGGTGGAGCAGCGCAACGTGACGATACAATTCGTCGTCGTCAATGGTGTAGTAGCCGTCGATAAGACGTTCCATACGGCGGCCCACGAAACCGGACGGACGACCTACAGCGAGGCCGTCAGCCGCGGTAACTCCATCGATACCAAAATCCTGAACTGATACCTGTTCGTGTAAGCCCGTCTTCACACCGAGGATCATGCACGGCGCGTGGGTGGGTTCGGCGAAGATACAGTGGACGGCGTCGCCGAACTCGGCTTTGAGTCCAAACGCGACTCCGCCGGGGCCGCCGCCCACACCGCAAGGCAGATAGACGAAGAGTGGATGTTCGTCATCAACCCGGATATCGAGGGCTTGCAGCTGGCCCGCAAGCCGATGGCCAGCCACTGCGTACCCAAGAAACAGGTTGACGGAGTTTTCGTCGTCGATGAAGTAGGTAGCGGGGTCGGAGTCGGCTTCGCGGCGCCCGGCAGCAACCGCCACCGAGTAATCCGACTCATATTCAACAACGGTGACCCCGTGCTTGCGAAGCATCTCCTTCTTCCAGGCGCGGGCATCCGCGGACATGTGGACCGTCACCTGGAATCCGAGGGCGGCACCCATGATGCCGATAGAGAGACCAAGGTTGCCGGTGGAGCCCACGGCGATTTTGTAGCGGCCGAAGAAATCTCGGGCCACGGGTTCGGCGAGGATGCTGTAATCGCTGGTGAGAGTGAGTAGGCCGTGGTCGAGGGCGAGATCCTCGGCGTGTTTGAGCACCTCGTAGATGCCGCCGCGAGCCTTGATCGAGCCGGAAACGGGAAGCTCGCTATCCAGCTTTGCCCAGAGGCTGCCGGGGATGTCTAATGCACGGGGTACCGAAGTATCGCCGCCGGGGATGTCGGTGAAGTGGTTCTCGTTGACAGCACGGTTCGGACCTGGCAAGCAATCGCGGGCTGAACCGCAGTATGGTGAGCCGTAGCGTTCCGACAGCTCACGGCACATGTTCTCAATCCCCACGAGCGGCGACTCGAGGATGCCACCGGTGCGGGTGGTCTCGGGGAAAACTCGTGCAATAAACGGGGCGAAGCGGCGCAGGCGGGCGGCCGCGTCCGCAACGTCCGCGGCCGTGAGTCCCACGTCCGGAAGGGCTTCGTCGACGGGGCGGACGCCCGGGTTGAGCCATGCTGTCTCTCGCAGGTCCGCGAGCGCGTCAATAACGGGGTCGCCCTCGCGCCATTCCTGGACGGTTTTGCCTCCGAAAGTTGGTTCAGGACGATCAACAGTTGGTTCAGGACGATGGGTTTCGTGGGATGCGCTATTCATGGTGTCCTTTTGATGTCGTATATGTGCCCGCTATATCGAGGGTCAAGGCTTGACGAATTGTTCCTTGTATCTCTCGCTCAGATCCCGAAGTTTCTCCGTGACAATCCCGGAGGGAGTAACCCGGCCATTTTCATAGGTCGAGAGGCGGCTGCGTGAGGTGCCAAGGTCAGCGGCAATTTGTGCACGGGTCATGCCGCTGCTCTCAATCCAGTACTTGATCTTGCGGGCGAGTTTGTCTTTGTCGGATGCTCTGGCATCAGCCAGGACTCTGGTCATGAGCGCGGTGATTCCAGGGCTCTCTGCCAGTTCAATTGCCTGTTCAAGGTCAAGGGCAACATCTCCGTAGGGGTCGGCTTGGACTGCTCTGGCGATCCGAGCCCATTCCTGTGAG
>RRZU010239175.1_pt1 | contig 21544 bp, 9 predicted proteins | sample 2165561 | NCBI WGS metagenome assembly RRZU01 (sample SAMN10456909, study PRJNA506462) | wastewater metagenome | isolation source: wastewater sludge | place: USA: Moscow, Idaho | reverse complement strand
TTGGACTTTGCCGCCATGATTGCGGCACTCAAACGCGACAATCCCCACACGGCTTCACGGCTGATGCCCACAGAACGAGGCTAGACGGATGCTGCTGGAACACTACGAAGCCGGTCTGCCCGCTGCCCGCCCCCACTTAACCAAATGGGCGCAGATATTCACCGATAGCCTCGGGTTTTTGTTGGCCAACTGGCTCGGCTTTTGGTTTGCCGAAGGCGTGCGCTATGCCGCCGCGTGGCCGGTGCTGCGGGCTCACCCCAGCATGATGCTTCGGCTGGCGGTGTGGGGTTTGTGGGTGTTTGCGCTGGTGGCGTGGTTTTGGTTGGTGCGTGGGCATTACACCCAGCGCCGCCCCTTTTGGGATGAAACCCGCGATGTGTGCATTGCCCTGCTGGTGGCGGCGGTCGGCGAGGCAGCCTTGTTGTTTGTGATTCAAGCTCCTTTTTCGCGGCTGTGGTGGCTGACCACTTGGCTGGCGGCCTTGCCCATCCTGCTTCTTGGGCGGGCACTGTTACGCCGTGTGCTGACCCATCTTGGCTGGTGGCAACGCCCGATTTTGATTTTTGGCGCGGGTGAGAACGGCCAAGAAGCCTTTGCCGCCCTTAAAAGCGAACGCTGGTTGGGCTATCACGTCTTGGCCTTTGTCGTGCCCTGTGTCGATGCCCCAGAAGCAGAAAACCTTGGCATCAGTACCTTGATGGGCAAGCCGGTTATTTCGTATGTGCTAGACAGCCCTGCCCGCCCATTTTTGGCGCGTCTTAATCAGCCTGCGGTACTGATTGCGCTTGAACCGCAGCAGCTCGACATCCAGCAGCTCTTGGTACAGCGGTTTAGTGTGGCAGGGGCAGACATCAATATTGCCCCCCCGCTCAAAGGCTTGCCGCTCTATGGCACGGAGCTGACCCACTTCTTTAGCCACGAAGTCTTGCTGCTACGGGTGCAAAACAACCTCTCGCGTCGTGCTTCGCGCTTTATTAAGCGAACCTTTGACCTGTGTGTTTCCTCGGTGCTGATTGTCGGCTTGTTCCCCGTCTGGATAGGCTTGTTTATCGCCGCCCGCCGTGATGGTGGCCCAGCCACCTACTGTGCGCCGCGCTTGGGGCGAAACGGGGTGGATTTCCCCTGCTATAAATTTCGCTCTATGGTGCTGGATGCCGACACCTGCTTGCGTGAACACCTTGCCGCCCACCCCGAAGTGCAACCCGAATGGGAGCGTTTCCGCAAGCTGAAAGACGACCCCCGTGTGACGCGGTTTGGCGCGTTTGCCCGCCGCACCAGCCTAGATGAGCTGCCGCAGTTATTTAACGTGTTTAAGGGAGATATGAGCTTAGTCGGCCCCCGCCCCATTTTGCACGATGAAATTGAACGCTTTGGCGAGGACTGGGCGTTTTACCTGATGGCCCGTCCTGGCATTACCGGCCTGTGGCAAATCAGCGGTCGCAACGATGTGGACTTCGCCAGTCGCGTGGCCTTGGATTCGTGGTATGTGCGGAACTGGTCGCTGTGGTACGACATTGTGATTCTGATTAAGACCGTCAAAGTGGTACTAGCACGGGAGGGGGCATATTGAATGGTACGGTCAAAAACGCCACACAATGCCCAAGCGTGGTGCAAAACGCTTGCAGCTTGACCCTACCCCCCCCCGTAAAATCACCCCCTCCCCTGACCCCTTGGTAACCCCACTACGCTATGATACATAAGCGTTTCAACCCAAAGCCGTACAAGAAAACGCCTGCCTTTTGTGTGCGTCATTTTTTGTATGGTGGTGTTGCTTATTTTGTCTGCGCCGCTTCGAGCGCGTGGGCGGTATTGCCGGATGCGGGTCGCTTGTTGCAAGAACAAATCCCCACCCCCAGCGCACCGCTGCCCTCTTCTCCAGCAAACCTTGGCCGCCCGCCTGCGCCCACCGCCGCTGCGCCCAAAGCCACCGAAGAAACCGTTATTTACATTGGCACTTTCCGGTTTTCCGGCGGCCTCGACAAGCTCTCCCCCGAGGAACTTCAAACGTGGATCAAGCCTCATACCGATAAGGGGATGACGTTTTCCGCGCTGAAAAAAATTGTCGATAACCTCAGCCAGTTCCTGCGCAGCAAAGGCTACGGCTTTGCCCGTGCCTATCTTCCTGCCCAAGAAATCAAAGACGGCGTGGTGGACATTACGATTTTGCTTGGGCGGATTGAGGGCGGCAAAAAGGGCGACGGCATTGCCATTCAGGGCGGCGAGGGGCTGCGGCTCAAAGAGGAACGGGTGCGTCAAACACTGGCCGCAGCCACCGTCTCCCAAACGCCGTATCTCAAGGTTGAAGGGCTGGAACGCGGGCTGTTGCTGCTCAATGATTTGCCTGGCGTGAGTGCCCAAGCCAGCCTTGACCCTGGCAGCACACAGGGCGACACCAAGCTCCGTGTGGATATGGGCGAAGGCCGCTTGCTATCGGGGCTGCTGTGGCTAGACAACGCCGGCAACCGCTACACCGGCGAGGCACGGCTGAATGGGCAGCTCAACGTCAACGACCCCACCGGACAGGGCGACCAATTTTACGCCCAAGCCTCGGTGGCAGAGCGTTTTGGACTCGGCAAACTGGGCTATAGCCTGCCGCTGGGTTATGACGGGATGCGACTGGGCGCAAGCTATACCGCACTCGGCTACGAAGTCGGCAAGGCCTTTGCCGCGCTCAATAACCGAGGCACCGCCCAGACGTTTAACCTCAACGCCACCTACCCCATTGTCCGCCAGCGGGAACACAACCTCAGTGCCAACGTCAGCTATGACCTCAAAGCCATGCGCGACCAAAGCCTGGGGGTCACCACCAGCGATAAGCGGGTCGATACGTGGAACGCGGGCATCAGCGGCAACGAAATGGACCGCTTGGGCGGCGGCGGCATGACCCAGTACGGGGTGTCGCTGGCTGTGGGCGAAGTTGATTTGTCCCGCGCGGGCGCAGCACTCACTGCCGACCATGCAGGGCCGAACACACAGGGCAACTACACCAAGCTGAACTACTCCCTGTCGCGGCTACAGCGGATTGACAGCAACTGGGCGGTATTTGGCGCACTCAATGGCCAGTTTGCCGATAGAAACCTCGACTCCTCCGAGAAATTTTTGCTGGGCGGGGCGAGCGGCGTACGCGCCTATCCCTCTGGCGAGGCCAGCGGCGACGAGGGCATGTTGCTCAACCTCGAAGTCCGCTACGACCTTCCCCTCCAAAGCCGCTGGGGGAATTGGCAGTTTGTTGGGTTTTACGACAAGGGGCAGGTTGCCCGCTACAAAACCGTGTGGGAGGGGCAAAACGCCTTCACCCCAGGCCAATCCAACCGCTACGGACTCAGTGGTGCGGGGGTCGGCATCAATCTGAGCAAAGGCGACAGCCACGCCGTCCGCTTTGCCTACGCGTGGAAAATCGGCGACAACCCTGGTGCGAGCATGACGGGGCGGGATTCGGATGGCACGCAAGACACTGGCCGCTTCTGGCTACAAACCTTGTTTTATCTGCAATAGACGGCGCACAGCCCTGCATGGGCACAAAAGGAACACACCATGAACCACTGCTATCGCCTGATTTGGAGTGCACCCGCCAACGCTTGGGTGGTGGTCAGTGAACTCGCCCGCAGCAAAGGCAAATCAAGCCGCAGCGTGGCACGGCTGATGGTGGTGGCGAGTCTGCTGGGCAGCAGCGCGTTCAGTCTGGCACTCGACCCGCGCACCCTGCCGGTGGGTGGCGTGGTCACGGCGGGGGCAGGCAGCCTCAACCAAGCAGGCACTGCCCTGACCGTCACCCAGCGCAGCCCCAGCCTGATTGCCGAGTGGAACAGCTTCAATATTGGCAGCCAAGCCAGCGTGAACTTTGTGCAGCCCAATGCCAGCAGCGTCGCGCTCAACCGTGTCTTGGGCGGCGACCCCAGCCAGATTTTTGGGCGGCTCAACGCCAACGGGCAGGTGTTTTTGCTCAACCCCAGCGGCGTACTGTTTGCCCCCAGCGCGCGGGTCGAAGCAGGCGGCTTAGTGGCTTCCAGCTTGCGGCTATCGGATGCCCATTTCCTCAACCAAAATTACCAGTTCACCGCTTCCGGCACGCAGGGCGACATCACCAACCAAGGGGAGATTCGGGCGGGGCAGATTGCCTTGTTGGGCGCACGGGTGCGCAACCAAGGCAGCCTGTTTGCCCCCCAAGGCAGCGTCGCGCTGGCAGCGGGGGACGCTGTTCGGCTAGACCTCGGCGGCGATGGCCTGATTCAGGCCACCGTCACCCAAGCCGCCGCCCAAGCCCTCGCAGAAAACACCGGCCGTATCCAAGCCCCTGGGGGGCGGGTCAGCCTCAGCGCAAAAACCACGGGCGATGCCTTGGCCACTGCCGTCAACACCGACGGGCTGATTCAGGCGCAAGGGGCGCGTGCCGTCGAAGGGCGGATTTTCTTAGACGCAGGGGACACGGGCCGCGTGCAAGCGGCCGGCATACTGGATGTCAGCAACCCCAGCGGCAAGGGCGGGCGCATTGTCGTTACGGGTGACAGTGTCCAGATTGCCGAAGGCGCACGCCTCACCGCCACCGGCGCGACGGGCGGCGGGGAGATTGCCGTCGGCGGAAGCTGGCAAAACACCGACCCCAGCCTCCACCAAGCCCGTTATACGTGGATTGCCCCCAGTGCCGTTCTGGATGCCTCTGCCACCGAGCGGGGCACAGGGGGCAGCGTAGTGGCGTGGTCTAACGTCAACCTAGCAGGGGGCGCGACCCGTGCTTATGGCACCTTTCTCGCCGATGGCGGGGCACTGGGCGGCGATGGGGGGCGCATCGAAACCTCGGGGCACTGGCTAGACACCCAAGGCGCGCGCGGCCATGCCCGCGCCCCACTGGGCAAGGCTGGTGTATGGCTGTTTGACCCTTACGATGTGGTGATTGGCGGCGCGGCCTCGGCCAATGGGGCGTGGTCAGGCGCGGTGCCGGATGAATGGACCCCTTCGGCGACCAGCTCCACCCTTGCTGCTGCAGACATTGCCGCCAAGCTGGCAGCAGGCACCGATGTCACCATCACCACCACGGGGGTGGGGGTGGAGGCGGGCAACATTACCGTCAACAGCCCGATTACCGCCAACGTCACCGCCGCCACCACGCTTCGGCTCACCCCAGGCGCAGGGTGGACGGCGGGCTCTAACTTCATTAATGCCGACATAACCAATACCGGCACCAGCCCGCTGCACCTTGATTTCACCCCTGCGGGCTCCGGCGGCACCACCCTCAATGCCAACCTCAACACAGGGGGCGGCAACCTGACCGGCACAACGCTCTCGGTGACCGGCAATCGCAGCATTCAAACAGGGGGCGGGGCGGTTTCTTTTCCCCAAACCATCACCTTGGGCGGTGATTTAAGCCTGACTTCTGGCGGGGGCAATGTCGTCCTCGGCTCAAGCACAAAAAACATCAACAGCGCACCGGCCACCGCCTACGCCCTGACCGTCGATGCGGGCGCAGGCAATATTGACCTTGGGCTGATTGGGGATACCGCCCCCCTGTCTAGCCTCCACGTCACGGCAGCCACGACGACCCTCAAGGGCGGCAACGTCACCACCACCGGCACGCAAACCTATGTCAGCAACCTGAACCTACCCGCAACCGTCACCACTCTGACGCAAACCACCGCGCCTGATTTTGTCTGGCAAGCGGGCAAAGCCATTTCCTATACCGGAACGGGGGGTGGCTCACTTTTCAGACCCCAGGCAGTATTATTTTTAATGCAGGCAGCAGTATCAGCACGACGGGTGCCCCCATCTACACCCTACTAAACGCCGATTCGGGCGGTGTAGGCAATGGCTTTATCCATCTGACCAACACCAACATCAACACCGCTGGGGGCACGCTCACGCTCAGCGGGGGCGTAAACGGCTGGGATTACGCCACGGGTAATGCCACCCAAGCCACCGGTGTCTTGCTGGAAGGTGCGACCCTCAGCACGCTGGGGGGCATTCTTACGGTACGAGGCAAAAGTGCGGCGGGGGCAGCCACAGGGGGCTACGCCGATGGGATACGCCTAGGCAGCACCGCCAGCACCCAAATCGACAGCGGCGCAGGCATTCTCACCCTCAGTGGCATCGCACGGGGCACGACGGGCGACAGTCATGGGGTCGAAATCGACAGCCGTGCAGCAGGGGTCAACCACACCATCAATAGCGTCAACGGGTTCAACGTAACAGGAGACAGCACCGCCGCGACAACCACCGGAGGGCGGACGGGCATCCTGATACATGGCGCAGCGGCGGGGGGCAGCAGCACGCTGACCGCCTCAGCAGGGCCTTTTACTCTGACCGGCACCTCTAGCGGCACCGCGCCCAGCGCAGGGCAAGAAGGCATTATCCTGAATGGGGTGGTTGATGGCGGCACCGGTAATCTCACCCTTGCAACGTCCAACCTGCTGGCCGCCAATACCGGCAGCGAAACCAGCGCAACGGCACGGGGAACGGGGACGCTGACCGTCAAGCCCACCGTAGCAGCTTCGGTGGGGGTTGGTGCCGCCGCAACCGGCGACTTGCTGCTGACGGAGGCCCTGCTCAGCACATTTCAAGATGGCTTTCGCTATGTCACCCTTGGCGACACCGCCAAAACCACCACCCTCACGGTCAACACCACCCGCACCTTTACCGATAGCTTGGCACTGGTGAACAGCGGCACCTCGCCGATGGCGCTGAATTCGACCGTGGATGTTGGCGGCAATACCCTGACCCTGACCAGCGGTGGGACGGTATCGGGCAGCGGCAATATTCTGGCCGATAAGCTGCTGCTCAATGGCAGCGGCGACTACACCCTCGCCACCGCCACCGGCCATCGGATTAACACCATTGCCGCCGCCACCCCGAATACGGTTGATTTTATTAACCAGCAGAGCTTTGAAGTCGGCACCGCCAGCCCACCCAGCAACGTCGCCGTTGAAGGGGTGAGTACCGCGACCGCCGTCACCTTAGAAGCCAGTGGCGCAGCCTCTAATTTCACCGTAACCAAAGGGGTGAATACACCACTTATGACGCTGGTCGCGGGGGGGCTGTTTAATAATGTTGGGGGCGGGGCAGGTCGTTATCTGATCTATGCCGGCGACCCCACCACCTCCAATATCGGTGTAACAGGCCCTGGATATAACAAACACTATAACCAAACTTATGTGCGCGGTAGCACCCCTGCCTATGCCAGCAGCGGCAGCTGGGGCTTCTTCCGTACCACACCGACGCTGACCGTTTCCGCCGTCGATGCCACCAAGGTCTACGGCACGGCGGTCTCCTCGGCAGACTTGCTTGGCTATACCGGCTTTATTGATGGCGACACGCTCACCAATACGAACCTCTCAGGCAGCGCGGGGTTTGCGCTCACGGGGACATCGTCTGGCTCTGGCAACCATGTAGTGGGGGCGCATACCGCCACCCTATCTGGGCTGGGCTCACTGGCCAATGCGCTGGGCTATGCCTTGCAAATCGGTGCCACCACCACCTCGACCCTGACTGTCACCCCCAAGCCGCTGGATGTCAGCGTCACCACCCAAAACAAGACCTACGATGCCACCCCCAATGCCACGATTAGCGGTACCAGCATTGCCCCCATCGCGGGCGATGTCCTGACCCTCGGTGGCGGGGCGGCGACCGTAGCGGCCTTTGCCAGCAAGCAAGTGGGGGTCAACAAGCCGGTCACCCTGACCAGCGCAAACTACAGCTTGAGCGGAGCCGATGCCGGCAATTACACCCTCGTCCAGCCGCTGGCCAGCACAGCCGACATCACCCGCGCCACCATTACCCTCTCGGGCATCACCGCAGACAACAAAGTCTATGACCGCACCACCAATGCCACCTTTACCGGCGTGCCACTGTTGACTGCCTTAGCGGGGGATGTGGTGACCTTGGCGGGTGTGGGCAGCGTCGCCTTTGCCGATAAAGCGGTCGGCAATGGCAAGCCCGTAGACCTTAGCGGCTATGTATTAGGCGGGATAGATGGCTCGAACTACATGCTGCCAACACTCTCGGCCAATATCACGCCTGCCCCACTGACCATTACCGGCGTGACAGGGGTCAATAACAAGGTCTATGACGGCACCCCCATCGCCAGCCTGATGGGTGCGCCGAGTGTCACCCCGATTGCGGGGGATACGGTCACGGTGACCGCTACGGCTCAGTTTGCCGACAAGCAAGCTGCCGTGGGCAAGGTGGTACCGGTGACTTACCTCTCGGCAGGGGCGGATCTCGGCAATTACACCGTCACGCCCGCCGTGGGCAGCACCAGCTTTACCGCCGACATTACCCCCCGCCCTCTGACCGTCACCGCGACCGGTGTAAACCGCGTCTATACCGCCACCACGGCCGCCACGCTCAATTACAGTGATGACCGGATTGGCGGCGATGCGCTGACCCTGTCCGGCACGGCCAGCTTTGCCGACAAGATGGTGGGCAATGCCAAGCCGATTACGCTGGCGGGCTTTGCCTTGGGTAGCGGCGGCGATAACGGCAACTACGCCCTCGCCGGCCCTGCCCCCAGCGGCATGACCGCCAACATTACCCCTGCCACCCTGAGCATCACCGGCCTGTCTGCCGCCAATAAAACCGTGGATGGCAACACCTCGGCCACCTTGGTCGGCACGGCTACCGTCCTGCCTTTGCTCACCGATAGCGTCACCCTCAGCGGCGCAGGGGTGGGCACGTTCTCCGACAGTGCCATCGGGGCGGGTAAAGCCGTCTCGGTGGCGGGCTTGAGCTTGGCCGCAGGAGGCGATGCCAGTAACTACATCCTCACGCCGCTGGCGCTGACCGCCAGCATTACCGCTGTGCCGCCACCGCCGCCTCCACCTCCACCGCCGGTTGTGGTGCCACCGGTTGTCGTACCACCCGTTGTCACCCCACCGGTCGTAGTGCCGCCTGTGGTCACCCCGCCTGTGGTCACCCCACCGGTCGTAGTGCCGCCTATTGTTACGCCGCCGGTTGTTACGCCGCCGATCGTGGTGCCGCCGATCGTGGTGCCGCCAGTCGTTACGCCGCCGGTAGTCACTCCACCGATCGTGGTGCCGCCGGTCGTTACGCCCCCAGTGACCCCGCCGCCGGTCGTAGAGCCACCCGTCATCACCCCGCCGGTCGTGATGCCGCCGGTCGTCTCCCCTCCGGTGACCACCCCACCCGTCGTGGTGCCGCCTGTGGTTACTCCGCCAGTTGTCACCCCGCCGATCGTGGTGCCGCCGGTCGTAACGCCGCCTGTGACCACCCAACCAGTCGTGGAGCCCCCAGTCGTCACCCCTCCTGTGACCAGCCCGCCGGTCGTAACGCCACCTATTGGTGTCCCACCAGCCACCGTCACCCCACCTGAAACATCACGCCCCGCAGTCGTGACACAAATTAGTGTCACGACACCTTCGGTGAGTACGAGTGTTGGCACCCAATTAACAGGAAGTAACCCAAGTCTCACCCCGCCGCTGGGCGCAACAACCTTACCCACCCCCAGCACCCCCTCTACGCCCTTGTTTTCGCTCAGCCCGACACCGCCTTCGCGTGCACAGCCAGACCTCACCACACGCCAAGGCGACCTGAGCCTGAACTCCACCTCGTTGAGTGCGCTGGCCAAAATCACCGCCCAAGACCGCACCACCACGCTGTCGCTGAGCACCACCAGCAGCGGCGCACCGGCGCAAACGTCGTCTATTTCGGTATTTTTGTCGGATGGGCAAGTCACGCGGCTAGAAGGGAGCTTCAGCCTGATTGACCGAGGCAGCAGCCTCTCGCTGACTCCCGTCTTGGCCGGTGCAGCCACGCTACAGCCCCGCCAAACCAAGGGAGAAGCCGAGGGCTCGCAGCACTTTACGGTGGGCTTGCCCGATGGCGGCAGTGTGTCGATTAGCGTGTCGATGCGCCAAGACAGCGTGTTGCAGATTAAGGTCAATGCGGGGGGGCAGCAGCTGGATACCGTCGCCATTACCTTGGCCGGCATTGCTGTGGCGAAGCGCGAACTGGGTATTGCCTCCAGCAAAATCAGCGCGGTGGTGATTACGCAAGGAGAGCATCGCGGTTTACAAGCGGCACGTCCTTAGAAGCTGTTTACGATCTGCGAGACTCGGGTGATCCTGCGTTGAAATTCACAAAAAAAATGCGTATGAATTCAGTCCCAACGGCCTTTTTTCTGAATTTCGCCTCGGCAACCCCTGCGCCATTGAGATGGTAAACAGGTTCTGAGAGGTAGGGCTTGTTTTTCTGTCCACGCCGCCCCCACCGTGGGGGACGGTGGGGGCGGCGGCTAGGCGACACGAATATTCTTGGTAGCGGAATCCGTGGACTTGCCCATTTGGGGGCATCCGTTTTTTGTTTTGGGGGGATACCCCCGAACATACCCCCAATTTTTGTGGCTGTCAGCGTACGCATTGGACGTTGTTGGACGTAAAAAAGGCCGCAAACCCTTTGTTTATCTAGGTTTGCGGCCTTCTTTGGATTGCTTGAAACTTATTCGTGGTGGCTATGACTGGAGTTGAACCAGTGACCCCAGCATTATGAGTGCTGTGCTCTAACCAACTGAGCTACATAGCCAAACCGAAGCGGCATTATCCATAGGCGGCAGAGAAGTGTCAAGCCCTGCCCGTTTTTTATAGTCCGCCGGAGCGGTCTTCCCGCCCAAAGCCAGGAAGCAGCGCGGTCAAGGGGAGATTGCGGCTAAAGCCTATCACCTTAAACAGTTCACCCATTTCAGCGGGACTCAGCAGCTTTTGTGCATAGGCGGCTTGGCGCAAGTAATCGGTGGATTGGGGGTCGCGGCGCGACAAGGCTTCTAGCAGCCCTGCATCCAACAAAAACGAGGCTTGCGCGGTGTAGCCCTCCAGTGCCCAGCCTGCATCGGTTGCCGCCTGCCAGATAGCGGAGAAATCGACGTGGGTGGTGATGTCCTGCAAGCCGGGCAGCCACAGTGGGTCATCGTGGCTATGGTGGCGGTAATGGCACATCAGCGTGCCTTCACTGCGTTCGGGATGGTAGTAGGTGGCCGCATCAAAGCCGTAGTCCACCAACAGCAACGCCCCCTTCTCCACTGCGTGCGCCAAGCTGGCGACAAAGGCCGCCGCCGTCGGCTGGATTTCTGTCAGGTAGTCATCGGGCCAACCCGCCGTGGGGAGGTGGGCGGCCGCTGCAAGGTCGGCCAAAGGACGCTCTGCCCAGACCAAGCCGGTGGCACTCAGGCCAACGCCCCGCTCCCACCACTGCCCCTGCGTCCATCGCACCAAGCGGCAGGGCATGGCATCCAAGACCTCGTTGCCCACCATGCAGCCGACAAACCCGCTGGGCAGGGTGGTGCACCAACTGACCCGAGACAACAGGTGTGGTGCACCCGCTTCTAGGGTTTCGCGCTGGCGGGCGGCTAAGTCGGGGGAGACCTCTAGGATGCGGTAATGCGTCGGAAGCTGTACTGCCTCCAGCGCCAGCAGCAGGTCACGCGCCAACGCCCCCGTGCCTGCGCCGACCTCCAGCACCTCACCCCCACCACAGGCCGCTAAGACCGTGGCGACGGTATTGGCCAGACTTTCGGCAAAGAGCGACCCCATTTCAGGTGCGGTCACAAAGTCACCTGCCGCACCAAATTTACGGCTGCCCGCGCTGTAATAGCCCCAACCTGGTTGATACAGTGCCGCATCCATATAACGGTCAAAAGGTAGCCATCCTCCTGCTGCCGTAATCTGGTCGGCAATCAGTGCCGCAAGGTGCTGGCTATGCGCCAGTTGGTCAGCAGAAGGGGCAGGTAGGGTGGACATGGGATGCCTTGGTTAAACAGGGAAAGAGGCGCGTATTGTCGGGAAATGTCTGGCACTTGCCAAGCCAAGTCCAGCGATGAGTAGTAAGTAGCAGAGCGAGCCGTTTACGCCCTCCCTTTTTTTGCCCAAAGCCCCCAAAATTCCATCCAAGTCGGCGGGAGGCGATTTTGACGGGGCTCGGCCATAAATTTTATGGGCGAGGTCAGCCTGCTGGTGCGGTGGCGTTTGGCGGCTTGCTCAAAGCCGGGCACGGCACGGGGCACAATGTCGCGCCATTTGTTGCGCTGGAATGGGGGGCGTAAGCCTACGGCACCACGCGCGACATCAAGCGGCTGACCCCCACGGCGTGCTGAATCCTGACGCAATCATTACCCAACCCCCACCTGCACTTGGCACGCCTCAAAGCCATACCGGCCACTGCCGTGCCGCTTGCCCAACACCTGCCGCCCAATTTTGCTGGCAAGTGCGTATCTCTCCGTAAACGCCCTCCAAAACACGCACCCCGCAGCGGCAAAAGTCGCTGTGGCAGGTGCGCTACGCACGAGGCGTATCCACAGCGAGGAATCGCCCACATTTTGTTAAACTACCGGCACTTTTCACGCACATGGGCTTTTGCCCTGCTGGATGTCCTGATGTTTTCCTTCCGTCTCACGCCCTTGGCCGCCGCGCTATTGGTTTTTACGGCACACGCCGACCCCATCGAACCCCTTACGCCGCGTGCGGGGCAGCTAGAGGTCAACGCTGACCGCCTATCGGGCATCGGGTCAGACACCGTCCACGCCGAAGGCAGTGTGGTGGCCACCCGTGACCAGCAGCGGGTCGAGGCGGATTGGCTGGATTATTTTGCCGACAAGCAGCGGGTTAAAGCGGGGCAACGGGTGCGGATGCAGCGGGATAACGACACCCTAACCGGCACCACCCTCGACTACGACCTCAGGCAAGAAACCGGCACGCTCAACGCTGCCAGCTTGCGTCATCCGCCCTCCCCCCGCACGACCTCACAAGACCCCGACGACCTGCCGTTTGACAGCTTTTCACGCCGCCGTGTGGACATCGACAGCACCGGTTATCGGGTGACGGGGGAACGCATCGACATGCAGGGTAAGGGGCAATACCAGCTCAGTGGTTCGCAGTTCACCACCTGCGAGCCGCTGAAGGACGACTGGTTTATCAAGTCCCAAGACCTGACACTCGACAATCTGCGTAACGAAGGCGTAGCACGTCATGCCACCCTCGAATTTATGGGCGTGCCGCTGCTGTATTCGCCGTGGCTGGATTTTCCGCTGCACGGCAAACGCAAAAGCGGGCTGCTGGCTCCCACCGTCAAGGTCAACAGCAAAAGCGGCTTCGAGCTGCTGCAGCCGTATTACTTCAACCTTGCACCGAACTACGATGCCACGCTCACCCCGCATCTGATTAGCCGCCGTGGCCTCATGGTAGGCGGCGAATTCCGCTACTTGCAGCCGACGTACAACGGGCGTATGGCCGGTGAAGTGCTGCCGAACGACAACCAGCGTCATGGCGATACCCGCTATTTGCTGGACATGAGTCACCTGCAACAGGTTTCTCCCACCATTGGGGCGGGTTACACCCTGCGCTACGCCTCGGATACCGATTTTTTCCGTGACTTTGGTAACCGCACCACCATCGCGGATAACAACAACCTGCTGCGGGATGGCTGGGTCAGTTGGAATTCGCCGCTGGGGCAGCTCACTGCCCGCGCCCAACGCTACCAAACCATGCAGGACACCAGAGCCTTGGTGGATGAGCCGTATGCCCGTTTGCCCCAGCTCACATGGCAAGCAGCACGCGCCCTGCCCTACGGCTTGCAAGCCCAAGCTGGGGCGGAGTTTGTCCAGTTTTCTCATGCACGGCAGGTCACGGCAGCGGGGCTGATAACCCGCCAAGAAGGCAAGCGGCTGATTTTTAACCCCAGCCTGTCTTTGCCGCTGACCAGTAGTTATGGCTTTTTCACCCCCAAGCTGGGGCTGCATTACACCGAATACGACCTCAACGGCGGGTTTGGCGATGGCACCGCGCTATCCGGTCGGCAAAGCCGTGTGCTGCCGCTGGCCAGCGTGGATACAGGGCTGATGTTTGAGCGCGATACCCAGTGGTTTGGGCGCAACCTGACCCATACCTTAGAGCCACGGGCTTACTACGTTTATATCCCCTACAAAGACCAGTCCAAGCTGCCCAACTTTGATTCGGCCCGCTACGATGTCAACTTTGCCCAGCTGTTTACCGAAAACCAATTTGCTGGCGGCGACCGTATCAATAACGCCAACCAAATCACGGCGGCGTTAACCTCGCGCTTTATTGATGCCGAAACCGGCATGGAACGCCTACGTTTGGCAGTCGGGCAACGCTATTATTTTGCTGATTCCAAAGTGACGCTGACCCCATATGACACCCTCCGCACCAAAACGCTTTCTGACTTTTTGGCTTCGGTCGGGGGGCAGGTGAACCGCAGCACATGGCTGGATTCGCTGTATCAATTCAATACCGAACTCAATAAAACCGAGCGTTACCAGATGGGGGTGCGCTATGCCCCACAAACCGGCCATGCGGCCAGCCTCCGCTATCGTTACCAGCGCGATACCGAAGTCGCCGGTGCCTTGCTGCGCGGCCCTTCCCGCCAAATCGACATTGCCGGTCAGTGGCCGATTCAGAAAAACTGGTATGTCGTGGGGCGGCAAAACTATTCACTCACCAGCCGACAAACGCTAGAAAGCCTGCTGGGCGTAGAATACAACGCCGGTTGCTGGGCTTTGCGGGTGGTGGGGCAACGCTATATCAAGGATTTGACTTCATCTAACACCACGTTTTATGTGCAGCTAGAGCTGAATGGACTGGGCGGCATTGGCAGCAATCCGCTTGAAACCCTGCGCCAAAGCATTCCTGGGTACAGCAAAATAAATGACCTACCGCAGTAGCGGGCGATTTGCCCTTATTCAAAGAGACCTCTCCCCGACGGGAAACGGTTTGAGACCACGTTAAGGTACGTAGATGAAAAAAATGCTTTTAACCGCCCTGCTGACCAGCCTTGCCCTGCCTGCCTTGCCTGTGAGCGCAGCGGTGCGTGAAGTAGACCGCATCGTGGCGGTAGTGAATAAAAACGTCATTACCGAGCAAGGGCTCAACGCCCGTGTTGCCGAAGCCGAGGCCACACTGAAACGGCAAAAAGTCCCCCTGCCCCCGCGTGACCTGCTGCGTCAGCAGGTGTTTGAGCAAATGATTAACGAGGAAGCCCAGCTGCAATACGCCGAGCAAACCGGCTTGCGCCTTGACGAAGCCGACCTTGACCGCACCATTGAGCGCATCGCACAGGGCAACAAGCTGTCGGTTGCCGAGTTCAAAAAGCACCTTGCCGCCGATGGCGTGCCCTTTGCCCGCTTCCGTGACCAAATTCGCCGCGAAGTCTTGATTGAGCGGGTGCGCGAACGTGAAGTGGACAACAAAATCCAAGTCAGCGACATCGAAGTCGACTTGTTCCTCAAAAGCGCGGTCAATGCCAACCGTGATGAATACAAGCTGGCGCACATCCTAATTTCCTTGCCCGAGCAAGCCAGCCCACAGGTGCTGGAGCTGCGCGGTCGCCGTGCCGAAGAAGCCCTGCAAAAGCTCAAGGGCGGCGCACCGTTTGCCCAAATCGCCGCCAGCTATTCTGATTCCCGCGACAACCTCACCGGCGGCGCACTCGGCTGGCGCGGCGCAAGCCAGATGCCGGCTGACTTTGTCGGTGTGCTGCGCGAGCTCAAGCCGGGGCAAATCTCCCCCATTTTGCGTTCCAGTGCAGGGCTACATATTTTGCGGCTAGAAGACAAGCGCACCCGTGGCGCGGCACAACTGGTGGAGCAAACCCAAGCCCGTCATATCTTGATTAAAACCAACGAAGCCATCAGCGAAGCTGATGGCAAGCACCGCATCGACCAAATCCGCGACCGGCTACAAAACGGCATGAAGTTCGAAGAAGCCGCGCGGCTGTATTCGGAAGATGCCAGTGCCAACCGTGGTGGGGATTTGGGCTGGATTTCCCCTAGCGATACCGTGCCAGAATTTGAACGCGCCATGCGGGCGTTGTCACCTAAAACCGTCTCCGCCCCTGTCCGCACCCCCTTTGGTTGGCACTTAATCGAAGTCACCGGTAAACGTACCGAGGACATTGGCCAAGACCAAGATCGCCAAGCCATTAAACGCGAGCTGCGCACCCGCAAAATCGAGCAACAAACCCAAGACTGGACGCGCCAGCAACGCGATGCCGCCCACGTTGATCTACGCCTAAACGACAAATGACCCAGCCCATTATTGCCCTGACAGCGGGAGAACCCGCTGGGATTGGTGCGGATTTGGTGGCGAACCTTGCTGCCCTGCCGCCCCGCCTTGATGCCCGCATCGTGGTGGTTGCCGACCCTGACCTGCTCCGTGCCCGCGCCCACCAACTGGAGCTGACCGCGCATTTTTCGTTGTTTAACCCCGACGCGCCGCCGCCTGAGCAGGGTATCGAAGTGCTGCCGATTCCGCTGGTCACCCCTGTCACCGCTGGGGTGCTCAATCCCGCCAACGCCCCCTATGTATTGGCGACCTTGGATACGGCGATTGACGGGTGTTTAACCGGACGGTTTGCCGCGATGGTGACGGCACCGGTGCATAAAGGGGTGATTAACGAGGCCGGCATTCCCTTTTCGGGACATACCGAATACCTTGCTGACCGCACCGATGCCTTGCATGTGGTGATGATGTTGGTGGGGGGTGGGATGCGGGTGGCCTTGGCGACCACGCATCTGCCGCTGGCCAAAGTGCCTGCCGCCATTACGCCGACGCTGCTAAACCAAGTGCTACGGATTTTGCACACCGACTTGGTGCGCAAATTTGGCATTGCCGAGCCGCATATTGTGGTGGCGGGGCTCAACCCCCACGCCGGTGAAGGCGGCCACATGGGGAATGAAGAGCGCGACATCATTACCCCGACACTCGACAAGCTGCGGGCGGATGGCATGGTGCTGACCGGCCCCTTGCCCGCCGACACCCTGTTTAGCCCCAGCCGCTTGCAGGGCGTAGATGCCGTGTTGGCCATGTACCATGACCAAGGTCTGCCGGTACTGAAATACGCCAGCTTTGGGCAGGGCGTGAACATCACCCTCGGGCTGCCGATTATTCGCACCTCGGTAGACCACGGCACCGCCCTAGAACGTGCGGGCACGGGCGACATCCACACCGGCAGCCTGTCTGCCGCGCTAGAGGTCGCCATTAGCTTGGCGCATCACCACCAGCCGTAAATAGGTTCTCAGAACCTGTTTAAAAGTCTTTTTAAACGCAGCGGCTTGGTCGGACTAAAACCCTGCCGCTCGTAGCAGCGGGGCTTGGCCGTGATTCCCCTCCCGTGGAGGGGTGCCCCGCAGGGGTAGGGTGGTTGCTTTTGACTTTTGGGTTTGGCTTTTGACTCTGGCGGTCTCGCCAGCGACCACCCCGTCCGGCGGAGGGGAATAAAAACCAAACCCCAGCGGCCACCAGCGGCGGGGCATCCTGTTTTTGAGCATGTCAACCCAAGCTCACCCACGTCTCGCAGGCCGTAAACAGGCTCTAACGCCTCGCCCGCCCAATAACCTTGTTTCAGAACACGTTTTTGCAGCACAGCAATTGGGCTAAAATAGCTTAATTACCGCCAGTTTTGCCTTGGGATGCCCTTGCCAGCCCTGTCTGTTGCAAGGGTTTCTGCTTTTTGCCGCCCGTTTTTGGGTGGCCATGCCGCCGCGTCGTGCCCCCCAAACCGACCTACGCCGCATGGCTTTACCGCAAGGCTTTGCACAGGCTAGACCCCCCAACATAGGGATGAAAAGATGACTGCCTCCACCCCCCGTTTGCGCGAAATCCCCTACAACTACACTTCGTTTTCTGACCGCGAAATTATCTGCCGCGTGTTGGGCGAAGACATGTGGCAACTGCTTAACGACCTCCGTGCCGAACGCCGCACCGGTCGCTCCGCCCGTATGTTGTTTGAAGTGCTGGGCGATATGTGGGTGGTGCAGCGCAACCCCTATTTGCAAGATGACTTGCTCGACAACCCCAAACGCCTCGCGCTGCTGGTGGATGCCATGCACCACCGCTTGGCCGACATGGGGCAGCGGCGGGGCGATAACGACCGCGTCGCCACCCTACTGGCCGCCGCAGGGGAAGCCGTCGATGCCTTTGCCCAAAGCTTTAGCGATACCGCCGCGCTCCGCCAGCAAACCCAACGCCGCTTTGCCGCCATTACCCGCAAAGACAACGTCGCTTTTGACGGCTTGGCACGGGTGGCGCACGTCACCGATGCCACCGACTGGCGCGTGGAATATCCCTTTGTGGTGCTCTACCCCGACACCGAAGCCGAAATCGCCCCGATGGTCAAAGCCTGTATTGAGCTGGGGCTGACGGTGATTCCGCGTGGGGGTGGCACCGGCTATACCGGCGGTGCCGTACCGCTGTCACCGCGCTCGGCAGTGATTAACACCGAAAAGCTCGACCGCCACAACGGGGTCGAATACATCGAATTGCCCGGACTAGAAGGCAAGCACGCCACCATCCAATGCGGAGCAGGGGTGGTAACGGCGCGCGTCTCCGAAGCGGCCAGTGCCGCAGGGCGGGTGTTTGCGGTGGACCCTACTTCAGCCGAAGCCTCATGCATTGGCGGCAACGTGGCGATGAACGCCGGCGGCAAAAAAGCCGTGCTCTGGGGAACGGCGCTCGACAACCTCGCCAGCTGGAAGATGGTTGACCCTGACGGCAATTGGCTGTTTATCGAACGGGTGGGGCACAACTACGGCAAGATTCACGATGTCGAGATGGCGCAATTCCGCATCCGCCGCTATCAGCCCGACGGCCAAACACTGGTCAGCGAAGAGATGCTCAACATCCCTGGCGCGTCCTTCCGTAAGGTTGGGCTAGGCAAGGACGTGACCGACAAGTTCTTGTCGGGGCTGCCCGGCGTGCAAAAAGAAGGCACCGACGGGATGATTACCAGTGCCCGCTTTGTCTTGCACCGGATGCCTGCGCATATCCGTACCGTGTGTTTGGAATTCTTTGGCACGGTCGCCGAAGCCACCCCCGCCATCGTCGAAATCACCGACTATTTCAAAGCCGGTGGCGCAGGGCTGGCCGCAGGGGTGCAACTGGCAGGGCTAGAGCACCTCGATTGGCGGTATGTTCGCGCCGTGGGCTATGCCACCAAAGCCAAGTCCAAAGGCCGCCCCAAGATGGTGTTGATTGCCGATATTGTCTCGGACGATGAGAACGCCGTTGCCGCTGCTGCCAGCCATGTGGTGCGGGTGGCCAATGCACGGGTCGGCGAAGGGTTTATCGCCGTCACCCCCGATGCCCGAAAAAAATTCTGGCTCGACCGTAGCCGCACCGCCGCCATTTCCAAGCACACCAACGCCTTTAAAATCAACGAAGACGTGGTGATTCCCCTGCCGCGTTTGGGCGACTACTCCGACGGTATCGAACGCATCAATATTGAGCTGTCGATTGCCAACAAGCTACGCCTGACCACCCAACTGACCGAGTTCTTCCACGGGCGGCTGCCGGTCGATACGCTGGGCAGTGCGGTTACCGCTGATGAATTGGTGGGCGACCGCCGCGAAGCCGCGCTGAGTTATATCGAAGCCGTGCGTGAACGTTGGCAGTGGATTTTTGACCACCTCGATGCCCCGTTTAGCGACTACACCGCCCGCTATCCCCACGCCCCGCTAGAAGCCCACGCCGTGCCTGCGGGCAGCGCGGTGTTTATTGCCCTGCGTGATTTTGCCCTGCGGGTGTCGTGGAAGCGGGAGCTGCTAGACGACTTGGAGACCCTGTTCTCCGGCAAAACCGATGTCACCATTCGCACCGCCGTGGCCGGCATTCACCAACAAGTGCTGCGGGGACGGGTGTTTGTCGCCCTGCACATGCACGCGGGCGATGGCAACGTTCACACCAATATTCCGGTCAATTCCAGCGACTACGACATGCTGCAAACCGCCCACAAAGCGGTGGAGCGGATTATGGAATTGTCACGCGGGCTGAATGGCGTGATTTCGGGCGAGCACGGCATCGGCATCACCAAGCTGGCGTTTTTGCACCCCGACGAGATTGCCCCCTTTGTGGCCTACAAAGCCAAAGTCGACCCGCACGGGCACTTTAACCAAGGCAAGCTGCTGCCCGGAGCCGACCTCCGCAATGCGTATACCCCCAGCTTTGAGCTGATGGGCACAGAAAGCCTGATTTTGGAGCAATCCGAGCTGGGCGCGATTTCGGATTCGATCAAAGACTGCTTGCGCTGCGGCAAGTGCAAACCGGTGTGCTCGACCCACGTTCCCCGCGCCAATTTGCTGTATTCGCCCCGCAATAAAATCCTCGGCGTGGGGCTGCTGACCGAGGCGTTTTTATACGAGGAACAAACCCGACGCGGGGTCAGCCTCAAGCACTTTGACGAACTGTCGGATGTGGCCGACCACTGCACGGTCTGCCACAAGTGCGTCAGCCCTTGCCCCGTCAAAATCGACTTTGGCGATGTGTCGGTGGCCATGCGGAATTTCCTGCGCAAGGCGGGCAAAAAGAAGTTCAACCCAGGCACAGCGGCCGCCATGTTGTTCCTCAACGCCAAAGACCCCGCCACCATCAAAGCCATCCGCTTTGGCATGATTGGGCTGGGCTACAAGGCGCAACGTTTCGGCTACAACTTGATGCAAAAGCTGGGGATGACCCGCGCCCAAACCAGCCAGCCCCCCGCCACCGTCGGCAAACCAGCGGTTAAAGCGCAAGTGATTCACTTCTTTAACAAACCCATGCCGGGCAACCTGCCGAAAAAAACCAGCCGCGCCTTGTTGGACATCGAAGACCCCAATATTGTGCCGGTGATTCGCGACCCGAAAAAAACCCAAGAAACCGACGAAGCAGTGTTTTACTTCCCCGGCTGTGGGTCAGAACGGCTGTTTGGCCAAGTGGGCTTGGCAACCCAAGCCATGCTGTATCACGCAGGGGTGCAAACCGTGTTGCCGCCTGGCTATTTGTGCTGCGGCTATCCGCAAAATGCCACCGGCAATGCCGACAAGGGTCAGGCCATCACCACCGAAAACCGTGTGCTGTTCCACCGCGTGGCCAATACGCTGAACTACCTCGATATTAAGACCGTGGTGGTGTCGTGCGGGACGTGTATGGACCAACTGCAAAAGTACGCGTTCGAGCAGATTTTCCCCGGCTGCCGTATTTTGGACATCCACGAATTTTTGCTGGAGAAGGGCATTAAGCTGGATGGGGTGCAAGGCACGCGCTACATGTACCACGACCCTTGCCACTCGCCGATGAAGACCTATCAGCCGATGAAAGTGGTCAACGAACTGATGGGCAGCGAGGTCAAGTTGTCTGACCGCTGCTGTGGTGAATCCGGCACGCTGGCCGTCACCCGCCCCGATGTCTCGACCCAAGTCCGCTTCCGCAAAGAAGAGGAAATCCGCAAAGTGGCCGGCCAACTGCGTGAGGAAAGCCCAGACAGTGCGGTGAAAATCCTCACCTCTTGCCCGTCCTGCTTGCAGGGCTTGTCGCGCTACAACAACGATGCAGACACCCAAGCCGACTATATTGTGATTGAAATGGCGAAGACAATTCTGGGCGAAACATGGTTAGAGGACTATGTCAGCCATGCACGGAATGGGGGGATTGAGCGGGTGCTGCTGTAACAGTCTATTTTGCTGGGTCATGAAACGAGTCGCACCCTGTGCGGCTCGTTTTTTATGTAGCAGGCAACAGCGTGGCCAGGTCGACGTGAAAGGCGCGGTGAGACGGCGAGAGGG
>RRZU013589803.1_pt1 | contig 21546 bp, 18 predicted proteins | sample 2165561 | NCBI WGS metagenome assembly RRZU01 (sample SAMN10456909, study PRJNA506462) | wastewater metagenome | isolation source: wastewater sludge | place: USA: Moscow, Idaho | reverse complement strand
GTTTTCGTCCCGGTGGGCGGATTTCAGGAGGGCCATGTAAGGCGCGAATTGGCCCTTGGAAATCAGTTGGCTGCCGAAACGCTGAATCGGCATGTTGGCCAGGGCGAGCAGGCGATTGAAGACGATCCCGTAGCGGGCGGCCAACTCGCGCTTGTAGGCGACTTCCAGGCCGATCTGGTCGGGCGGCAGCAGGGGGCCGAGCGGGTTGTAGACCAAATTTAGCGTCAGGCCGCTGCCGGGTCGGCCGTAACCCAGGGCATTGAGTTGCCGCAAGCCGGCCAAGCTGGACTCGAACACGCCCTTGCCCCGCTGTTGATCGACGTTCTCCTCCAGATAACAGGGCAGGGATGCGGTGATTTCGACCGCGTGGCCGGCCAGGAAGGCGGCCAGATCGGCTTGGTCGGGCTCGTTGAGGATGGTCAAGTTGCAGCGGTCGATGACGCGAACGCTCAGGCTGCGGGCGCGGGCGACGAACTGGCGAAAATAGGGGTTCAACTCGGGTGCGCCGCCGGTCAAATCCAGGGTCGCGATTCTTCGCGCCGCCAGGTAGCGCAGCAGCAATTCCATCGTTTCCCAGCCCATTTCCTCGGTCCGCTGAGGACCGGCCGCGACGTGGCAATGGGTGCAGGACTGGTTGCAGCGGTAGCCCAGATTGGCTTGCAGCGTGTCGATGCGGTCGCGATGGATGGCGGGGAAATCGGTTTTCGCCAGCAGGGGAAACGGGTCGCGCATGGAGGTTGGCTCGTTGGGGTTCTGGCCGGTTTGATTCGGGCAAAAGAGCCAGAATAGACCGGGAGGGGCGGGGGCGCGAGAACTCGGAAGGATTTTGCGCCCCCGCGCCGCGTCTTAGCTGTTCCAGGCGTCCGGGCCGGACCACCCTTGGGGACGATGGGCCGGGATCGCCGCATCGGTCATTTCGGCGCGAGATGTTTTGGAAGCCGCCGCATCGTCGCGGCGGTAGCCGGTGTCTCGCTCGTTGAAGCCGCCCGAGTCGGCGGTCGATGACGCTGAACCGGCCATCGGGTTGGACCGAGCCGCAGGCGGATAGTGCTGGCTACCCATGGTGAACGGTTCGGCCAGGGCGGCGGTGCTGACGGACAGGCCGAGCGCTAGGGTGGCGAACAGGGTCTTCATCGGAAACTCCTCGATCAAATTCGTTTCGTGCGGTTGTTGAGGGTGGTACGGTGCGCATCGTTGTATGGGTATACGGCGGGCCGTCGCGTTTGGATGCAACCGACGAAAATTTCTGGCGCGAATCCGCGAGGTTCTTTGAGAGCTTCCGGCTAGCGGCGGACGAGGCCGAACCCGACCATCTCCATTCGGTTCCCCGCTATTCGGCGGGCGACCAGCGACGATCTATAGCGGACATTCAGCGCGACCGTTGGGCCAGCAGCCAAGCGGTGGTCACGGTGGCGGCGTCGCTGTTTTCGTGCCGGTCCGGGTGGCACAGCCAGAGCAAGCGCCGCAAGATGTCGGGAGGGATCGGCGCTCGGCCGCCCGACCGCGCCAGCACGGCGTAGTAGCGGCGCTTCCATTTTTCGCTTTCGGCTTTCAGGCTCGCGCAGGCGCGTTCGAGTTCGGCCGTCTTCGCCACGGCGTCCTGATGCGCCCGCCCTCGCCGCGCGAGTTCCTGGTGGACCGCTTCCAATTCTCCCCTGAGTCGTTTGAGTTCCGCGTCGGGAGCGGGTCGGGCCTGATCGGGATTGGAGTGGGTGCGTCGATAGCAGTCCCGGCAGCGGCTGTGCCAGTTCCAGCCGACGAAGCGCGCGCCGCAACTGACGCATTCCCGCAGCTCGCGATGGGTCGCGAGGCCGGATAACGGCGGGTGGCGGGTGGCGTGCATGCTGAAAACCTCCTGCGGCGCGGGTCTGCCGCCCATTCCTGTCGGCGTCATGTTGTCGTGGTTCGAGCCGGTTCGGGCGACCGCCGGTTTTCCAAGGGTAGACCCCTTCGCGGTCGAGTGACAAGCCGTATACTTCCCGTGAGTACACGGCCCTCGATCCGTCGATTCATTCGCGATACCGCAAAGATTCAAGGAGGTCAACGATGCGCACCGATAGCCTGTCGGCCCGCCCTGTCTTCATCGCCCGAGCGCTGCTGGTCGCGCTGTGGCTGGGATTGTTCGCGTCGCCGGTTCGAGCGGTTGACCTGTCTCCGGGATTCTCGATTCCACCGAACGCGCTGGCCTCCATTCCGGTCGCTTTGCAGCCCTGGATCGACTGGGTGCTACACGATCGGCCGGACCGGCGCTGTCCGGTGAGTTTCGATGCGACGGACCAGCGCCAGTGCGTCTGGCCTTCGGCGCTGAAATTGAGTCTCGATGCCCGCGGCGGCGAGTTCCGGCAGCGGGTCCATGTGGACCGGGAAAGCTGGCTGATATTGCCCGGCGACCGGCGCCACTGGCCGCTGGAGGTGCGCCTGGACGATCAGTCGGTGCCGGTGCTGGAGCGGGACGGGCGGCCGGCCGTCAAGGCGCCGCCCGGCGCGCATCGCATCGGCGGACGGTTCGCTTGGCGGGGGTTGCCGGATTCGATCCGCGTTCCCCCGCGCAACGCGCTGCTGGAGCTGGATATCGACGGCCGGCCGGTGGCGGTGGCGCGGATCGAGGACGACGGCGTGGTGTGGCTGCGCCAGCGCCCGAGCGAACCGGCCCAGCAGGACAATCTCGACCTGCAAGTGTTCCGGTTGCTGACCGACGGGATTCCGTTCGAGGTCGCGACCCGTCTGGAACTGCGGGTGTCCGGGCAGGCGCGGGAGGAAACGCTCGGTCCCGTGCTGTTGCCGGATTTTTTGCCGCTGGCTTTGAGCAGCCCGCTGCCGGCCCGGTTGGAGCCGGATGGCCGGCTACGGGTGCAACTGCGGCCGGGAAGCTGGGCCATCGACCTGACCGCCCGCCATCGCGGGCCGGTGGACGCGCTGGAGCGCTCCACCGCCGCTGAAACGCCTTGGCCGCAGCAGGAAATCTGGAGCTTTCGGGCGCAGAACGCGCTGCGGGTCGTCCAGGCGAGCGGGGCGCCGGCGCTCGACCCGGCCCAAACCAAGCTGCCCGAGGCGTGGCGGCAATGGCCGGCGTATCTGGTGCAGCCCGGCGAAGGCTTGCGCTTCGCCACCCGCACCCGCGGCGACACCGAATCCACCCCGGAAAGCCTGACCCTGGATCGCGCCCTGTGGCTGGATTTCGGCGGGGGCGGCTACACCGTGCAGGATCGCCTGAGCGGCAATCTGAACCGGACCCGCTTGGACGCCGCGCCCGCGCTGCGGCTGGGCCGGGTGGAGATCAACGGCGAGGACCAGTTCATCACCCAGTCGGCGGATGCCGGGACGACGGGGGTGGAAGTGCGGCAGTCGAACAACCTGCAACTGGTCGCCGACAGCCGGCTGGAACTCCCGGCCGCGAGCGACTTGCCGGCGGTCGGCTGGCGGGTCGCCCCGCAAAAAATCGGCGCCACGCTCAATCTGCCACCCGGTTGGCGACTGCTGGCGGCGACCGGTCCCGACAGCGCCGGCAACGCCTGGCTGTATTCCTGGAACTTGCTCGATCTGTTCGTGGTGCTGGTCATCGCCTTCGGTTTCGGCAAACTGTGGGGCTGGCCTTGGGGAATCGCGGCGCTGCTCGGCATGGCGCTGATCTACCACGAACCCAACGCGCCGCTGTACGTCTGGCTCAACGTGCTGGCGGCGGTCGCGCTGCTGCGGGTGTTGCCGCCGGGACGGTTTCGGGTGTTGACCGACGCCTATCGCCGGCTGGCTTTGCTGGCCTTGCTGGTGATCGGCGGGCTGTTCGCCGTGCAGCAGGTCCGCAGCGCGCTCTATCCGCAACTGGAGCCGTTCGATTGGGCGCCGCCTCTGATCGGTTTCGCGGCTCCGCCCAACGCGCCGATGTCCCAAGCCCTGGACGAGATGCAAACCTACAATCGCACCGCTCCGTCCGCCATCGCGCCGGGCAAGGGAGACCGCCTGAAAAAGCTCCAGCAGCAATATACGCCGGACATCAAGGTTCAGACCGGCCCCGGTTTGCCGGTATGGAGCTGGCAGCGCGCCACCTTGCGCTGGAACGGGCCGGTCGCCGCCGACGAGCGGCTGCGCTTGTGGCTGCTGCCGCCTTGGGGGACGCGCATCCTGCTGTTGGCCGGGTTGATCCTGTTCCTCGCGATGGGCTGGCGCGCGTTCGTCGCGGATCGGCGGAAAATCCCCCCGGCTTCACCGCTTCCTCTCGACCGGGTGGAACCGGAAGGGAGCGCGCCGTCGGGCGCGACCGTGACCGCGCTGGCGTTGTCCCTGTTGCTGGCCGGGTTGCTGTGGGGAGCCTCGCCGCTCGCCCGCGCGGAATTCCCGTCGCCGGAATTGCTGGAGGCGTTGCGCGACCGGCTGACCGAGCCGCCGGACTGCCAGCGCTGCGGCGATCTGGCGGCGCTGGCGCTCGCCGTCAAGGGCGGCGAGCTGACCTTGCGGCTGGCGTTGCACGCGCAAGTGGACACCGCCGTTCCCCTGCCGCTGCCGCGCGAGGGATTGATCGTCCGGGCGGTGGAGCTGGACGGGCAGGCCGCGATCCTGTTCCGCGATCCCGCCCAATCGCTCTGGTTGCGCTTGCCGGCGGGATTGCACGAGCTGACCGTGACCGCCGCCGTGCCCGATGCGGTCGCCACCCTGCAATTGCCCTTGCCGATGGCGCCGGGCCGGGTGGAACTCGACGCGGAAGGCTGGTTGGTGGAGGGCTACGTCGAAGGCCGCGCCGACCGGCAGTTGCAGTTGACCCGCCAGCGCCAGACCGCCGCCGCGCCGCTGCAAGCCGGGGTGATGCCGCCGTTCGTGCAGGTCGAGCGGGAAATCGTGCTGGACGTGGACTGGCAGGTGCAAACGCGGGTGCGGCGCTTGAGCCAGGCCGACTCTGCGGCGGTGATCGAGATTCCGCTGTTGCCCGGCGAGCGAGTCACCACGCCCGACATTCGGGTTCGCGAGGGCCGGGTGTTGCTCAACCTGCCGCCGGATCGGGCCGAAGCGGTTTGGGACGCGACCTTGGGCCGGAGCGATTCGCTCGCGCTAAAAGCGGCGGAGCGCGACGATTTCGTCGAGGTCTGGCGCTTGCGGGCCGGCTCGCTCTGGCACGTCCAAAGCGCCGGCATTCCGCTGGTGCGGCGGGTCGATGCCGAGGGGCAATGGTCGCCGGAGTGGCGGCCTTGGCCGGGCGAACAGGTCGCGCTGACCATCGACCGCCCGCAAGGAGCGCCCGGCGGCACCGCGACCATCGACCGCAGCCAGTTGCGGCTGAGTCCGGCCCAGCGCTTGAGCGAAGCGACGCTGGAGATGACCGTCCGCGCCAGTCGCGGCGCCGATCAGACCGTGACCCTGCCGCCCGGTGCGGTGCTGACCGGCGTTCGCATCAACGACGTTCAGCAACCGATCCAGCAACAGGATCAAAAGGTGGTGCTGCCGCTGACGCCCGGCGTTCAGCGGATCGCGCTGGTCTGGCGCGACGAGCTGGGGATCGGCGCGCGTTACGAGACGCCCGCCGTGGATTTGGGCGGTCCCAGCGTCAACGGCGCCGTGAGCGTGAGCCTGCCGCGCAATCGCTGGGTGTTGCTGGCCGGCGGGCCGGTCATGGGGCCGGCGGTGTTGTTCTGGGGCGTGCTGCTGGTGATTCTGGCCGGCGCCGTGGTGCTGGCGCGGGTGGGCGGCACGCCGTTGCGGGTCCACCAGTGGTTTTTGCTCGGCGTCGGGCTGAGCCAGAGCCACATTCTCGCCATCCTGTTGGTGGCGGGCTGGTTACTGTTGCTGGCGCGACGCAAGGGTTCGGTCGGTCGAGAGATGGGCGCGTTCAAGTTCAATCTCATGCAACTGGCGCTGGCGTTGCTGACGCTGGCCGCCGGAGCCGCGCTGCTCGGCGCCATCGAACAGGGTTTGCTGGGGCCACCCGATATGCAGATCGCCGGCAACAACTCCAGCGCCTGGCAGTTGAACTGGTATCAGGATCGGGTCGCCGGGCCGCTGCCGACCGCTTGGGTGATTTCCGCGCCGATGCTGCTCTATCGCGGTTTGATGCTGGCCTGGGCGTTATGGCTGGCCTTGGCCGTGCTCAAGTGGCTGGGCTGGGCTTGGAGTTGCTTCAGCGCCGGCGGCTTGTGGCGGCGCTGGCGGAAACTCCACCAAAGTCAAGTCGCTTGAATTCACAGCCATATCAAGTTCGCGATGCACTGGGTATAACCTGTGGCAACGATCTCGAGGGAATTCTTCCCAGTCACTATCTTGTCGTTGGCTGCGGCGTTAACCAAAGAGAAGTGTAGCGCCCACTCGGTCGTGCAGTCGGGCGCAGCATAGTAAACCTGGAGCCGGCTCCCGATTGCCTTCTTGAGAGCTGTGTAGTTTCGCGATATGCCTTCATCTAAGAAGGGCATCGGGAAAGCCTTGGCTGCCCAGACTTGCGTGTTCTGCCGCGCGAGTTGCTTCGGGCCGGGGACAAAACCGTCGAGGGCCACCAGCACGATATCGCTGTGGTCCGTGAGGTCCTCGTCAACCGCGTTGGCGATCGCGCAGCCGCTCGAATGGCCGACGATGTAGATTTTGCGCGTGTTGGCCGACTGCGCGTTGGCGTACTGAATGGCATGAATGTCATCGATTACCGATTTATATCTGCCTGTCTTCTTGTTCTTAAAGGCGGAAACGGCGCTTTTTGCATCAGAGGCCGCACCGGATGGCCAAGGGATGGCGTCGAATTCGATGCCCGACTTCTGCGCTTTCGCGCTACCTTTCCATGCCTGCATATCGGCCGGCGTAGCCCGCCAACCGCCGAAAAAAATAACATACGTGCTCATTTGTCGCGATTCTCGTTTTACCGTGGTTGGAGTTGGAATCGATCTTATCCGGTAATTTCCTGATGTGAGAAGAAAGGTTCAAAGCGTCGAATAAACTTTCGACGGGCATGGACCGCTTGCCGAAAAACCTGATGCTCAACCGGTCGATTCTCGGAAAACCGCTATCTTTGACGCTCTCGCTCGCTAGGCGGTTCGCTGCACGCCGGTTGGGAGAACGGGTATGATGGCTCGATGAAGCGCTATTGGATTCTCTGGACGGTCGTCGCGTTGGGCGCGCTGGCGGGCGCGGGCGTCGTGGCGTGGCGGCAGTTCGGTCCGGTGGCGGTGGAAATCGCGCATCCGACTCGTGGCGCGGCGGTGCGGGCGGTCTACGCGACCGGCACCGTGGAGCCGACCGTCATGTTGCCGATTGCGCCGCGCACGGCGGGCCGCTTGATGGAACTCAAGGCCGACGAGGGCGCGCGAGTCCGCGAAGGGCAGGAGTTGGCCCGCTTGGAAGACGCCGACCTCCAGCGTTCGGTGGACGAGCTGGACGCGCGGGCGCGGTTCGCCAAGACCCAGTTGGACCGCGCTCAAACCCTGTTCGACCGGGGCTTGGGCACGGTGTTGGAGCGCGACCGGGCGCGTTCCGAATGGCAGGCGGCGGACGCGACCGTGGCCCGCGCCCGCGCCTTGCGGTCCTTCATGACCTTGACCGCCCCGGCGGACGGGCAAATCCTGCGACGCGACGGCGAGGTGGGCCAAGTGATCCCGGCCAACCAGCCGATTTTCTATTTCTCCCGCCGCGAGCCGCTGCGGATTGAGGCCGAGGTAGACGAGGAAGACATCACCCTGGTCCAGCCCGGCCAGCGGGTGCTGATTCGCGCGCCCGCCCTGCCGGATCAAGTCATCGACGGCAAGCTGGCCGCCATCACCCCGAAAGGCGATCCGGTCAGCCGCGCGTTCCGGGTGCGGATCGAACCCGAGAACGACGCTCCGTTGCGCATCGGGATGACCGCCGAGGTCAACATCGTCGTGACCGAGCGGGCCAACGCCTTGCTGGTGCCGGCGACCGCCGTGGTGGACGGCCACGTCTGGACCGTGCGCGACGGGGAGTTGCACCGTCAGCCGGTTCAAGCCGGGATCGGCGGCGAGACGCGGACCGAGATTCTGTCCGGTCTGGCGGAAAGCGATACCGTCGTCGTCCGTCCCGCCACCGGCTTGCGGGAAGGGCGGCGGGCGCGAGCGATGCCCGATCCGAAGCCGAGCGCCAAGGCCGGTTGATCTGTGTCGATCCAACTGGAAATCGCCGTCACCCATCTGATCAATCGCAAGCGGCCGACGCTGGTTTCGCTGGTCGGCATCGTGCTCGGGGTGGCGTTCTTCCTGGCCGTGTCGTCCCTGATGCGCGGCTCCGAACGCGATTTCATCAAGCGGCTGGTCGATAACAGCCCGCACATCACCGTCTCCGACGAATACCGCAATCCCCGCGTGCAACCGGCGGTGGCGCGTTGGCCCGAGGGTGCCGTCGAAGTGCGGCGAGTCAAGCCGCTGACCGAGGTTCGGGGCATTCGCGGCCACGCCCAGAAGCTCGCGTTCATCGAATCCCTGCCGGGTCTGCGCGCGGCGCCGGTTCTGGTGGGGTCGGTGGTGCTGACCTTCGCCGGGCGCATCGAAGGCGTCACCCTGAACGGCACCATCCCGGCCAAGATGAAGCAGGTCTCGACCATCGAGGAAAAGCTGATCGAGGGTTCGCTGGACGCGCTCGCCGCCAACCCGAACGGCATCGTGATCGGAGTCGGGCTGGCGAAAAAGTTCGGCCTGAGCATGGGCAGCGTGGTGAACGTCGCCTCGCCGGAAGGCGAGGTGCGCACCCTGAAAGTGGTCGGCATTTTCCGCACCGGCAACGCCGGTTACGACGAGAATCAGACCTTCGCCCTGCTGAAGCGGGTCCAGGGTTTGCTGGACCGGCCCAACCGGGTCAACCGCTTCATCCTCCAGCTCGACGATCCCTATGCCGCTCGGGATGTCGCCGCCATCATCGAGGGGCGAATCGGCTACAAGGCCGTGTCCTGGCTGGAAGCCTCGGAAGACTTGATGAGCGTGTTGCTGGTGCGCAATCTGATCATGTACAGCGTGGTGTCGGCGATTCTGGTGGTGGCGGCGTTCGGCATCTACAACACCATCTCGACCATCGTCATGGAGAAGACCCACGACATCGCCATTCTGAAATCGATGGGCTTTCACGCCCGCGATATTCGCCAGATCTTTTTGGCGGAAGGCGTGATTCTCGGCCTGATCGGCAGCCTGCTCGGGCTGTTGCTGGGCATCGGGCTAATGGCGCTGCTCGGGCAGGTCGAACTCAAGCCGCCCGGCGCGACCGAACTCGTTCATCTGCCGATTTACTGGGGCTACGAGCAGTATTTGCTCGCCGCCGGTTTCGCGCTGGCGTCGGCAATCGGCGCGGCGTATTTGCCGGCGCGCAAGGCGGGACGGGTTCATCCCGTGGCGATTCTGCGAGGGATGGGGTGAGTTCCGGGGGAGAGGGTAGCGAACGGTCGATGCCGATTCTGGCGGCCGAAAACTTGGGGCGGGTGCTGCCCGGCGAAGTGCCGGTCACCTTGGTCCAGGATGTCACGCTGGCGGTGGAGCGGGGCGAGTTCGTGGTCATCATGGGACCGTCCGGCTCCGGCAAATCCTCGCTGCTCTATCTGCTGGGTCTGCTGGACACGCCGACCTCGGGGCGGGTTTTGCTCGAAGGGCGGGATACTTCGGGTTTCGGCGAGGACGACTTGGCGCGGACGCGGTTGCGCAACCTGGGTTTCGTCTTCCAGTTTCATTTTCTGCTGGCCGAATTTTCGGTGCTGGAAAACGTCCTGTTGCCGCTGCGCCGGCTGGGGGCTTTGGGTGAAGACGCCGCCCGAAAACGCGCCGAGGAATTGCTCGATCAACTCGGTCTGCGCGAGCATTTGCGCAAGCGCCCGCACCAGATTTCCGGCGGGCAGCGCCAGCGGGCGGCCATCGCCCGCGCGCTCGCCAACGATCCGCCGATCATTCTGGCCGACGAGCCGACCGGCAATTTGGACACCCGCGCCGGGGCCAACGTCCGGCAAATCCTGCACGACCTGACCCGCGAGATGGGCAAGACCGTGATCGCCGTCACCCACGATCTGACTTTCGCCAAAGCCGCCGACCGGATGATCGGTATCGTGGACGGCCTGATCGATCCCGAGTGGCGGGCGTAGCGGTCAATTCCTTTCTCGCAGGGAGACGGGAGTTTTTGCACGGGCTTTATCCGCTTTCGCTAGAGCCATTAAATTTGATCGTAGTGTCCGCCGATGGCGAAAATGTAGAGGTACCGATCATCGAACTTGTACACCACGCGATCTCTTTGGCTCAGCCGTCGCGACCAAAGACCGGATAGGTTGTGTTTCAAGGGTTCGGGTTTGCCGGTGCCGGTGCTCGGGTCGCCGCGCAACATTTCTTTCAATATGCCGCACAGCGTCTTATGAAGTTGCTTGTCTTTTTGTCTAAGCGATTCATACGCGGCCCAGGTTTGGCCTTCAAACACCAGCGATCTCATCTATTTCACCGGCCGAAGGCACGTATCCCGTCCCTGTTGCATGGGTGCGCAGAGAGTCGGCTATTTGCCGCATCAAGTCGCTATTTTGCAGAACAAAAAGCGTTTCTTGCTCGCGTTCCCAGTCGTCCGCGCTCACGACGACGAAATCTTCTCCGCCCCGGCGTGTCACCTTGAGCGGTACATGCTTGCTAATCACCTGTTCTACAAAACTTTTTAGATTATCTCTAAACTGATTCACGCTTACGCTGTCCATCGGGTATCGCTCTGAGTTGTACGGTAATGCCGTACCTTACCACAGACAAAATACTTTGGCGGGGCAATTGGGATAAACCTCCAAAAAATCAGCGGCCATCGTCCTCGCACCGATTCGCCAAAGCCGCCGATCAACGAATCGGCATCGTGGACGGGCGCATCGATCCAGATTGGCGGTCGTAGCGGTCGGCGATTGCTCGACATGAAGCGATCCGGTGTGTCCGGCTGGGTTGCCTGAGGATTTTCAAACAAGCGGGCAAGCGTGACCGATCCGTTGGCAAGGAGCTATACTTTGCGACAGGGGTCCGGCTAGGTGGTACGGCCATTTTTGAGAATGAGGTGGCTCTTTGGGAATTCCCGGGGTCGCATAGTTAAATAAAAACAATTAGTTGCGTTCATTTTGCAGTACTGCAATACGATACATTTCAATAAAATTCTGGCCTGTTTCGTGGTCATAAAATATAAATATGCTTAAAATCATAATCTTGTATTTAAATAGAAGTGAATTGACGGGTCAACCCCGGGCTTTCTTCGAGCCTTATATGTTAATATAAATCAATAAGTTGCAAATACCGGGAAATACCAAAGAGCCAATGAGGTGCTGTCCGACCAAAATATTCCCTCGTGTAAATTTTCCCGTGATAGCGAGGGCTGGCTGCGCGGCGCTAGGGCGTCAACCTCATCTAACCAATTGATCTTGCTAAGCAAGCTTAGCTTGACATGCATGCCCAATAGTTCCGATCACGGGAAAATTTACACGAGGAAATATTCTGTTGCGCAGACCACGCCTCGTGGCGATAGGTGGGTTTCGTTAGAGAACCGGAAGTATGTCGAGATTGCCGGACTCAGAATTGAAAGTGGGTCTGTGCGGCAAAAAATCGAATAATCAGGTGATTTTTATCAATAGTAGAGATCAATAGTAGCGAATTATGGAAGATATGCGGAACCATATAATCCATTGGTTGTCGCGGGCGCTTCGCGCCCGCCTAACGGGGCGGCGGATAAGCCGCCCCGTTTTTACGGAGAATCTTCAATTGAGAATCGCAAGTCTTGAGGATGGAGTCGAAGCTGCGAGATGGTGTCTCGCCAGGAATTGCCTAATACCACCCAACAGATCCAGCGAGCGAGGGAGATGCGATGGACGCTAAAGACATCGTGGACATGGTTTCGAGCGTCTTTACTCCGCTTGCTACAGTTATTGCCGGATTTTGGGCTTACTACCGTTTTTTTAAGGGGCGGTTGTACAAGCCGCGCCTGGTTCTAGCGATATCCGCTCAATGCCTACGCGCAGACTCTGCGAACTATCTCGTATGCACCATTGAAATGAAAAACGTGGGCTTCGTGAAAATAGACATTAAGAAAGCTCATCTCCGGGCGGTAGTGCTTTCAAGTACCCCCCAGAGAACTGTACTGACTACTCGCAAAATTCTATTGGCCCACGAATGGTTAGAGCCGGGAGGCGCTGTTAACGAACAAGAGGCGATTCCTTGCACCAGCCATTCTGGAATAGTGAAAATTGAATTCAGCGTGGTCACTGAAAAATCAACATTTCGGGCAACGAGTATAGTTGCAGTCCCTCCAGTGCCATCTCCGGTCTCCGATCAAGACCCCGCAATTTCCGATTAATTACCGAGGATAGGATAATGGCAATTCAACGCAATCATCTCCGGAGTCGATATCAAGCCCCACTGCTGCCGCCCATGCGACTTGAGGAAGAGATCCCTGAAGAGACAAAGATTCGCGATCTTGAGATCGATATCGATGAAGCTGCAAGAAGAGGCGAGTCTACCGAATCTTTGCTTCAAGAGCGTGAGCGAGTGATTCGTTCTTGGATACACCGAGTTGAGCAAGAGATTGCCGATTCAGGCAAGAATTCATCCAATTTTGAATCGCTAAGGAATCAGCTTGAGCGCGCGAAGGATTATTTGGACGAACGGATCCAGCCGGAAAGACCTAAAGTGAACGGCTAACCAGGCTATCCTGTGCGGAAATATAGCGCCCCTACCTGATTTGTGGATCGCCCGGACAGGCCGCTATCGCGCCAGTTTACGATCAGTTCCACACATCGGTTAGGAACGCTATAGCACAGCCGAAGGGTGTCAAGTCTTGCCATCAAGCATTGGCCTAACTCGGTGCTCCAGCCGACCCCGGCTACGCTGCGCTCTGCTTCGCTGCGCCGGGGTGGCTAAACTATAGAGCCTCTATCTGATTTGTGGATCGCCCGGACAGGCCGCTATCGCGCCAGCCTATGATTGGTTCCACACATCGGTTAGGAGCGCTATAGAATGTTGGGCTTGACTGAACCAATCGAGGTGTTTCGTATGACTGAAAGATCAGGGCGCTGCCTCTGTGGCGCAGTAAGTTTCAGGCTTGCCACTGAGCCTCTTGCAACTCGCGTCTGCTGGTGCAGGGATTGTCAGCACTTGGCGGCAAATGGATCGGTCAATCTGCTCGTGCAAGCCGAAGGTCTCTTTGTTTCCGGGCAGATCTCCGAGTACACGAAAAAGGCTGATAGCGGCGACGACGTAACGCGGCAGTTTTGCCCGAGTTGTGGCACGCACCTTTTCGCCAAAGTGACGGCGAGGTCGCAGTTCCGGGTTGTGCGTGCGGGCAACCTAGACGACCCCTCATCGATCAAGCCGAACATGAACATTTGGGCGGCGAGCGCGCCTAGCTGGGCATGCCTCGACCCGGCGCTAGAGAGGGTGGAGCATCAGCCTCAACCTCCAAAGCAGCCGCCATCGGCCGGTCAGGCTTAACATTTCCTTCCACGCGACCGCCTGCGGCGGCGCGTGAAGTCAGGCGTTAAGCGGCTGCGCCGGATACCCGCCTCGGTCATGAGATTCCTCCAGATCGCAGCGCTTGTGGTCTCCCTTGCCTTGTTGAGCGCGACAGGTATCGCGATGCGTGCCCTCGGCTATCCATCATCGATACCCAGGTTTATTGTCGAAAGCGTGGAAGCGATGATCGAGCCCGGACTCGCGGTCTGGTGGTTTACTCTCGGCGGCGCATTTCAAGCGTTTCCAGGCAGCGCCACCGGCTATGCTCTCGTTGTCGCAGCAAACGTCGTGTTCTGGCTGCTCGTGGTCGCAGTTCTTGCGGGCGTCGCCCGGGCAGTCCTTCGACGTTCTCCGCATTAGATTTCACCGCCTGTTTGCATAAAGCAGTCGCCTAGCCATCCGTTGCTTGTTTGGCGCTCCGCGCCCCACAACCAGCGATTCAAACCGATTGCGATGAGAGGTTAAGACATTAACAGGCTTGCTAAATCAGGCGTGGTGATCGGCGGTTATGCCGCTGCGTTGCTCGTCGCCAGCGCTGCGGTTTATGTCAATCAACTGCATATTCAAGATGCCTGGGCGCACGCTTCGTCCGGGATGTATGCGTTCGGCGATCTGCTGCTCTTCATCGCCGTGTTTGGCGTGGCGGCACTTTTTCCCACCGGGTTGGCGCTGTATTTTCTGCGGCCGTTCGAGAAATTCTGGACCGTGCTTTCAGTCGCGTCGTTTGCGGTTGCCATGACCGGACTCTGCGCCGCACTCGTGATCGTGCTGTCCTCCGCCCAGTCGTCCGAGTCGCTCTGGAATATCTTGGCGGCGATCGGTGTGCTGCGGGTTTTGCTAGCGCCTCCGCTGGCGACGGTCTTCGCGCTCTCCGCGTGGGTCGCGCCCGACCGGCGTTCGCGGCGGCTGTTGCTTACCGCGACGGCGATCGAAGGCTTGGTCGGCGTATACATCTTCATCGCGTGGTTCGTATTGCCGTTTCTGTCCAATTTTCTTCGCGCGTGAAGGCAAAACCGCCGACTGGTTCGGTCGAGTTACCATCCGCCTGATTTCATTCTCTGACTGTTTTTGGACACCCGCAGCGGTGCCAATCTCTACCAAATCCCGCACGATCTGACCCGCGACATGGGCAAGACTGTGATCGCCGTCACCCACGACCTCACTTTCGCCAAAGCCGCCGACTGGCGGATCGGCATCGTGGATGGCCGGATCGATTCCGATTGGCGGGCGTAGCCGGTCGGGGGTTGTTCGACACGAAGCGGCCCGGTGTGCCTGGCTGGTTTGCGCGGGGATTTTCGAGCAAACAAGCAAATGTGATCGATTCGTCGGCAAGGAGCTATACTTTACGATAGGCGTTCGGCCAAGTGGCGTGGCTATTTGCGAGAACGAGGACGTTTTTTGGTCGAACAGACGTGTAATCACTTGTTGTCGCGGGCGCGAAATATCCGCGATAACGGGGCGGCGGATACGATCCTCTGGTTGCACGGCGCGAAGCGCCGCACAACGCGGATCAAGCCGACTTCAGGCGGAAAAGCCTGTGGCTTTTTCGCTTTTCACGGCTCGCCCCGCTCTCCGTGCTGAATGAAGTCATGTGCAAGTCAATGTGTTCAGCAAGGCATGGAAATTTTTCACCGTCAACTGCAGTAAAGGATAACCATGATGCCATCGCCCATTTTGTTTCCGCTTGAATTTTTCCGTTTTAAAATTCGAATTCAACTTCAAGACAAATATACGGGATATCCATTAGGCAGTATCCCAATAACGTTGGTTGCTGAGCTTGCCGATATTAATACGAAACTACGGCAAACCATAGGCACTCTGGTTAGTGACCATGTTGGTTATGTATCTTTTAGTTTGAAGCGGTGTAAAACCTCGTACATAGAGAGTCTTAAGGGTTGTTTTTTTATAACTGCTCTTCTGGTCGATGCACCTAGCATTGGTGTCATTTCCTTTGATTTGACACAAACGATTTTCAAAGATGATAACGCAATAATTGAACCTCTCCCCATCACCTTTTCATTTACTCCACCACCGGGGGATGAGTTCCGTATCAAAAAGGATCGGTATTTTGATTCCGTATTCATCGTAAAAGGAAGTCGAGAACAAAAAGAAAACGGCTGTAATTGCAACATACCATTTAAAGGTTTACGCTCAATCGAGGAGGAGGATGAAATAGATCGGCTGATTTCTCCTGGCTCGTTTTTCGTTCAAGATCCAGTTCTAATTGGGGAGGGAGCCTGCCAAATTCCAACTCCGGCGGCGACGCCTCCCAAAAATATCCGCCTTTTCCAAGTCGTTCTGAATGGTGCCAATCCTTTTCAGGAAAACCCAGAACAAGAAATCATACTCGATGGGAACGCTAACCAAAACCCCGATGTGAAAATTTTGACCAAACGTGCCAAGGTAGCGCGGTATCTTCAACGCTGGACGCCTCTTGGGTACAGTCTTGGAGATATATGCTATAGCTTGCCACTGGCTCCAGGGGAATCAGTCAATCTTGCCGTGATAGAATGGTCGCGCGAGGATAGAATCACGCGGCGCGATTCCGTCGATTCCGTTGAAGCCCTTAACCATAAACAGCGCCGTGATCGCGATATCGAAGAAACCGTCGCGGCGGCGTTAAGCGAGGACCAGGGTGGTGGCAGTTTTATGGCCGGTGTCTCGGCGACCGCGTCCGCCACGGCTCCCGTGAAGGAAATGCCGGTCAACCTCGGACTGGGTACCGCACTGGGGGGAGGAGTTACCCACACATGGGGCAACCGTGATATCAGTGCGGAAACCGCGCAAAACATTCGTGACCGTTTATCGCAGGCTTCGGAAATACAGCGATCACTCAACAGTACGACCGTCATCCAGATCAATCAAGCAGAGAAAAATACTTTATCCAGTCGGACCGTGGCGAATCACAATCGCTGTCACGCCATGACGATTCAATACTTCGAGGTTCTGAGGAATTACCGAGTCGATCTTTTCACCCTTTCAGACCTCGATGCCATCTTGGTTCCATTTATTCCATTCGACTTGAGTGATAATAATGAAGTGTTAAAACGAGAACATCTACTGAGACCGTCGCTGCTGAATTCCGATCTCGCTGCTGGGTTCGATGCGATCCGGATCAGGCGGTTTGGTCCAACATTACTTGATGCTCCGCCACCGAAGCCGGAGACAGAGGCAAAATACTGGAGCGGTACTTCGGAGCGTAGGATTATCCCAGTAAATAACAGCGAGATTTCAAATTGGGACAATACGGGTCTTTTTATCGAAGCAGATTCAAAAGTTTCGGTTCAGGAATCTCCAGATAGTGGATGGATTTCGTATGGTATTGGTCTGGATTACGGTGCTGGTGGTGGCGAACAAATCCCCGATGCTGAAAAGGTGAAATGGCGTGAAGGTAATGCTCCAAAATTTTCGCTCATCGCAAAAATTGGTCAGAAAAATTATCCAGTAGGAGCATCTGGAACATTCACAGCTTCGGAAGATGGATTACTAGAGTTTTTTGTGAATGATGAAATTGGGCAATACAACAATAATTGGGCTATTCCAAAAGGTGGACAACCACTAATTCCTTTACCTAATTCGGTGAAGGGTTTGAAGTTTACCGTGACGGTAAATCGCCCGTCCCCCGCTGAAAATTCCGGTGTACCGGTGTCGCCTGAAAGCCCCGATACCCGTAAGGCGCTTAACGCATTCCTCGCCGACGCGCTCCTTGCACATCTCGTAGATAATAGTGCGTATTATAACAAGATTATCTGGCTCGGAATGGATCGCACGGAGCTTGAAATGATTTTAGGCAAGGCACTTGACGGTAAGTCAAAGGCGCTTGAGGGTATTTTCGCGACGCCGGTTGCGATCTGGCGCAACTATCTAGCTTTTTTACACGAAGGCGATCCGCAGCACGCACCAATTGAATTTGGACCAGCGATTACCAGCCAAATTATTGCGTTGCCGACTCGGGGGGTGCTTGCGGAAGCGCAACTCGGTAATTGTATCGCGTGCGAAGAGCGCGATGCTACGCGGATTCAAGAGTGGACGCTGCGTGCGGATGACCGGGCTCCTGGCCTTACCGGACTGATCCCCGGTCCAAAAGCCGAGCAACCGACTTTCCCCGGACAGGTAACCCTCGGCACGCCAGGGCTAGCCATTCAGTCTTTTCCCGACGTGCCGGCCCCGACGGCGCTCGCCGCTGCGCTAGAAGTGCTTGGCAAATCTGATATTTTCCGCAATATGTCAGCCCAAGCTGAGGTCGGCGGTTTGCTAAACAAACTGGCGGAAGGTAGCTTCAAAACGCTTGAGGAAGCGAAGGAGGCGGCGAAAAAGGCTAAAGATAAAGTGGATAGCGCATTACACGAAGCGGATGATTCGGGAACGACTCCAATGACGCCGTCTGGGGTATCGGCTACCGATCTCGCTGATCGGCTGAGCCTGCTTCCAGAGATCAAGTCCTTTGCCAAGGATGCCGGACTTACCCCTGACGAATACAAACAATTTGCGATGGATCAGATGTACGGCACGCGGCCGGCAACAAAACAGGCACCACTGCAAACCAGAACCCCACAACTGATTCCACAAGCCAAACCTGATGAAGTACAGATAACGATTCGTGTATATGATGCTTGGGAACACTATGTGGAAGCAAATATCCAGTGCTGTTTCTTCGACGATGTTCTTGGCCCACAGAATCTAATGCATACTGGAATACGCAAAAATGTAAACTACTCTTCTGCGGAAGTCGAGGGAAAGCTAAATCCCATCAAAGGTCTTACAACCGGAGTATTTGACCTTCTTGTACAAATACTTTCGCCAATCTACGAGAATCTGTCGTCTGATGTTGTCGATTTACAATGCGGTGGAATTCCCTATTCTTTTCCAAAGGGAACTCGCTACGCCGTTTTCTACGCTCGTCAAGAGCACGAAGATGTGAAAGTCACCGTGAGTGCGGGGGAAGCACTGGCAAACAAGGTTGGATCGGAACTTGCCGGAAAAGTGGGATTAGGTGCCCAGACCAAAGTGGTCGAAGCGTCTCTTGAATTTTCAGGAGCAAAAAAATGGGAAGATGAGTATAGTAAAAAGCAAGAGAAGACTACGGAATTCACCCTGCGAGTACCCCTGCCACGACTCAAGGTAACTCAGGCCGGGCATTAACTTTTAATCGGGATAAAACAGAGTAGTTGTCGAGTCCCGAGAGATTATGTTAGCGATTGGCGCCTCGTTTGTCGGAATCGCGGCGCCAACTTTGTCGAGCGGTTAATCCCGCCGCCCCAGCGCGTCGGAACAATAGCCGCTCGACCATTTTCCTATTGGTAATCCACGTCAAGAACACCCCGTCGTGACTCCCAACTACTCCCTAACCGTATTCCCGCACTGCCCAGTCTTCTCGAACTCGGCGAAATTGCCCAAGGTAGTTTCGGCGATGTTGCGCAGGGCATGGTCGGTGAGAAAGGCCATGTGCGAGGTGACCAGCACGTTGGGGAAGGTCAGCAGCCGGGCCAGCTCGTCGTTGGTCGGCACTTTGTCGGATAAATCCCGATAAAAATAGTCGGCCTCTTCCTCGTACACGTCGATAGCGAGCATCCCGATCTTGCCGGCTTTGAGGAACTTGATCACCGTGTCGGTATCGAGCAGGGCGCCGCGACTGGTGTTGACGATGAACACGCCGTCTTTGAGATAGGGCAGAGTCTCCTCGTTGAGAATGTGCCGGGTTTCCGGCGTGAGCGGGCAATGTAGGGTGATGATGTCGGCTTCGCGGGCGAAAGTGGGGCCATCCACATAGGTGGCGTATTTTTTTACTTCCTCTTTGGGAAATTTGTCGTAAGCCAGAATGCGGCAGCCGAAGCCGCTCAAATTCTTGATGACCATCTGGCCGATTTTGCCGGTGCCGAACACCCCGACCGTTTTGTCGCGCAACTCGAACCCTTCCAGTCCGGCGATCTCGAAATTGAATTCGCGGCTGCGGTTGTAGGCTTTATGGGTCTTGCGCCCCAGGGTCAGCATCAAGGCTACGGTGAATTCCGAGACCGCGTTGGGCGAATAGGCCGGCACCCGCGCCACCAGAATGCCGTGTCGCTTGGCCGCCGCCAGATCGATCTGGTTGTAGCCGGCGCTGCGGGTGGCGATGATTTTGGTGCCGTGTTGGGCGAGATCGGCGATGACGGCGGCATCGCAGGCATCGTTGACGAAGATGCACACGCCGGGAAAACCGCGCGCCAGCGCCGCCGTTTCCGGCGACAGGCGCGGCTCGAAGAACGTCAGGTCGTGGCCGAATTGGGCGTTGTAGCGTTCCAGCGATTGACGGTCGTACGATTTGGTGCTGAACGCGGCGATTTTCATGAGATGACCTCGCTCGAATTCCAAAAAATCAACGGGAGGACGGAGCTTGCGCCGCCCCTGTCAGGTCCGCGCTTCCCAGGCCAAGTGATTCAGATAAGCCAGCCGAGCCGCTTCGTCTGGCAGCGCCTCGCGCAGCATGTCCATGAACGCGGGATCGGCTTCCGGGCCGTGCAGGAGGAGCCGGGCTCGGGCCGCTCGCGGGATTCGGGTGACGCCGATCGGCGGCTCGCGGGATGTTTCGGGCTGGAGTTCGGTGGAAGGGAAGTTGCTCATAGCGCCGGACCTCCTGTTGCTTTTCGGGTTGGCGAGGGTTTGACGGTATCGCCGGTAATCCCCGGATGAGGAATGATCTTCACAAAAAGCGCCCGATGACAAGTAAAAAAATCACGGGCGGAGCCTGCGCCGCCCGTGGCAAAGAGGTGAGGCGTTTCCCCACCTTTGGACCACCCACCACTCAGGACATCAGCGAGCGCCGGCGGGAGCGAGCGCCGCCTTGACCTCGACCGGCCGTTTGAGGAAGAACAGCGCGGCGGTCGTCACCAGGGTTCCGGCCACGATGGCGATCAGATAAGGACCGAGGTTCGTCACCGCATTCGGAATCCACAGCACGAACGCCCCGCCGTGCGGCACCCGCAACTCGCAACCGAACACCATCGCGATCGCACCGGTGACGGCCGAACCGAGCATCAGGGCCGGGATGACCCGCAGCGGGTCCTTGGCGGCGTAGGGGATCGCGCCTTCGGTGATGAACGAGATACCGAGCACGGCAGTGGCGCCGGCCGCTTCGCGTTCGTCCAGCGAGAAGCGGTTCTTGAACAGGACCGAAGCCAGAGCCAGACCCAACGGCGGGACCATACCGGCGGCCATCACCGCCGCCATCGGCGCGTAAACCTGGCTGGTGATCAGGCCGGTGGCGAAGGCGTAGGCCGCTTTGTTGACCGGACCGCCCATGTCGAAAGCCATCATCGAGCCGAGCAGCAGGCCGAGGAAGACCGCGTTGCTGCCTTGCAAGCCCTTGAGCCAAGCGGTGATCGCGGCCAGCGCGACGGCGACCGGTTCGCCCACCACGAAATACATCAGCAAGCCGACGATGAGGGTGCCGAGCAAGGGCAAAATCAGCACCGGCTTGAGACCGGCCAAGGTGCGCGGCAGCGGAATGTGATCGCTCAAGAATTTGACGACGTAGCCGGCGATGAAACCGGCCGCGATGCCGCCGAGAAAACCGGAACCGATGGTGCTGGCAATCATGCCGCCGATCATGCCCGGCGCGATGCCCGGCCGGTCAGCGATGGAATAGGCGATGAAACCGGCCAGGATCGGCACCATCAGGGTGAAGCCGGCCTTGGCGCCGATCTGGAACAGGGTCCAGCCCAGCGTGCCCTTGTTCGCGTCCTCGAACACGTTGATGCCGCCGAGCGCGAAGCTGACCGCGATCAATAAGCCGCCGGCGACCACGAACGGAATCATGTAGGACACGCCGGTCATCAGGTGCTTGTAAGCGCCGGTGCGGGGGGCGGCCTGCTGGGCTTTGGCCTGCTGGGCTTTATCGCCGGAGTGTGCGGCGGTGCCCGACGCCTTGGCCTCCGCGATGGCCGTGCGCACCAGCGCGGCGCCGTCATGAATCGCCGCCTTGGTGCTGGCTTCGTAGATCCGCTTGCCGGCGAACCGGCTTTTATCGACCTGGGTGTCGGCGGCGATGATCACCAGATCCGCCGCCGCGATGTCTTCGGCGGTCAGGGTGTTCGTGGCGCCGACCGAGCCTTGGGTCTCGACCTTGACGGTGTGGCCCAGGCTTTTGGCGCCCTGTTCCAGCCCT
>RRZU011440712.1_pt1 | contig 21549 bp, 17 predicted proteins | sample 2165561 | NCBI WGS metagenome assembly RRZU01 (sample SAMN10456909, study PRJNA506462) | wastewater metagenome | isolation source: wastewater sludge | place: USA: Moscow, Idaho | reverse complement strand
GCGCTTGTGCTCGACCAGCCGCTTGGCCTTGTCGTTGACCATTTCCGCCACCTGGGTGTGGCGGGTGGCCGGCTCGTCGAAGGTGCTGGCGATCACCTCGCCGCGCACCGAGCGCTGCATCTCGGTCACTTCCTCCGGCCGCTCGTCGATCAGCAGCACGATCAGGTAGCACTCGGGATGATTGGCGGCGATGCTCTGGGCGATGTTCTGCAACATCATGGTCTTGCCGGCTTTGGGCGGCGACACGATCAGGCCGCGCTGGCCCTTGCCGATCGGGGCGATCAGGTCGATCACCCGCGCCGTGATGTCCTCGGTGCTGCCGTTGCCGCGCTCCAGCGTCATCCGCTCGTCGGCGTGCAACGGCGTCAGGTTCTCGAACAGCACCTTGTTCTTGGAGGCTTCCGGCGGCTCGAAATTGATATCGCCGACCTTGAGCAAGGCAAAGTAGCGCTCGCCTTCCTTGGGCGGACGAATCTTGCCGCTGACCGTGTCGCCGGTGCGCAGGTTGAAGCGGCGGATCTGGCTGGGGGAGACGTAAATGTCGTCGGGGCCGGCCAAATAAGAGCTGTCGGCGGAGCGAAGGAAGCCGAAGCCGTCTTGCAGTATTTCCAGCACGCCGTCGCCGGAAATGTCCTCGCCGCTCTTGGCCAACGCCTTGAGGATGGCGAAGATCACGTCCTGTTTGCGGGAGCGCGCCATGCCTTCGAGCTTCAATTCCTGCGCGATGGCGATCAGGTCGGCGGCGGATTTCTTCTTGAGTTCGGTTAGATTCATGGAAGCAACATGCTCGAAGCGGCTGGCGCCGCGATGGGGCGCCCGTGCGGGAGGAGAAAAGTTAAGGTTCGCGTCTCGGAATGGAACCGGGGGCGGGTGGTGTGCGGCGTGATGGCTGGGGCGGTAAGCGCGGTGTGCCGGTTAAGCTAGCACGACCGCGAAACGGCGTCTACCCTCGGGCGAACGCCGTCGCTGGCGGTTTCAGCGCAAGCTGCTGTCGAGGAAAGCGACCAACTGCGATTTGGACAGGGCGCCGACCTTGGTGGCCTCGACGTTGCCGTTGCGGAACAGCATCAGCGTCGGAATGCCGCGGATGCCATACTTGGGAGGCGTGTTCTGGTTCTCGTCCACGTTCAGCTTGCAGACTTTGACGCGATCGGCGTATTCCCCGGCGATTTCGTCCAGAATGGGCGCGATCATCCGGCACGGGCCGCACCACTCGGCCCAGTAGTCCACCAGAACCGGCTTGTCGGCTTTGAGGACCTCGGCATCGAAGGAGTCATCGGTGATATGGACAATTTGCTCGCTCATGGGATAGCTCTCCAATTGGGCAGGGATCGGGCGGCGGATCGCCCGCAGGGCGGTCCGCGAACGCGGGAACCGGGGAAATGGGGTTGGGTGCGGTCGATTACAAGGGGAGGACCGCCGCGAGGCGACCGGAAAAAAGCGCGGCGCGCGGCGTTCGATGCCGGATATTGTGGCAAAATATTCGGCAGGGGGACAAATTTCTTTCAGTTTCGCGCGGTCCGAACCGGACAGCCGCATCCTTCCCCCGTACCACCCCGCTGACTCGGGATCGTTGCCCACTCATGCAAAAAGACCATTTGACTTCCGTCCTGTTTTCCTCGCTCGGCTTGACCGACTCGCTGCTGGAAAGCCTGGAAGACGCCGGCTTCATCCACTGCACGCCGATTCAGGCCGCCACGTTGCCGCTGGCGCTCAAGGGCCAAGACATCGCCGGCCAAGCCCAGACCGGCACCGGCAAGACCGCCGCCTTTCTGCTGGCCGCCCTGCATCATCTGATGGAAACCCCCGCCCCCGAGGACGCGACCGGTCCTTGGGCCATCGTGCTGGCGCCCACTCGCGAGCTGGCGGTGCAAATTCATCGCGACGCCGAGCTGATCGGCCGCTACACCGGTCTCAGGTTCGCCGCCGTTTATGGCGGCACCGGCTACGACAGCCAGCGCCGCCAGCTCGAAGCCGGGGTGGACGTGCTGATCGGCACCCCCGGCCGCCTGATCGATTACTTCAAGCAGGGGGTGTACAAGCTGTCCGACATCGAGGTGGTGGTGCTGGACGAGGCCGATCGCATGTTCGATCTCGGCTTCATCGCCGACATCCGCTACCTGCTGCGCAAGATGCCGCCGGCCGGCCAGCGCATCAACATGCTGTTTTCCGCGACCCTGAGCAACCGGGTCATGGAGCTGGCCTACGAGCACATGAACAGCCCGCAGGTGATTCGGATCGAGGCCGAGCACGTCACCGCCGACAAGGTCCGCCAGTCGCTCTACCACGTTTCGGCCCACGACAAAATCCCGCTGCTGCTGGGCGTGCTGCGCCAGCAGGACCCCAAGCGCACCATGATCTTCGTCAACACCAAGCGGGCGGCGGACCGGGTGACCGGCTATCTCCTGGGCAACGGCTATCAAGCCGAGGTGCTGTCGGGCGATATTCCTCAAAACAAGCGGCTGCACCTGCTGGAGTCGTTCCAGCGCGGCGAGCTGCCGATCCTGGTGGCGACCGACGTGGCGGCGCGCGGCTTGCACATTCCCGACGTGACCCACGTCCTCAACTTCGACCTGCCGCAGGACCGGGAAGACTACGTCCATCGCATCGGCCGCACCGCCCGCATCGGCGCCAGCGGCGACGCCATCAGCTTCGCTTGCGAGGAATTCGTCTACTCGCTGCCGGAAATCGAAGATTTCATCGGGCAGAAGATTCCCGTCCTGCCGGTCACCGAGGAATTGCTGCCGGAGTACAAGCCGCCCAAGCGCTTGGAGCGCCGCCGGCCGCCCCTGTCCGGCGGCGAGCATCGCGGCCGGGGCCGCACATCGCCGCACCGGCGCCCGGCCAACCGCACCTGAGGCCGGGAACCCGCTCGATCCGATCATGACGGAGCGCCCATCCCGCAAAGGCGGCGCGGCCAGCGGCCATTCCCTCGTGACCGCCGCCGCCCGCGACATCTTGCAGGCCGGCGGCAACGCCTTCGACGCCGCCGTGGCCGCCGGGTTTGCCGCCGCCGTGGCGGAACCCGCCCTGACCAGCTTGGGCGGCGGGGGGTTTCTGCTGGCGCGCACCGCGCAAGGCCGGGCGATTCTGTTCGATTTCTTCGTGGACACGCCGGGGCGGGGCTTGCGGGCCAGCGAGCTGGAACCGCATTTTTTGCCGGTCACGGTCCGGTTTCCCGGCAGCGAGCAAGCGTTTAACGTCGGCATGGGCTCGGTGGCGGTCCCCGGCGCGCTCAAGGGCTATCTGCACGTCCATCGCCGGCTGGGCCGGCTGCCGTTGCGGGAGGTGCTGGCGCCGGCCATCCGCTTGGCGCGCGAGGGGGTGGCCGTCAACGCCAAGCAGGGCTATTTTTTGGACCTGCTGACGCCGATCATGACCCTGACCGCCGCCGGCCGCGCCTTGTTCGCGCCGGAGGGACGTTACCCGCGCGAGGGCGACGTGCTCCGCAACCCGGAGCTGGCCGCGTTTCTGGAAACCCTGCCGCGCGACGGCGAGCGGGCGTTTTACGAGGGCGAGCTGGCCGAGCGCATCGCCCGCGCCATGCGCGAGGGCGCGGGCCTGTTGACCGCCGCCGACCTGGCCGCGTATCGGGTCATCGAGCGCGAGCCGCTGCCGGTCGATTATCGGGGTTACCGGCTGCTGACCAATCCCCCCCCGTCGTTCGGCGGCTCGCTGATCGCCATGACGCTGCGCTTGCTGGAGGCGCGCGAGGTGGCCGATCTCGGCTTCGGCTCGCCGGCCCATCTGGCGCTGTTGATCGCGGCGATGCGAGAGGTGGATCGCCGTCGGGCCGAGGGTTATCTGAGCCCGACCTATATGGGCAAGCCGGGTATGCTCGATAGCCTGGAGCGGGTGCGCGCCGCTTCCGGGGGCACCACCCACATCAGCGTGTGCGATGCCGAGGGCAACGCCGCCAGCATGACCACCTCCAACGGCGAAGGCTCCGGCTGCTTCGCCGCCGACACCGGCATCATGCTCAACAACATGATGGGCGAGGACGACCTGCATCCCGAGGGTTTCCACGTCAGCCCGCCCGGCATGCGAGTGGCGTCGATGATGGCGCCTTCGCTGCTGCTGGCCGGCGACCGGGTGCGGCTGGTGCTGGGCAGCGGCGGCAGCAAGCGCATTCGCTCCGCCCTGGTCCAGGTCATCGGCAACGTGGTCGATTTCGGGCTCGATCCGCGCGCTGCGGTCGAGGCGCCGCGCCTGCACTGGGACGGCGAGCGGGTTCAGGCGGAGCCGGGTTTCGACCGCGAGACGCTGGAAAAACTGGCCGAGCGCTGGCCCCTCAATCGCTGGGCGGTGCGCGACGTGTATTTCGGCGGCGTCCACGCGGTCGCGCCGGATGGAGAGGGGGCGGGCGATCCGCGGCGCGGCGGTTGCGCGATGGTGGTCGATTGATTGCCGAGGTGAACCGATCATGACGATGCGAAAAAAAGTTATCGAGTTGAAGGACTTTCTGCTGATTCTGGCCCGCCGGGACGGCTCCGACATCTATCTGAGCACCGGCGCGCCGCCCTGCGGCAAGTTCCAGGGGGTGTTGCGGGGCCTGGACAAGGATCCGCTGCCGCCGGGCCGCGTCAAGCAGATCGCCTATTCGGTGATGGATGCCGCCCAAATCGCCGAATTCGAGAAAACCCTGGAGATGAATCTGGCCATCAGCGAGCCCGGCATCGGTCGGTTCCGGGTCAACATCTTCAAGCAGCGCGGCGAAATCTCGATGGTGATCCGCAACATCAAGACCGACATTCCCGGCGTCGAGGCGCTGGGCTTGCCGGAGGTGCTGACTCGGGTGATCATGGAAAAGCGCGGCCTGATCCTGTTCGTCGGCGGCACCGGCTCGGGCAAATCCACCTCGCTGGCCGCCTTGATCGACCATCGCAACAGCAACAGCGGCGGCCACATCATCACCATCGAGGACCCCATCGAATTCGTCCACGTTCACAAGCGCTCCATCGTCAACCAGCGCGAGGTGGGCGTGGATACCCTGAGCTACGCCGACGCCCTCAAAAACACGCTGCGGCAGGCGCCGGACGTGATCCTGATCGGCGAGATCCGCGACCGCGAGACCATGGAACACGCCTTGGCCTTCGCCGAAACCGGGCATCTGGCGATTTCCACCCTGCACGCCAACAGCGCCAATCAGGCGCTCGACCGCATCGTCAACTTCTTCCCCGAGGAGCGGCGCCCGCAACTGCTGACCGATCTGTCCAGCAATCTGCGGGCCTTCGTCTCGCAGCGGCTGATCCCGACCGTGGACGGCAAGCGGGTGGCGGCCATCGAGATCCTGCTCAATTCGCCGATGGTGGAGGCCCTGATCAAGCGCGGCGAGGTGGGCGGCCTGAAGGAAATCATGGAGAAATCCACCGGGCTCGGGATGCAGACCTTCGATCAAGCGCTGTTCGCGCTCCACCAGGCCGGCAAGATCAGCTTCGAGGAAGCGATCAAGAACGCCGATTCGGCCAACAACCTGCGACTGCGGATCAACCTGTCCGGCGGCATGCCGACCGCCGGGCCGCCGGGCGGTTCGGGCTTGTCGCTGGAAGCGATCGAAGAGCCGGAAGAGGAAGAGAAGCCGGCGCCGCCGGCTGGCGGCCTGCGTCCGCCGCCCCGGCCGGGCGGGGCTTGACCGTGGCCGGCATCGAAGCGGTTCCGGCGTTGGCGGTGCCCGACGGGGTTCGCGGTTTGATCTTCGACTGCGACGGGACGCTGGTCAACACCCTGCCTTTGCATTACGTGGCGTGGCGAGAGACCTTCGCCGAGCTGGGCTTGGCGTGTCCGCTGGAGTTCCTGGTGCGGCACAACGGCAAGCCCACCGACCGGATCGTGGCGCTGTACAACGCGGAGTTCGGTCGATCCATCGATGTCGGGAAATTCACGGCCGACAAGGAGCGGCGGACCCACGCCCTGCTGGATCGGGCGCGGCCGATAGAGCCGGTGGCGGCACTGGCGCGAGAGTATTGCGGCCGATTGCCCATGGCGGTGGTGTCCGGCAGCAACCGCCCCAACGTGGAACTCGCCTTGCGAGCCGCCGAGCTGGCCGCGCTGTTCGCCGTGGTGTTGACCGCCGACGATGGTTTGCCGCCCAAACCCGATCCGGGGTTGTTCCTGGAGGCGGCGCGGCGGATGGGAGTGGCGCCGCGCCAGTGTCAGGTCTTCGAGGATGCCGACTCTGGGCTGGAGGCCGCTCGCCGCGCCGGGATGCTGGCGACGGACGTGCGGCCGTTCGGCGGGGGATACCGGGCAGCGGAGTCGGGGTGAGCGCTTTCTAGGCCGCGATCCCGCTCAGCCGCAGCAGCGGCTCGATCTCGGGTTCCCGGCCGCGAAACTCGACGAAACTGGCCAGCGCCGGCCGCGAGCCGCCCACTTCGAGAACGCTGCGCTGGAAGCGTTCGCCGGTGGCGGCGTCGAAAATTCCGTTCTCCTCGAAGGCGCTGAAGGCGTCCGCCGACAACACTTCCGCCCATTTGTAGCTGTAGTAGCCCGCCGCGTAGCCGCCGGAGAAGATGTGGGTGAAGGCGTTGGCGAAGCGGTTGTAGTCCGGCGGCACGATCACCGCCACCTGCCGGCGCACGTCGTCCAACACCTCCAGCACCCGTCCGCCGCGCGCCGGATCGAATTCCCGGTGCAAGCGGAAGTCGAACAAGCCGAACTCCAGTTGCCGCACCATGAAGATGCCGGCCTGGAAGTGTTTGGCCGCCAGCATCCGCCGGTACAGCTCCTCGGGCAGCGGCTCGCCGGTCCGGTAATGGCCGGCCAACAGCGCCAGCGCCTCCCGCGACCAGCACCAGTTTTCCAGAAACTGGCTCGGCAGTTCCACCGCGTCCCACTCCACGCCGTGAATGCCCGCCACCGGCAAATAGTTCACCGTGGTCAGCAGATGGTGCAGCCCATGGCCGAACTCGTGGAACAGGGTGATGACGTCGTTGTGGGTGAGCAGGGCCGGATCGTCGCCCACCGGCGGGGTGAAATTGCACACCATATAAGCCGCCGGCAACCGTGGCCCGTCATCCGTCAAGCGCCGGGCCAGACAGCCGTCCATCCAGGCGCCGCCGCGCTTGTGGGGACGGGCGTACAAATCCAGATAAAACCGCCCGCGCCGGTGTCCCGCCGCATCGACGATTTCGTGAGCCCGCACGTCGGGATGCCAGACCTCCACCCCGTCCAAGGGGCGGATGGACATTCCGAACAGCTTTTCCGCCACCGCGAACAATCCGGGCAACACGCGGGTGATCGGGAAGTAGGGGCGCAGCTCTTCCTGCGATAGCTGATAGCGGTGCTGGCGCAGCTTTTCCGAGTAATAGCCGATATCCCAGGTTTCCAGGTGTTCCGCGCCGAATTGGGTGCGGGCAAAATCCCGCAACTCGTCCAGCTCTTTCTGGGCTTGGGGCCGGGCGCGACCGGCGAGGTCGGCGAGGAACGCCAACACCTGGTCCGGCGAGTCGGCCATTTTGGTGGCGAGCGAGTATTCGGTGTAATCCCGGAAGCCGAGCAGTCGGGCCAGCTCGTGGCGCAGCGCCAGAATGCGCTCCATCGGCGGTCCGTTGTCCCACTGGCCGGCGTTCGGTCCCCGGTCGGAGGCGCGGGTGCAATAGGCGTCGTACATCTCCCGCCGCAGCTCGCGGTCGTCGGCGTAGTTGAGCACCGGCAGATAGGACGGCAATTCCAGTGTCAGCAACCAGCCGTCCAGTCCCCGCTGCTGGGCGGTCTGGCGGGCCAGCGCGCGCGCCGAGTCCGGCAGCCCGGCCAGTCGCGCCTCGTCGGTGAGGTGCCGGGTCCATGCCTGGGTGGCGTCCAAAACGTTTTCCGAGAACTTGGCGCTGAGCTGCGTCAATTCCTGCTGGATGTCCTTGTAGCGGGCGCGCTGTTCCGGTGGCAGGGCGATGCCGGACAAGCGGAAATCGCGCAGGGCGTCATCGATGACCTTGCGCTGGGCCGGATCGAGCCGGGCGTACTCCGCGCCGTCGGCGATCTGGCGATAGGCCCGGTACAAACCTTCGTGCTGGCCGAGTTCGGTCGAGTAGGCGCTGAGCTTGGGCAGGCAGGCGTTGTAGGCGGCGCGCAACGCTTCGGAATCGAGCACCGAATGCAGGTGGTTAACCGGCGACCAAGCCTTGTTCAGACGGTCCTCCAAGCCCTCCAGCGGCCGGATCAGGCTGTCCCAGGTATAGGCGGTGTCGGTCGCCAGCAGCCGCTCGATGTCGGCGCGATTGTCGGCCAGCAACCGATCGATGGCGGGTTCGACATGCTCCGGCCGGATGGCGGCGTAGGGGGGTAGATCGGCGGAGTCCAGCAAGGGGTTGGTCATCGCGATATCGTCCGGCAAGTCGGGAAATCCTTCAGGATTTGAGCGAATCCCAAATCTTTCCCATCCAGGATTTTTGTTTGGTCCACTTGGCCTTGAAACCCCTTTCCAAGAAGAAGGGAGTGTATTTTTTATCGTCCATCATGATGTGATTGCTGATCCATTTTTTCAGAAAATGCATCAATTCGATGTCGATAGGGGTTCCACCTTCAAATTTTTTCTTAAAGTTAAGAACTTCCTGCTTGAGCTGATTGTGATGAACTTGATGGTTTTCGGCGTCGGGATAATCGAAAATGCGAAACAGGCTTTCCTCGACCGAGAAATGAATGATCGTATATTGTATGAGATCCTCTAAGATGCCGCTAAGCGTAGCTTTGTCGGCGGTGTGCAATATTGCTTGACTAAACAGGCGATTGATGAGGCCGATAAGAATTTTATGCTGTTCGTCGATTTCTTGCAGGCCCACGCTGAGTTCTTCGGACCAGGGTATGAATTCTTTTTGATCGGACATTTCGTGCTCCTGCTATTTCCCGAATAATGGAAATAGACAATTTTGGTGGTTTTTCGAGTCTTGCTCGGGATCGCCAAGCGCCGTTCGGCGCCTTGGTCGTTGCGGTTTGATAAAAAATCAAATTCTATCGTAGACGCGCGGTGGAAACAAGTGTGATGCAAGTGTATCAATATCGTAAATTGCTTGATGGTTTATGGGGTTGGTTTTCCAGGGGCGGCTTGAGCCGCTTCCAGGCCGGTGATGCGGGTTGCCAGATGGCGGAAGTTATCGTTGGCGCACCGTTCGGGGTAGGCTTCGGCCACCGCGAACAGTTGTCCCAACCCGAGGCGCGTTCATGCCGGCATCATGCTTCAGCGCCACCAGCCGGTTGTAAATCGCGATGGCGTACAGGACGAACACGGCCGCCTCGACCGATAGAGCGATGATGAAAGGAGCCATGGCGGTCGAATCCCGATAAAGGCTGTCGATAGTCGCGATTATGGCGATCTGATCGGCAGAAGTGTAAATCCCGCGCGGCGGAGAGATCAGGATGCTGTTTTGGTTCAAGGGGTTGTTGATCGGATTCGCTATCGCCGCGCCGGTGGGGCCGATCGGCTTGTTGTGCGTGCAGCGCACCTTGACGCGCGGGCGCTGGTCGGGCGTGCTGTCCGGCTTGGGCGCCGCCAGCGCCGACGCCGTTTACGGTTGCATCGCCGGTTTCGGGCTGGCGTCGCTGGCGGGATGGTTGCTGGCTTGGCAAACGGAACTGCGCTTGGTGGGCGGCATGTTTCTGCTGTATTTGGGCTGGCGGACTTGGCGGACCCCGCCCGCCGCCGAGCGGGCGCGGGTTCGTCCCACCCGCGCCGGGTTGCTGGGCGATTATCTCTCCACCTTGGGTTTGACCCTGACCAACCCGGTGACGATTCTGGCGTTTCTGGCGATTTTCGCCGGACTGGGGTTGGCCGGCGGCAGCGGGGATTTCGCCGCCGCCGCCGCGCTGGTCTCCGGCGTGTTCGCCGGCTCGCTGCTGTGGTGGCTGCTGCTGGCGGGCGGGGTGGGATTGTTGCGCGGGCGGCTGAACCCGAGCGTGTTGCCCTGGATCAATCGGGTTTCGGGGGCGCTGATCGCCGGGTTCGGGGTTTGGGCGCTGGGGGCGGTGCTTCGAGGCTAAGCGCGGCAAGATTATCGCTCGCCTTTGCCGATCCCATCATCGACCGATGCCGATCCTTCAGCCGCCGATAGTTCTGGGCCGAGTATTCGAGGAATTCCAGCTCGCGATCACTCAACGGCCGAACCTGCTTGACCGGGCTGCCGACGTACAGGTAGCCGCTTTCCAGTATCTTGCCGGAGGGCACCACGCTGCCCGCGCCGACGGTCACCCGCGTCCGCACCACCGCCTTGTCCATCACGATGGCGCCCATGCCGATCAGGCAGTAATCCTCGACCGTGCAGGCGTGCAGGATGACCTTGTGGCCGACCGTCACGTCGTTGCCGATCAGGGTCGGCTGGCCGCCGGGACAGAAGCGGCTGTCGTGGGTGACGTGGACGATGGTGCCGTCCTGGATGCTGGTGCGCGCGCCGATGCGGATGCTCTGAATGTCGCCGCGAATCACGCACAGCGGCCAGACCGAGCTGTCCTCGCCGATTTCGACATCGCCGATGATTGCGGCGCTCTCGTCGATGAAGGCGCTGGGGTGGACGCGCGGCGCGTGTTGCTCGAAAGGGCGAATGGGCATCAGGGTTCTCGCGGTTGGAAAATCAGCGGTCGCTCTGGAGGAGCCAGCCCCGCTCGGTCTTGTGGAAAGTCGCCTTCTCGCTCCGGTGCAGGCGCTCGCCGGCCTCGAACTGGCCGTACTTCAAGCCCAGCGCCACCAGATCCAGCCCGGCCAGCACCGGATCGTCCCGTTTGCCGAGGTTCAGGGCCAGATCGGCCAAGCTGCGCTGAAATACCAGATCGTATTCCACCTCGGCGACGTAGACGTTCGGGTTCGGCTCGAAGCCGTCGGTCTTGCGGAAGTTTTCGACGGCGAACACCCCTCCGCCCTCGACCGCCAGCCGCTCGGTCATCTGCCGCTGGATGTCCCCGTCGCCGGGCCGGTTGGCGCAGGCGACCAGCAGCAGGAGCGCGAGCAGCGGGAAAAACAGGCGTTTCATGTCGGATACCTTCCTGTCAGCGCATCGTCACCAGCTCTTCGGCGCTGGTGGGGTGGATGGCCACGGTGTCGTCGAAATCGCGCTTGGTCGCGCCCATGCGGATGGCCACGGCGAAGCCTTGCAACATCTCGTCCACCCCTTCGCCGATCAGGTGGCAGCCGACGATTTTTTCCTCCGGGCCGACGCAGACCAGTTTCATCAGGGTGCGGGTCGGGCGGGCGGTGAAGGCGTGGTACATCGGCCGGAACCGGGTCTGATAGATGCGCACGGCGTCGCCGTGCTGCTCCCGTGCTTGCTCTTCGGTGAGGCCAATCGCGCCGATGGGCGGATGGCTGAACACGACGCTGGGGATGTTTTCGTGGGGCAGCCGGCGTTCCGGTTGCTGGCCGAACAGGCGGTCCGCCAGCCGGCGGCCGGCGGCGATGGCGACCGGCGTCAGGTGAAAATGCTCGGTCACGTCGCCGATGGCGTAAATGCCGGGAACGTTGGTGTTCTGATACGGATCGGTCGGGATGGTGCCGTTCGGGTTCAGCGCGACGTTCGCCGCCGCCAGATTGAGGGCGCCGGTGTTGGGGTCGCGGCCGATGGCCCAAATCAGGGTATCGACGTGCAGAACGCTGGCCTGGCCGTCGCAGTGCAAGCTGAGCGGGCCGCTGGCGAGCCGCGCCACCGCGCGGATCTGGGTGCGGGTCAGCACGGTGATGCCATCCTCGCGCAGCCGCTCCAGCAACTGTTCGCGGATCGTGGCGTCGAAGGCGCGCAGCACTTCATCCTTGCGCACCAGCAGAGTGACTTCCGCGCCCAAGGTGTGCAGCATCCCGGCCAGCTCGACGGCGATGTAGCCGCCGCCGGCGATGGCGACGCGCGGCGGGCAGGCGTTCAGCTCGAAAAAGCCGTCCGAGGTCATGCCGAATTCGGCGCCGGGCAGTTCGGGAATGTGCGGCCGGCCGCCGGTGGCGATGACGATGTGATCGGCGGTCAAGCGTTCGCCGCCGACTTCCAAAGCATGGGGGCCGACGAACCGGGCGAAGCCGCGGATCAGCTCGACCCGCGCTTCGGCCAGATAGCCGAGATACCACTCGTTGAGGTCGCGCACGAAGCCGTCCCGGGCGGTCTTCAGCTTCTGCCAGTCGAAGCCGAAATAATCCAGCCGGAAGCCGTAGCCGGGCGCGTCGTCGAGCGCGTGGGCCAAGTTGGCGGCATGCCACATCACTTTCTTGGGCACGCAGCCGACGTTGACGCAGGTGCCGCCGAGGCGGCCGGCTTCGATCAGCGCGCAGCGCGCGCCGTGATGGGCCGCTCGTTCCGCCACGGACAGGCCGCCGCTGCCGCCGCCGATGGCGATGAGATCGTAATGCTGGACCATGCATCTCCTCCTGATGGGCTCGGTGCTAATGGTAATCGCGACAATCGCCGCGAGAAAGCCTCGGCGGATGAGATTCGGCGAAGTGTCGGGTGGTGGTCGAGAGCGAAATCATCGCCGAACTCGGGAAGAACGGCCACGGCTTCGGGCCGTGGCGAGGTTGGCCAAGGAATTGGCGCGGGACACGGATCGGTCAGGCGCGAGGGACGCCTCGATCGCGAGCCTTTGGCGCGAGGCGACAAAGCGAGCTGGAGCCGGACCAAGCCCCGGCGCGATCCCCGTCGCGGGGGATCGTGCCGGGTGCGGAAGGAACGGCCTAAACCAACGGCATTGCCGGGAGCTGCTTCAGCTTCCAGATTTCGGCGTTGTACTCCAGCATGGTCCGATCGGTGGAGAACTTGCCGCTGGTGGCGGTGTTAATGATGCTCATCCGGGTCCACCGTTCCTGATCCTGATACGCCTGGGCGGCCTGCTGCTGGGCGTCGATGAAGGCGCGGAAATCGGCGATGGTCAGCCAGGGATCGTGCGGGCTGGTCAGCGAGTGCAGGATCGAGTCGAAAATGCCCTGCTCGAACTGGTTGAAGTGGGCGCTTTCCAGCAGGTGCATCACCCGCGCGATGTCGGGATCGCCGTGGATGATGGCCGCCGGATTATAGCCTTGCCGCCGCTCCTCGACTTCCTGGGCGGTCAGGCCGAACAGGAAGAAGTTCTCGTCGCCGCATTCCTCGCGGATCTCGATGTTGGCGCCGTCCAGGGTGCCGATGGTTACGGCGCCGTTCATCATGAACTTCATGTTGCCGGTGCCCGAGGCTTCCTTGCCGGCGGTCGAAATCTGCTCGGAGAGATCGGTGCCGGGGCAGATCAGTTCCATGGCCGAAACCCGGTAGTTGGGCAGGAACGCCATCTTGAGCTTGTCGCCCACGTCGGGGTCTTCGTTGATGACCTTGGCGACGTTGTTGACCAGCTTGATGATCTGCTTGGCCATGTAGTAGCCCGGCGCCGACTTGCCGCCGATCAGCACGCAGCGCGGCGTCCAGTTGGCGGTATCGCCGCGCTTGATGCGGTCGTACAGATGGATGACGTGCAGGATGTTGAGCAACTGGCGCTTGTACTCGTGGATGCGCTTGACCTGCACGTCGAACATGGCGCCGGTGTTGAAGGTCACGCCGCAGTCGGCTTCGACCAGCGTGGCCAGCCGCACCTTGTTGTCATGCTTGACCTGCTGCCACTTTTTCCGGAACTTGGCGTTGTCGGCGTGGGGGACCAGCTTGCGCAGCTCGTCGAGCTGGGTCACCCAGCCGGATCCGATGGTTTCGCTGATCAGCGCGTTCAGGCCGGGGTTGCAACTGGCCAGCCAGCGGCGCTGGGTCACGCCGTTGGTCTTGTTGTTGAACTTGTGCGGCCACAGCTCGTAGAACTCGCGGAACAAGCCCTGCTTGAGCAGTTCCGAGTGCAGCGCGGCCACGCCGTTCACCGAGGTGCTGCCGACGATGGCCAGATAGGCCATGCGCACCTGCTGCTCGTAGCCTTCCTCGATCAGCGACATGTTGCGCTGGCGGTCGATGTCGCCGGGCCAGCGCTGCGCGATCTGGGCCAGGAAGCGGGCGTTAATTTCGTAGATGATATCCAGAATGCGCGGCAGCAGTTGCCGGAACAAGCGCACCGGCCAGCGCTCCAGCGCCTCGGGCAGCAGGGTGTGGTTGGTGTAAGCCATCACCTGGCTGGTGATCGCCCAGGCGTCGTCCCACTTGAGACCGTGCTCGTCCAGCAGGATCCGCATCAGCTCGGCCACCCCGATGGTCGGGTGGGTGTCGTTGAGCTGGAAGCAGTTTTTCGCGGCGAACTGGCTGAAGTCCTCGCCGTGGACGCGCACCCACTGCCGGATCACGTCCTGGAGGCTGGCGGAGGCCAGGAAATACTGCTGGCGCAGGCGCAGCTCCTTGCCGCTCTCGGTGGCGTCGTTGGGGTAGAGCACCATCGTGATGTTTTCCGCCATGTTCTTGGCGCCGACGGCTTCGGTGTAGCTGCCGGAATTGAAGTCCTCGAAATCGAACTCGTCGGTGGCCGCCGCCGACCACAGCCGCAGGGTGTTGACCGTGCCGTTCTGGTAGCCGGGTATCGGCACGTCGTAGGGCACCGCCAGCACGTCGTGGGTGTCCAGCCAGCGCCAGCCCATTTCGCCGTCGCCTCGCATGAAGCCTTCGGTGCGCCCGCCGTACTTGATCCGCTGGGTGTATTCGGGCCGCTCCAGCTCCCACAGGTTGCCGCTGCGCAGCCAGTGATCCGGCTCCTCGATCTGATAGCCGTTTTCGATGCGCTGGCGGAACATGCCGTAGGCGTAGCGGATGCCGTAGCCGACCACCGGCAAGCGCAAGGTGGCGCAACTGTCCATGAAACAGGCCGCCAGCCGGCCGAGACCGCCGTTGCCCAGACCGGCGTCGTTCTCGCACTCGGCCAGCTCTTCCAGGGTCAGCCCCATATCGTACAAGGCCTTGCTGACCGGCTCGGTGACGCCGAGGTTCAGCATGGCGTTGCTCATGGCCCGGCCCATCAGAAATTCCATGGACAGGTAATAGGCCCGGCGCACGCCGCCGTCGGCCTCGTAAGCGTAGCGGGTGTTCTTCCAGCGCTCCCACAGCCGGTCGCGCAGGGTGAGCACCAGGGCTTCGTACATGTAGTAGGCGTATTTGGTGTGTCGGTCCCGGCCCAGGGTATGGCTGAAGTAGTGCCGGAAGTCGGCGGAGATGCTCTTGGCGTCCATGCCCAAGGGAGGAAGCTCCGTCAGCCAGGACGCTGGCGTGCTTTTTTCTAGCATTTTGATCGACATGACAATGAGGTCCGTTGCGTGTTCTTGATGATCGGAAACACCCGGCGGGCCGGGACGGATGGTATCGCTGATGCTTTGACGATCGTCAGCCTACGCCCATGGCTTGAGGTGGGTCGCCGACAGGTCGCTATCAACCTTTACAACGATAGTCGGGCTGCTTCCAAATTCAAGTGAAACGCGCGCCCGCCGTGCGATGGCGGGGCTGGCGGGACCGGAATCGGAGCGCAATCGGGCTGCGGCCGGGGAGCGGGCGGCGGGCGCGCGGTCGCAGGGGGCCGCCAAGCGCGGGGAACGATCAATCCAGACAATGGGCGGCTTGATCGCGGGTGTAGAACAGGCCCCAGCGAACGAAGCCGGCGACGATGCTGGCTTTTACCGCCACGGCTCGGCCGGACGGACCCCGCGCCAGGATGAGATGATCGGGCAAGCCGTCGAGAGCGTGGAAGGGTGCCGGGGTGCCGTCAGACCAGCAGGAGATGTACACGGCGCCGGTCTCCTCGTCCCTGAAGCCGGGAGCGAAACCGAGCTGCCGGTTTTCCTGGCTGACGCCGTACGTTCCCGCGAAGGACAGGCTGGTGCATTGGAGCATTTCCGGGGTGAGCGCCTGCGCCATGATGATAACCTCAACAAGTAGCCGATCATTCGGGACTGCAAATCAGCTTGCAGTTGGTCGTATCAATAATGATAATTATTGTGTGGCGTGAGATAAAGGCTGTTGTATTGTGTCATTGCTATCACAATTAAATCAAAAAAGCAACTGGACGGATGGCCCGGATGAGCGACGAGGGACATTTCGAGCCATGCTTGCCGGAGAAAATACTTGATGTCCTCCACCGCGCATCTGTATGTCGCCCTGTCCGGGCATGGCTTCGGGCATCTGGCGCAGGTAGCGCCGGCGTTGAACGAGTTTCGGCGGCGCCGGCCGGACGCGCGGCTGACCGTGCAGAGCGCGCTGCCGGAAGCGGTGCTGCGCCAGCGCATCGCCAATCCGTTCGAGCGCGTGGCCGGCGCCGCCGATTTCGGCATGGTCATGGTGGATGCTCTCGCAGCGAAAATTCCCGAGAGTTTGGCCGCCTATCGCGCCTTTCACGCCGAGTGGGCCGCGCGGCTGGCCTGGCAGGAAAGCCTGTTGCGCGCCGCGCGGCCGGATGCGGTGTTGGCCGACGTTCCCTATCTGACCCTGGCGGCGGCGGCCCGGCTCCACATTCCCGCGCTGGCGCTGTGCTCGCTGAACTGGGCGGACATTCTGGCCGGCTATTGTCCGGACGCGCCGGATCTGGCGGCGTTGCGCGCCCCGATGTTGACCGCGTACAACAGCGCCGTCGCGTTCCTGCAACCGGCCCCCTCCATGCCCATGCCGGAGTTGACCAATGTCGAGCCCATTGGACCCATCGCCGCTCTGGGTCGAAACCGACGGCTGGAGATCGATCGCCGGCTCGGTTTGCGGGAAAGCGAGACGCTGGTACTGATGGGCTTGGGCGGCGTGGACATGCGACCGCCGTTGGAAGAGTGGCCGAAATTCCCCGGCGTGCGTTGGCTGATCCCGCCCAACTGGGATGCGGCGCGAGCGGACTGGGTGGATTGGGGGCTGCTGGACGATTGTTCGATGCCGGATTTGATCCGGTCCTGCGACGTGCTGTTCACCAAGCCCGGCTACGGCGCTTTCGCCGAGGCGGCTTGCAACGGCACGCGGGTGCTCTATGTCGAGCGCGACGACTGGCCGGAAGAACCCTGGCTGAGCCGCTGGCTGATGGAGCGCGGCAACGGGGTCAAGATCGACCGCCGACGACTGGTGACCGGCGATCTGGCCGAACCCTTGTGGAACTTGCTGGCCCAGCCGGCCCAGCCGCCGGTTGCGCCGACCGGAATCGCCGAGGCCGCCGGCTGGCTGGAGCGCTCGCTCGGTTTAGCGTGAGTCCGGCTGGTACGCCTGCCGGATCGCCCGCATGGCCGCCACCGCGCCCGCAGCCAATTTGTATTCGACGAACCGGGACACGTTGGTGTCGGTCGGGTTGATCTCCACGGTGGGGATGCCCATCTGGCTGGCTTGCACCACCGGGCCGGCGATGTAGGGAAAAACGCTGGTGGTGCCGATGCTGAACACCAGGTCGAAGCCTTGATCCAGCTCGGCGTACAAATGCTGGATGGCGTGGGAGGGCAGCACCTCGCCGAACAGCACCACCCGCGGCCGCACCAGCGCGCGGCAACGCGGGCAGGAGGGCGGCATTTCCAGGCCGCTGTAGTCCAATACCGTGGTCGTGTAATCGCAACGGGTGCAGTACAGGTCGTGAATATCGCCGTGGATTTCGATCAGGTTGCGGCTACCGGCGTCGCGGTGAAAGCCGTCGATGTTCTGGGTCAGCACGCAGACTTCAAAATGGTTCTGCAACTCGGCGATGATCGCGTGGGCGTCGTTGAAACGCGCTCCCCGGCAGGAATGCTCGATTTGATGCAGGTATTTCCAGGTGATGGCGGGATTGGCTTCCAGCATCGAGCCGGACAGCGCGGTTTCGATAGAGAAGTTATCCTCCGTCGTCTGGTCGTTGTACAAGCCGCCGATGCCGCGATAGGTCGGCAGGCCGGAGTCGGCGGAAATGCCGGCGCCGGTGATGAACAGCAGCCGGCGGGCGCGGCGCAGCTCGTCCGCGACGCGGGCGACGATGGCGGGATTGGGGTCGGACATGACGCGGCCTCGCTGGGATGGTGGGGATCTGGTGGAGGTTTTCGATAAACCCGGCGCGGGCCGACGGATCGACCGCTCAAGCGGCCAGCAAGCTGTAGAGCGCCTCGAACTCGCGGGTCAGCTTGTGCCGGGGGTCGAGGTGGACCATCGGCAGCGCCTGGACGTGCGATTCGCGGATCTTGATCGAGGCGGACAGGAACGCCTCCAAAATCGGCAGCCCTTCCGAGCGCAATTCTTCGACCAGGCGCACCGGCAAATTGGCGCGGGCCTGATAGTGGTTGACCACGATTCCTTCGATGCGCAGGGCGCGGTTGTGGTCGGCCTGGATTTCGCGCACGCTGTCCATCAGGGTGTAGAGGGCGCGGCGGGAAAAGTCGTCGCAGTCGAAGGGGATCAGGCAGGTGTCGCCGGCGATCAGCGCCGAGCGGGTGAAGAAGTTCAGGGCGGGCGGCGTGTCGATGAAAACCTCGTCGAAGTCCTTGAAGGTTTCCAGCGCCTCCCGCAGCTTGTACATCTTGTAGCGGGATTCCAGCTTGACTTGCAGCTCTTCCAGCCGGGGGTCGGACGGCAGCACGCTCAGGTTGGGGAAGCGGGTCGGGACGAGGTACGCCTCCGGCTTTTCGGGAAACAGCTTGTAGGCGAGGATGTCGTCGAAGAAGTGGGCGAGGGTTTTCTTTTGCTCCTCCAGCGCCGCGCCCAGCAAGTAGCGGGAGGCGTTGGCCTGCGGGTCCAGATCGACGACCAGGGTCCGCCGACCTCGCGCGGCGCCGATGGCGGCCAGATTGCACGCGATGGTGGATTTGCCCACCCCCCCTTTTTGGTTGAACACGACTCGGCGCATGGTTTTTCCTGGTGTTTTGTAAGGGTTTGATGCAAGTGTAGTCAAGTCTCGGGGTGGCGTCGAGGTGCGGCCGGCCGGCCGGTTTTCCAAGCTTATTTGGGTGCCGGCGAAGGAATGTCCGGCAGCCACCGTTTGGCGCTGGCCTGCTTGCCGAGTTCGGTTTTCCCGCAGCGGCCGACCAGGGCTTTGTAGAACCGCTCCGCGCTTTTGGCGTCGAGATTCTTGATCCAGTTGCCGGCCGTGGCGAGGACCAGGGCGGTCTGGTCGGACTGGTCGGGCATCAGCTTGGCGGCATCCCAAGCCAGATCGGCGGCGCGATAGCGGTAGTGGAAGCGCCGGTTCGGGGCGGGAAGATTCCCGGTGGTGCGCTTGATCTCGTCGGGTGCGGCGCGGTTGACCCCCTCCTTGGGACGGTCGGCGGCGGTGGCGCCGAGATCGAAGTTGCCGCCCTCGCTGGCCCAGTCGGGATCGGTTTCGGTGCCGAGCAGCGCCATGCCTTCGGCGCGAGCCAGTTGCGCGGCCGCCCAGAGCCGTTCGGCGCGTTGCGGGCCGGCGGTTTTCCGATCGTCGCCGCGCCGCAGACTGTCGGCGTAGCGGCGGAAACTTTCCCACTGTTCGGCGGGATAGTAGGGCGCGGCGGCGTCCAGCATGCCCTGTCGGGCCAGCCGGCGGGCCAGCAGATAGCGCATTCGGGTGTCCGTTCCGTCGGGGGTTTTGCCTTCGGCGGGCGGCTTGGCGGCCGGCCAGCGCCGATCGACGAACTCCTTGAGTTCCGCCAAAGTCACCACTTGCTCGGCGACGTAAGCGGCATCGGGCCAATGCCGGTCCGCGTCCACGTAGTTGCCTTCGGATTCGTCTGGCTGCTCGCCGTCGCCGCCCACGCCTTGCAGCAGCGCATCGAGCGCGGCGACGTACTCGCCGCGCGCCAACCGGAGTCCGCCGATTTCAGCATGAGCGCGCTTGGCATCGAAAATTTCGCCATCGTCGAGGGTGTCTCGGCCGATCTGAAAACCGGGGTCGCGGGGGAACTGGGCCGCCACTTCGGCGATGACCGGCAGGGCTTCGGTGATCTTCCCGTCCCGCAGCAGCAGCTTGGCCCGCAGCCATTGGGCGATGAGGGCCTGGGCCGGGGCTCTGGCCAGCCAGCTCTTGGCCAGATCGAAGTTGCCGGCCCGATAAGCCGCCCAGGCGAGTCGGTCGGCATCCTCGGCCGGCGCATCGACCGCCTTCAGGTCATCCAGCCATGCGGCGACGGTTGCCGGGGTTTCTTTGAGCAGGCTGGCGGAGAGCAGGTAGCCGGTCACGAGGCGGCGGGCCGTGGGATTTTTGGCGCATTCGGCGCGGTCGTCCGGCTTGGCGTCGGCGGCGGCGTGGCGAGCGGCCAGCAGCAGGGAAATCGGTGCGGCGGGGTCGCCGGCTTCCAGTTGCACCCGGAACAGTTCCAAGGCCGGCGCGTAGCGGCCTTGTTTGAGGGCGATTTGCGCTTCCCAGCCCAAACTGGCGGAAGCCAGGCCGAGACTGTCGGCGTAGCCTTCCTTGGCGAGATCCCGCGTTTGCTGGAACCAGCGCAAGGCTTCGGTCGGGTTTTCGCCGCTGAAGCTCCGTCCCAACATGTAAGCGGCCCAGGTGGAGCGTTGGCGGCGCTGGTCAGCCGGTCGCAGCAACAGCGCTTGCCACGCTTGGCGGGCCGCTTCCGTTTGTTTCTGGTGGTAGGCGATGGCGCCGCGCAGGTAATCGGCGAACTCGCCCGGCAGTCCTTCGGGGACCGTTAACGCTGGCGCGGGGGTCGGTTCCGCCGTGTTGGGGGAATAGCCGCTCCACAGACCTTCCTTCCAGGTAGCCATGGCCTGGGCATAGACGGTCAGCGCTTGGCGCGCGGCGGTGTAGTCGGCCAAGATTTTTTGCCGCTGCGCCGGATCGGGCTGGGCCGCTTCCAGCGCCTTGCTCAGTTCGTCGAGATCGATTTTTTCGGTTTGCTTGGCTTGGGCGATGCCCAGCGTGTCGTTCCCGTCCATCGTCGGCGGAACGGCGCGAAACGGCGGCGGGTAGGGAACCGGCACCCGTTTGGCCTCGTAAGCGAAGGTGGAGTAGGGCAGTTCCAGGAAGGCGTCGTCGCTTTCGATCAGGATACGGCTGGGCAGGAACGGGCCGCAGGCGTCGGCGGATTGCGGGTGCGCGGCGAGCGTCAGGGCGCCGAGCAGGGCGCTAGCGAGGCGGTGCGGTTTCCACATGGACCGAAATCTCCGGCGGTCGGTTGAAGCGAAGCCAGCCGATGGCGAGGTGTTGGCCGGGCGCCAAACGCGGCGGCGGTTCGCGCGGCGGATGGAGGCGTGCCGATCCCGGCGCAACCCGCTCCAGCGCGAAACCGGCCAGACCGTCGGCGGCGAGCAAGCGGGCTTGCCGCCAGTCCAGCGTGATCGGGTTATCGAACACGCTGTCGGCATCGCCCGTCGCCCGGATGCCGACCTCGATCAGGCCATCGGCCGACTTTGTCAGGCTCCATTCGGTTTTCGCCGCCGGAGTTTGGCCCCGCATCACGGCTTGCCACGTTTGTTCATTCCAGCTTAGCCGGTCTTCCGGCAGGGGCAAGCGATACCAAACGACTCCGCGCAGATGTTCGGGACGGTGGGTTTGCAGCCAGCGCGCCAACCCCGCCATGGCGATCGGATCGGCGCGGACTTCGCGCACCTTAGCCTTGCCGGACGCCGTTAGGGCCGGTCCCTCGGCGGATAGGCCGAGCAGTCGATTTTGAGCGTCGAACCAGGCGCGGTAACCGTAGGTCGGCAGAGCGACCCAAAACGGCCGGTCGAGCCGCGCGGCCTTGTTAATAGCGCGTTTGGCCCGCTCGGGATCGCAGAGCGTGAAAGGCTGGTCGGGCGCGCG